>Ga0310786_10003799_pt1 | contig 21572 bp, 19 predicted proteins | sample AusTroGonzalo_MG_FD_203881 | JGI IMG/M metagenome (GOLD analysis project Ga0310786, IMG submission 203881) | Bovine rumen microbial communities from tropical cattle in Woodstock, Queensland, Australia - Gonzalo_03 (v2) (version 2) | ecosystem: Host-associated > Mammals > Digestive system >...
CTGCACCAGAACCCGGTCCCGTACTGCGACGTGGTCACCACCACCACGCACAAGACCCTCCGCGGCCCGCGTTCCGGCCTCATCCTCTGCAAGGAAAAATACATCAAGGCGATCAACTCGAAGGTCTTCCCCGGCCTCCAGGGCGGCCCGCTCATGCACGTGATCGCCGCGAAGGCCATCTGCTTCAAGGAAGCGATGTCGCCCGAATTCAAGGCGTACCAGCAGCAGATCGTGAAGAACGCCTCCACGCTCGCCGCCGCGCTCGCCGACAAGGGATTCCGCATCGTCTCCGGCGGTACCGACAACCACCTGATGCTCGTCGATCTGCGTCCGCGCCACGCCACCGGCAAGGAGATCGCCACCGCCCTCGACAAGGCTGCGATCACGGTCAACAAGAACATGATCCCGTTCGATCCCGAAAAGCCGTTCGTCACCAGCGGCATCCGCATCGGCACGCCCGCCGTTACCACGCGCGGCATGAAGGAGCCGGAAATGCTCCGCATCGCCGACTTCATCGACCGCGCCGCCGCGGCGAAGGATGACGATGCCGCGTTGGCCGCCATCCGCGCCGAAGTGATCGACTTCTGCGCCGACTTCCCGATGCCGGAATTCTGAGCGCATACAGGAGAACCTGAACATGCTTGACATCAAATTCGTACGCGAGAACCCGGATGCCGTCCGCGAGAATATCCGCAAGAAATTCCAGGACGGCAAACTCCCGCTCGTCGACAAGGTCCTGGAGCTCGACAAGCGCAACCGCGAGATCAAGACCGAGGTCGAGACCCTTCGCGCCAAACGCAAGACCGTCTCCAAGGAGATCGGCAAGCTGATGGGGCAGGGGAAGAAGGACGAGGCCGAACAGATCAAGGCCGAAATGGCCGGCGACGCCGCGCGCATCGACGAGCTTTCCGCCGAGGAAGTGAGCGTGGAGGAAGAACTCCTGAAGACCATGATGGTCATCCCGAACATCATCGACCCCTCCGTGCCCATCGGAAAGAACGACACGGAAAACGTCGAGCTTGAACGCTTCGGCGAGCCCGTCGTGCCCGATTTCGAGATCCCGTATCACACCGAAATCATGGAGAGCTTCTGCGGCATCGACCTGGACAGTGCCCGCCGCGTGGCCGGAAACGGCTTCTACTATCTCGTCGGCGACGTCGCACGCCTGCATTCCGGCATCCTCTCCTACGCTCGCGACTTCATGGTCGGGCGCGGCTTCACCTACTGCGTGCCGCCCTTCATGATCCGCAGCAACGTGGTCTCCGGCGTGATGAGCTTCGCCGAGATGGATTCCATGATGTATAAGATCGAGGGCGAGGACCTGTACCTGATCGGCACCAGCGAACACTCCATGATCGGGCGCTTCATCGACCAGATCCTCCCCGAGGAATCCCTTCCGCTCGCCCTCACCAGCTATTCGCCCTGCTTCCGCAAGGAGAAGGGCGCTCACGGCATCGAGGAACGCGGCGTGTACCGCATCCACCAGTTCGAGAAACAGGAAATGATCGTGATCTGCAAGCCCGAGGACAGCATGATGTGGTTCGACAGGCTGTGGCACAACACGGTCGATTTCTTCCGCTCCATGGATATCCCGGTCCGCACGCTCGAATGCTGCTCCGGCGACCTCGCCGACCTGAAGGTGAAGTCGCTCGACGTCGAGGCATGGTCCCCGCGTCAGAAGAAGTATTTCGAAGTCGGCTCCTGCTCCACGCTCGGCGACGCCCAGGCGCGCCGCCTCCGCATCCGCGTGAACGGCAAGGACGGCAAGAAGTATTTCGCGCACACGCTGAACAACACCGTGGTCGCGCCTCCGCGCATGCTGATCGCGTTCCTGGAGAACCGCCTCCAGGCCGACGGCACGGTCACGATCCCGGACGTGCTGAAGCCGTACTGCGGCTTCGACAAGCTCGTGCCGAACAAGAAGTAAGCGCAGCGGCTGACGGAACTACTCCCGGCTGAAACGCCGAACCAATATCGGGCGTCCCCGGCTCAACCATCAGAGCCCCGGACGCCCGACTTGTATCCGCCCGCGGGGTTGTTCTTTCATCCCGCGCTGCTTGCGGCGGACTAGCGACATATCATCTTTCTTTGAAAACATCTTGCCGGAAAATACAATAAACGCTCTGTTATCATGCTTAAGCTCATTGTATTAGAAACTATCGAAAAAAACATTATGTTTTTCCGAAAAATGTATTGAAATATAGTGCGCGTATGCTATATTTATATAAACAATCAAATATGTCCCTGGTCTTTTCAGAGGGGAATTCCACACAACCGTCCGGCTTCCGGATAGCCGGGCAGAAAGAAACAGGACCATGAAACACATTCTTCCCATCCTCACTCTCGCGCTCCTCGGCGCGGCTGTCACGGCGTTTGCCGACGACGAAGAAGCAACTTCGACCGTTGCAACGTCCCCCAGCAATTACTATCATGACTACTATCTGGATCCCCCGAACACCAATCCGGTGAGAAATAATGATTCTAATGGTCATTATAATTATAGTGACACTTTTACTTATGGGACCCGGGATAATAATGGTAATGCAATTGCAAATCCTGATGTTTTTACTGTCGTAAGAGAAACCAACATGGATTCATTTCTTAATGCGAGTGCTAACACCACCTTTTACCGTGTTGATTTCGCGAATTATGAAGGTAAGGAATCTGGAGTTGTTGGAACTGAAAACTATTCCTATACTGTAGAAAAGACTCCTAACGAAGGGAAAGTTACGCTTTATCTGACGGACTTTGTCTCTGAAGTCGTTCCCCAGGCGGCACAAGAAAGCCCATACAATGCTTCCACCAATTCCCTCATCAGTAAGGGGATCGTGGAATACGGTTATCGCGTACTGACTACGACTGATGGCAAGACGTATTCTGCTGGTGAAACCATCAAAAATAGTATTTATAAAATCGGTGAAGACGGGGAATTCGTCCTCGATGAAAACGGAAACAAAATCCTTTCCAGCAGTGTGACACCGATTGATTACGTTGATTATAATGCTACTGGTAACCCCGAAAACTATATGACCCGTTACAAATATGAACTTGGGACATTCAGCGGCAAGGATATTATTGAGTTGTATATGAAAGATAGTAATGGAAATGAGGTTTACTCTTTTTCCAGTCTCAAAGGTGTTGATGAGAATGGGGAAAATGTTTTTACCCCATTTGATAAAACTGATCTTGCGGAAAATGGAACTGCCAACGGCGGTTTTGGTGATGGAGGGTATCGTGTTAATGCGCTTCAAACTGATGCGATGTTGAATAAGTACTATTTTGTGAAAGACCTTGAAAACGGACTAACGAATGTTCTTGATTACGAAGAGGATTCTCTTGAAAAATTTGATTCGGACAAAGTCGTACTAACTGCCGCCCAAAAAGCCATGCCGCTTTCGCGGCTTATTACCGTTAGTTATATCAATGGAAGTGTTGTCGAAGGCAATAGAGTTGCGTTCGGCTTCTATGGAGTGGCTGTCGGTTCTCCGCTTCCCGGCGGGCTTTCCATCGCCCTGGTCGCCGGACTCTTTGGGCTCGGATTCTGCTATATCCGCCGCAGAAAAGCCATCGCCGGCTGAACGATTCACGGTGAAAGCCTTTTGAACGTTCCTTCATGAAAATGCGCCCCGGTTGGGAAACTGACCGGGGCTTTTTTTTTGAACCATTCAACCATGCATCGGGAAGACGGCTTCGCGATGCGACCACGAGGAAACAATGAAAAAGACCAAACTCATTTTTGTTATCGTCCTTGTATCGGTCATTCTTCTTGCATGTCTGGGGGCTCTCGGATATTTCGGGATCAAGACGGTGCGCCGGAGTTATCTGCGCGCGGAGGCGCGGGATGCGTTTGCGGCGGAGGACTGGAAGAAAGCGGAAAAGCTTCTGAACGAATACCTCGGACTGGATCCCGACAGCGAGGATGATTATGTCCGCTTGGCCCAGGTCTACCGGCATTTCGGCAACACGGGCGAGGAGATGCGCTGCTGGTATCGGGCCAATGCGCTGAATCCGCTGAAGCCGGAGTACTGGGACAACTACACCGCGTGCGCCATGAATGCTCGCGATTTCGGGCATCTTTACACGACCCTGAGCCGCAAACTCAGTCTTAACGAGGAGCTTTCCCGGAAGGACAAACTGCTGTATCTCATCAGCTCGGTCATGACGAACCGCGCCAAGGAGGCAAAAAAGTATTACGAAGAGATGCGCAAGGCGGATCCGGAGGTGTTTCGGGGTGATGATCTCGGTCGGCTTGCGGAATACGTCGTAACATTCGATAAACTTACCGATGTCGAGCGCCGAAATTTCATTGACGAAGGCATCCGGTCGGACGATCCGTTTGTCAAGTTGGAATCCATCCTGTACCGCGCCACAACGCTTGCCGTTTCAAGTGAGAATGCCGAAACCGCCATGAAAGAGAAGGAAATGCTGCTGATGCAGGCGGTCGAAATGAACCGGTTCGCCGCGACTCCGTTCCTGGTCGAGTTCTATTATACCCACTTGGGATTCGGTTCCGTGATCATGATAGCCGAACCCTATCTGGAGGATATTGAGAATGTTCAGATGACCATTCTTTATGCGGACAGCTGCGTGTATAGCGGGCAGCCGGAGAAGCTGAAGCTTTTTGCCGAAAAGTTCCGCTGCCCTGGACCGGAACAAAGAATTCTGTCGACTTATTTCGCTGCTCTGTACGAATTCACTCAGGGGACGGCGAAAGACGATGATCTCGCCAGACACATGCAGGAAATCAGTGGCGTCGTACAGACGGACCTCGCAAAACTGATGAATCTCCAGCTCGCGCTCAACAACGACAACGAAGAAAAAATCGTCAGTATCTTCGAATCGATCATGATGAATTCGACGCTTCTGGAGTTGCGGGAGCGGGCACGTACCGCAGTCCGTCTCTATCTGGAGAATAAACTCCAGGATAGTCCGGATTTTGCCAGTGATCCATTGAGCGTCAAACTTGCCCGGCTTCTTTCGGGGCGCAACATTAAGGATCCGTTATTGATGCGCATCACGATTTCCGACCTGCGGAAACGAAATGTGCTGACCCGGCAGATTCTTGAGGAAAACCTGGAGGCGTTTCCGGAGGATCCGTATCTTCTTCAAGTGGCCGCCGAATTCGAGCTCTTCGACGGCAATCCGGAAAAGTGCCTCGAATACGTCGAACGGTTCTATGATCTGAAAAAGGAGGAACGTTCCGTCACGTTCGATCTCCTGCACATGCTCGCGCTGGAGCTTTCGGGAAAGGTCGACGAAGCCACGAAGGAATTCACCGCTCTGGTCGACAATACAAAGATGGATCGGAAGCTCCTGTACCGTTATCTCAGGTTCTGCATTAGTCATGGACGCCAGGCGGAGCTGTCGAAGATGGCTGACCGTCTGGATGCCTCGGAGAAGCCGGACCTGAAGGCTCTGGCTCCGTTCTTCCGGGCGGAGGCGCTGCTCCTTCAGGAGAAGAAGGACGAGGTGCTTCCCCTTCTTAAATCTGTAAAGACGGATCATCCGGACTTCGCGTTCCGCGCAGCAACTCTGTTCCTGGAATGCAGCCTGCCTGACGAGGCGCTTTCGCGTTTTCTCCCGCTGGTCGGCAATCATCCCGAACAGCAAACGGTCCTCGCCAATATCGCCGAGATTTATCTGGCAAAAGGGATGAAGGTGGAAGCGGTTTCGTATGCGAAACAGGCGTGGGAGGCGAATCAGGATAATGTGACCGGACAGTACATCTATGCGAAGACGCTCGCCGCAAACGGGCAGTATCAGGAGGCGGAAAAAGTCCTCAAAATACCGAATCGTAAAGTCGAGCTGCCGGATCAGATCAGGACGCTCTGGACGGACATCATGCTACATTGTGTCCGGGAGGATTTGGAAAAAGGTCAATTGCAGCGTGCGCTCGACCGCTCCAGGCATTATCTGATTCAATTCCCCGACGATTCCGCGTTCCAGGAATTCAGGACGCGGGCGGAGCAGGAGCTCAAAAAGGCAAGGGATACCCGGAATCCTGAACAGGAAAAGTAGCCCGCCGTAAACCCGCTTTTTTTTCAGGATCTTGAACAGAAAAGGCGCGCGGACGGATGAACCTGAAGGAATCGTTTGACAACTGCATGAGCGGGCTCGGATGTCTGGCTGTCGTTGTCATGTTTTTTGCCTGGTGCGGCTACGTTTGCTACATGTCGCTGTTCCAAAACACGATCGGGGTATTGGGCTACCTGATCGGGACGGTCCTCCTGATCGTGATGGTTGTGAGCGCATGGATCATTCTCTGCTCAATGTGGTACTTCATCCGGGACGCGTGGAAGGAGAAAAGGAAAAACGGAGAAAACGGCGATTTGGCGCCGGATGAAGCCGCCGGAGCTGCTGTTCAGGAAGGAGCCGGTCGCGCCGATCCGTATGAAGCCGCCGTGCTGCTGCAGACGGAAGCACGTGGCGACGGGGATGTGCCCGAGGTTCATGAGATCAGCCGGACAAAGGCAAATTTGACGCTGATCAAGAATGCGCTGTACTGGCTTGTCGTTCTGGCATGCTCCGTCTTGCTCTACTACGATTGCTCCCGCACCGAAAAGCAACGGGATGAAACCAAAGCCGCCGTGCTCTGCATGGACGGCATGACGGCGTACAGAGCGAAGGATTACGATGCCGCCGTGCCTCTGTTCACGAAGGCCGCCGAACAGGGCAGCGCGAAGGCGAAATACATGCTCGGCATATGCTGTTACGACGGAACGGGCACGGAGAAGGACTGGGACGCGGCGTTCCGGTGGTTTTACAAGGCCGCGAAGCAGGATTACCGGGATGCGCTGTACCGGCTCGGCGTGTGCTACGAGCAGGCGATTGGCACGAAACGCGACATGGAGAAGGCCCTCGTCTGGTGGGTGAAGGCCGCAAAGCTCGGTCTCGGTCAGGCGGAGGCGCAGTACCGGGCGGGTTTGACCGCGATTACCGTGTTCGGCGAATTCGACGACGGCGTCGCATGGCTTCGTAGGTCCGCGGAGCAGGGGAACCCGTTCGCGATGCGCTTCCTCGGCTTCGTTTATGAGGGGAAAGACAAGGCGGAGTCGGACGCGTGGTACCGGAAAGCCGCCGAAGCATTGTACCGAGCGGCGAAACATGGCGATCCGCGCGCACAGCACGACCTCGCCGGGCTGTATCGCGACGGCATCGGCGTGCCGAAGGACTCCGACGAGGCGGGCAAGTGGTTCGAGCTCGCGGCGAAGAACTATCGCGCCGCCGCCGAACATGGCGATCCCGAGGCGCAGTGTAAGCTCGGCGGGTTCTATCAAAAGGGCGTGGGGGTGGAACAGGACGAGGCGGAGGCCGTCAAGTGGTTCCGAAAGGCCGCCGAACAGGGCTTCATGAAAGGAGAGTCTCTGCTCGGGCTGGCGTATTTCGAGGGGAAGGGCGTGGAAAAGGACGAGGCGGAAGGCGTCCGGTGGCTCCGCGCCGCCGCCGAACAGGGCGACCCGGATGCCCGGGCGTTTCTGGATGCACAGGGGAAATAGGGTGTTTCCCGAACTGAAACGGGGAAGGATTCTTCTTCCTCATGCGAAAAAAACACTGATATCCCTGCTGTTTTCTATTTGTATTTTATCCGCTGCGATATACATTATAGGAAAGCCTTAATCGAAACCTGAATGATCTCCCCTATGTTTAGAAACAGTCATATTCGATTCTCTGTGAAAAAATGGTTGATGCGAATCTTGTTCGCTCTGGGCATCCGGTCTTTGAAGACGCTCTTCTGGGTATCGTTTGCGGTGCTGGCGCTTGGCGTGCCGTGGTGTGCCGGAGCTTTTTTCCACGCTTTCGACATCCCCGTTTTCGTTTCGTGGTGCGGCGTCATCCTGCTGCTGGCTTCGTTGATCGCCAGCCTGTTTTTCCGCTGGACGCTGCTGGGAACGGCTTTGATCGAGGTCCTGCTGACCGCGGTGTTCTGCCTCATCAGCCCGGAAGAACGTTTCCGCCATACGATCTGGCAGAAACCGTGGTGGTATACGCTGGAGGTGAACAAGCTCGACGATGGCAGTTACGAGCTTCTCAATGTGCGGGATTTCGTCTATCGGTCTGAGAAAGATTTCGATGCCCAGTACCGCACCATGACCGTCGACCCGGAGCAGATATCATCCATCGACGCGGTGTTCTCGCATTGGGACAACATGGAGGAGATCGCCCATTCCATGCTGGGACTGAACTTCGCGGACGGCACGACGGTCGTGATCTCGCTGGAGACCCGTCTGCCCGAGGGCGCCGATCAGAACGGCATCGACGGCCTTTACCGCCGCTACGGACTGGCAATGCTCGCCGGGACACCGGAAGACCTCTACGGATTGCGCGTCGACCACCGTGGAGAAACGCTCTATGTCTACCGTCTGGACATGGACCGTCAGAGCCTGCGTGAAACGGTTCTTTCGCTTTTTGAACGTGCGGCGGAACTCCAGCGGAGCCCGCAGTTCTACAACAGCCTTTACCGCAACTGCACGACCGGTTTGCTGCCGATGCTGCCCTCCGTGGATCAACATCTGGACAGCGACGACATCCGCGTGATGCTGAACGGAATGGCCGCAAAAATGTTTTTTGAAAAAGACCTGCTAGTCCACCGGGAAAATGAAAGCTTCGGCTCGCTCCGGGCACGTTCGCTCGTGCCGGGGCTTTGTTGCGGCAAAGACGCGCCGCCAGCCCAGTACGGTGGTGAATCGGAGTCCCGCTGGCTCCGCGAACACTGAATCTGTCTGTTACGAATCAAATAAACAAAACATGAGGAGATGAGTTCATGAAACAAAACTTCGGACGGAGTTGTTTTCCCGGCTGGTCCCGTATGGGCCTGATCGTGCAGCTGGCAATCATGGCATCGGCATTGCTGCTGACTTCATGTTCGTTTATCGAGAGCCGCGAGGTGACGATTTCGCCCGCATCGGCAGCGGAAAAGGAGAGCTATTATCAGGATGAGGCCTTCTCACGCGAAGGGCTTTCCTTCGAGTCCGAGAACTTCCTGCGGGGCAATATGGAGCAGGACGACCTCAAAGAGAATCCGGAAGTGACGCTGCACAAGCTCAACGTCTATTATGATATCTCCGAAGATCCGAAATTCCTGCGGATCGCAGCCGATTACTGCCGCTGGTTCGCCATGGAGTCGAGCGATCAGGATTTTGCCGTTCGCGCCCATCTGTCGGCGCTCTACTATGTCAGGGCCGCATACGCTGCCCGGATGCGGACGCGGGGCAATGCTTCCGGCTATGACTTTTCCGACTTCCGGATGATGCAGATCTACAACGATTCCTGCCGGGGAATTTTCAGCTTCCTGAAGTCGCACAATCTGCTTACGAACAACTCCTACAGCCTGCTGGACATGGAGGATCGGCGTTACTTCTTCGAAGCGCCGCAATATCATCTTTCCGTCCCCGACGACACGGTCGAAGATTTCACCCTCTGTTCCGACTATTCCGTCAATGCTCTGATGCAGAAGAACCGGCAGCCGGGCGTCGGGATCCCGCTGGTCGGACAGGTGGCGCAGCAGGAGCACTACCATGTACTGAAAAGCCCGCGGGGGCTCACGATCCCGGTGACGCTGGTCGTGGGGCTCCGGGAGTCCGACTCCCACGTCATGGAAGTGACGATGAACTATCTGGACACGTCGCTGGAGGAAACGGCCCCCAAGGAGATGGAATTTCTGGCGGCCGCAAACTGGCCGCTGGCACTGGACTTCTCCACTCCGCTCGCCTGTTTCCTGAACAGCCTGCCCAACCGCAATCTGATTTCCGTCATGGTCAAGTCCGACGATCAGGAGGATCACTCCGGGCTGTTTCTGATCGAACCGTACCAGCCGAACAAGATCCCCGTGGTCTTCATCCACGGGCTGATGTCCAGTCCGGATACCTGGGTGCAGATGATTAACGCGCTGAAGAACGACCCCGTCATCCGGAATCGTTATCAGTTCTGGTTCTACTCATTTTCCAGCGGCGTGCCGGTCATGGCGACTGCCGGCGATCTGCGGAAAGTGCTGCTTGCGGCGAGGGAGGAACTCGGCACCACGCCGGAGGCGCTCGCCAATTTTGACAAGATGGTCCTGATCGGGCACAGCATGGGCGGCCTGGTCTCCCGCACGCTCCTCCAGAGAGATCCGCACTTCATTGTCGAGCAGGTGACACACCGCAATTGGGACGAGATCACTTCCCTGCTTACGGAGGAAGAACTGGGCGTGGTCGAGGAGTACGCCGTCATTCCGGCATTGCCGTTCGTCAACCGGGTGGTGTTCATGGCCGTGCCGCACCGGGGATCCGAAATGGCGCAGTGGTCGCTCACGCGATACGGCTCGAAGCTCGTCAATCTGCCGAAAGCTCTGCGGGAAAAGATGCCGATCTTCGGCCGGGTGTTCCAGAAGCTCAACCAAAACAAGGAGGAGATCGAAAAACTTCGCCGGGCCAGGAAAGAGACCGGCGACGACCATTCCATCACCGGTCTCCACGATCTGGATCCCGACTCCCTCTTCATCCGGGCGCTCTCGGAATCCCCCATGAAGGAAGGGCTCGTCTTCCACTCGATCATCGGCGACCAGGAACAGTCCGACCATCCCGGCGGCACTGACGGCGTGGTTCCGTATTCCAGCAGCCATCTTGACAACGCCGCGAGCGAAGTGATCGTCCACTCCGGACACAGCATCCACCGCAGTCCCGGCGCAATGCAGGAACTGCTCCGGATCCTGCTGCTTCATCTGCGGGATGAACAACCGGCGGATAAGGAAAAATGAGCTTGGGCGGTTCGCCGTCCGGTACATCGATATCCGGATTGCGGATCGTTTCTTTCCGTTCAACGACAGGTAAAAACATGCGACGGCGGGGTGCCCCGTTCTGCCCCGTTTCGTGCTTGTCGGGGGAAGGGGGAAAAGAGCGCTTTTGCGTTAGAACTCTTTGCCGTCTTGTTACTTGCGGAAGATGAAGAAGACTGCGCCGCAGAGGCAGAGCCCGGCCCAGATGAAGTCGAGGCGGAAGCCCTCCTTCATGTAGAGCATGGAGAATGGCACGAAGACGGAGAGCGTGATGACTTCCTGGATGATCTTCAGCTGGGCGAGCGTGAGGGTGCCGTAGCCGATGCGGTTCGCGGGCACCTGAAGCATGTACTCGAGCAGCGCGATGCTCCAGCTCACGATCGCAGCCATCCACCACGGCTTGCTCGCCATGTTCTTCAGGTGCCCGTACCAGGCATAAGTCATGAAGCAGTTCGCACAGACGAGGAGGAAGATGGTACGGTAGATGACGGGGATGGATACGATTGTTTCAACGATTTTCTGCATAGCTGTGCGGTCCTGAAAAATGGGGCGCCTTGCCCGGGGGGTTGTTTTTTGAATAAGAATCGGCGGCGCATCGAGTGTGGTCCGGAGTGCGCCGCCTAGGTGTTTTTTGACGAGGGGATCCTGTTTGCTGTGCGGTTATTTCTTCCTGTCAAACTGTTCGGTGAGTTTCCGCAGGGATTCGTGCTTGTCCACGAAATCGTAGAAGAGCGTCTGGGAACGTTCCTTCGTGAGTCGGAGCTGGATCGCCTTCGCGAATTCGGGCTCGCCGGTGAAGACGAAGCACTGTGCCGTGGAGGTCTGCCCGAGGTCGGGCGAGGAGACTTTCACGATGACGCCGACGAAGAACCCTTCCTTCGAAAGGACGATGTCGCCGACTTCGGCCTTGAGCTCGCTGGACGAGCGGTTCGGGTTGCGGATATACAGGTAGTTGTCGCCTTGCTCCATGCTCACGGAGCAGCGTCCCGTGATGTCTGCGGAGTCCTTCGAGAAGGTCGCGGATTTGAAAAGCGTCAGGTTGTCGAGACCGCGTTCGCGAAGAGCTGTGAACGTGAGTGCGCGGAGCGGCTCCGACTTGGCGGCGTCGACGGGGAAAAGGCATACGCGGGCATCTTCCGCAAGGCAGAGGGCAGGTCCGGTGACGTCGGTCCATTTGTCCTTGCTCTGCGGACGGCGCACCTTGTACTGGAGTTCGGTGACCTTGGTGTACCCGGAGTGCAGGTTGAGTCCGGTGGTGTCGCGGAACGCGGAAACGAGCCAGGTCCTGCCTCCGAACGAAACGGCGGGGAGGAAGAACGACTTGTCGATGACGATGTTGTTGAAGATGCGATCGTTGACGAGGTGGAAGGAGAGTTCGAGCGTGGAGGCGTTGTAGCTGGTGAGGACGTCGTTGTTGAGCATCTTTTTCAGCTCGTCGGCTTCCTTTTTGGTCTCGGTCAGGTCGCGTTCCTTGTCTTCGATCACTTTATCCTTCTGGCCCAGGATCATTTCGGTCTGGGCGATCGTCCTGTCCTTTTCTCCCATGAGCCTTTCGTTCTGGGCGATCGTTTCCATTGAGATGGCAAGCGATTTTTCGGTCTGGTCAAGATTGGTCTTTGCTTTGTCCAGGTCGGATTTCGTCCTGACGAGATCTGAATTGACGTTGGAAAGCACGCGCACCGTGTCGGTCAGCTGGGTCTGGGTGGACTCGAGCTTGGATTTCGTTTCCGCGAGCTCGACCTCAGCCGCGTGGAATTTCGCAAGGACCTCGTCGGCGCGTACACGGTCAAGCCGTGCCTGTTCGCGCAACGCTTCAAGCTCGGCCTTCGTCAGCTCGAGCTGGCCGGAGGTTCGGGAGAGCGTCATTTCGCTCTGCTGAAGCTTTTCATTAGCGGCAGTCCTCTCCTGTGTCACACGCGCGAGGGAGCGTTCGCTCGTTTCGAGGAGGTTTTCGCTTTCGCGGATGACCAGGTCCCGTTCGACGAGCTCCAGTGCGGAGATTCTCAGCTCGCTTTCCTTCTGTTCGATGACGGCGGCGGAACGCTTCAGCGCGGCCTCGCGTTCGTCAAGTTCCTTTTTCGTTTTTGCCAGTTCGGCAGCGCTCTTCGCGAGTTCCTCGGCGCTTTTCGCACGATCCTGTTCGGATTTGGATTTTTCGGATGCGAGCTCGTCCTGGGATTTTGAAAGGGAAGCGAGGGTTTCCGCGAGCTTGTCCTGAGTCTGTTTGATCTCTTCTTCCTTGCTCGCAAGCTGTTTTTCCTCTTTGAGGGCGAGGGCGCGGAATTCTTCAAGGCGCTCCGCCAGTTCGGCCTTTTGCTGCTTCACTTCCTCGTGGCGCGCCAGTTCCTCGTCGATCATCTCGACCAGGCGGGTCGAGGGGGTCGATATCTGTGCCGCGCCTCCGGTGTCTCCGACATCGTTCATCCCGATCGACAGGGACATTGCCGCCAGGACCAGGAAGTCGCATGTGACAATGAGAATAGATCGGTTCACTGTTCGGATTCCTTTTCGTTGAGTTCGGCGGATGCGCAGATGAGGGATTGCTTGAGCGGATACTGGAAGATCAGGCGCAGGAACACGCTGAAGATGATGCCGACGAGCGTGGAGGAGTAGGCGATCAGGCGGCTGATGTTCGGGTTGAACGACATTACAATGAAGCTGGCGACGGTGCCGAACAAGCCGAGGTACAGCGGCAGGTCAAGGAAAAGATCGGCGTTTTCAAGCTTCTGCAGGCGAATCGCGATCGATTCTCTGCTGCGCTTCAGACCGGAGAAGACTTTTGCCGCGGCCAGGAATGCGATCGCCTGGAGGATCACAATGAAAACGAGGATGTAGAACGAATAATTCGCCGCGGCCTTGTTCATGCTTTCAACGGCCTTTGCCGCCTCGCGGACATCTGTTTCGCTCGCGAGCTGCGCAGGCGCCGACATGTTTCCTTCAAAAAGCGAGCGGAAAAAATCGTTTTTCCTATAAAGGAAAGAAAGAAGAAGGAAAAGAAGAATCGCGACCGCGATGATGACGATATTAAATATGAGGCCGGAATGTCCGGTGCTGGATTCGGGGTTCTGGGAAGTCTTATTCACGTTTTTCCTCCTGATTTCGTTATGTTTTTTTGAACTGAAAATACTGCGGTGTGCGGGGCGGGCAGATTCCTACATCTATTAAGATAATGCCGTTTCCCAAAAATTCAAGCATTAAAACAAAAAAAGCGGATTCAAAAACATCCGCGCAGCCCCCCGAAAAAAGACAAAAAAACAGAAGCAGGGTTGCATATACCGCTCCAACTTAATAGTAGGTGCAATAAGGCCTTGCGGCCCCGATATATTCTTTGTTCAGAGGAATGAACCACTGCTTCCTGATGATTAATTTAGACGGGATTTCAGAAAAATCAAGCATCCCGGGGTATTTTTTTCAAAAAAAGTCGCTCTTTCTCCACTCCGTTCCCGCCGGATCCGAAAAAATCGTTTTTTTGGTCGTTTCGACTGGAAAAATGCGTTTTTTGAGCTATCTTATATGGATTAATGTTTGCGATCCCGAATCAGAAAGGACCTTCCCATGAAAATCATTGATTGCACCGATGCCGATTACGAGCAGACGCTTCAAGCGCTTTACACCCGGCCGGCGTGCCCTCCCGAGATCGAGGCGCGGGCACAGGCGATCGTGGATGAGGTCCGTGAGCATGGCGATGCGGCGGTTCTGTCGCAGATTGCGAAGTTCGATCGGGTTGTCCTGACCTCGCCCGAACTGAAAGTCTCCGATGAGGAGATCGCCGCCGCGAAGAAGTCTGTCTCCCGCAAGACCAAAGCTGCGATCAAGCTCGCACTTGAGAATATCACATCGTTTGCGAAAATGCAGATCCCGCGCTCGTGGACTTCGCATCCGCGTCCCGGCGTCACGCTTGGTGAACAGTTCAAGCCGATGAACCGCGTGGGCTGCTACGTGCCCGGCGGCACGGCTCCGCTGGTCTCCAGCGCGCTCCACACGGTTGCCATCGCGAAGGCCGCTGGCGTTCGCGAGATCATCGCCGCCACGCCTCCGCGCAAGGACGGCAGCATCAATCCCGCCACGCTGTACGCGCTGGTCGCCGCGGGCGCCACGGCTGTCTACAAAATGGGCGGCGCCACGGCCGTCGCCGCGCTCGCATACGGTACGGAGAGTGTCCCCGCAGTGGAGAAGATCGTCGGCCCGGGCAACGCTTACGTCGCAGCGGCCAAACGCTACGTCTACGGGCGCGTCGCCATCGACATGGTCGCCGGACCTTCCGAGGTTATGGTGGTCGCCGACGGCAGTGTGAACCCCGCCTGGACCGCAGCCGATATCCTGTCGCAGGCGGAGCACGGCTCCGGGCTGGAACAGGCTGTTCTGGTCACGGATTCCGGAGAGGCGCTCGCCGCCATCCGGGCGCAGATCCTGGAGCAGTCCAAAACGCTCACCCGGCAGGGGCCGCTTCAGAAGGTGCTGGAAAACGGCATCTTCCTGATCCGCTGCGCCTCCATGGACGAAGCCGCAGAGATCGCGGGGAAGTTCGCGCCGGAACACCTTGAGCTCCACTGTGCCGAACCCGCGAAATTCGCGAAACGCATCCACGCCGCGGGCGCCATCTTCCTCGGTCCGTGGACGCCCGAACCCGCGGGCGACTTCACCGCCGGCCCGAGCCACGTGCTTCCGACCGCCGGGACCGCCCGGTTCTTCCACGGCATCACCGCGGGCGATTTCTTCTGCCGCAGCAGCATCCTGTCGTTTACGGAAAAAGCGCTGATGCGCGAGGTGGACGCGATCGAACACTTCGCCGAACTCGAAGGGCTCGACGCCCACGGGCGCAGCGCATCCATCCGCAGAAACGGACGGAAATAACGCGAAAGGCAACCTGCAATGACTAACGAACGTTACATTTCGTATTTCCGCAAGGACATCGACCGGATGGACGGCTACATGCCCGGCGAACAGCTGAATGTCCCGGAACTCATCAAGCTCAATACCAACGAAAACCCGTTCCCGCCGTGCCCCGGCGTCTTCCAGGCGCTTTCCTCGGTCGATCCCGAACGCCTGCGCCTGTATCCGAATCCGACCTCGGATCCCGTCCGCGACGAGATCGCGAAGATGTTCGGCCTGACGCGCGACCATGTGATCGCGTGCAACGGATCGGACGACACGTTGAGCATCACGGTGCGGTGTTTCTCCTCGGCCGACCTCCCGATCGCCTGCCTGCGCCCCTCCTACACGCTGTACCCCACGCTGGCGGCGCTCCACGGCGCGCCGGTGCGCTATATCGACCTTACGGACGACTTCGGGCTTCCGGACGACATCCTGGAACAGCTCAAGGGGACCAACCTCTTCCTGATCGCGCGCCCGAACGCCCCGACCGGCAACAGTTTCCCTCGAGCCATGATGGAGTACATCTGCGAAAACTACAAGGGCATGGTCCTGATCGACGAAGCCTACGCCGATTTCGCGTCCGACAACTGCGCGGACTTCGTGATGCGCTACCCGAACGTGATCGTTTCCCGTACGTTCTCGAAATCGCGTTCGCTCGCCGGGCTTCGTTTCGGGTTCGCTCTGGCGCATCCGCGCACGATCGCCGGCATGATGAAGATGAAGGATTCGTACAACGTATCGTTCCTCACGCAGACGCTTGCCATCGCCGCGCTGCAGGACAAGCAGTATTTCGAGGAATGCGTCGAGAAGATCCGTCTGGCGCGCGAAATGCTCCTCACAGGGTTGCTTGAACTTGGTTTCGAGGTCGTCCCCTCCGAGACGAACTTCCTCTTCGCTTCGCCGCCCGACCGCGACGGCGAACGCTGTTTCCGCGAGCTCCGTGCCCGCAACATCCTCGTGCGGTATTTCCCGTATCCGCGCACGAAACGCTATGTGCGCATCTCCATCGGCACGTCTGTTCAGATCGTGAAGGTCTGGGCGGTGCTTGCAAAGATTTATGGAGCCAGGTCATGAGCATGGTTTCCGCCCGGAAAAAAGCATTCCGCATGCTCGCGCTGGCGGCACTTCTGGCCGTTCCGTGCGGACTTCGCGCGGACGTGTTTTCCATCTGGCCGTTCGGCGGCGGCGCGGCGGGGAAGAACGACACGTCGGATCTTTCCGCAGAAGCCGCGGAGGATACGCTGGCGACGCTGACTTCCGCCACGCAGTTCTGGTCCGAGAAAGTCTCGATCAACGGCCAGAACATGACCATGAAGATCTCCATGTCCGACCAGCCGCTTTCGCTGGTCCGGGCGTCCGTGCTGAAGCTTTTTCCCACGGCGCAGGCGGCGGGCAACGAATCATCCCTGCTCATGCGGCGTCCCCTGGACGACGGAAGCTCCCAGCGCATCTTTCTGCTCCAGCTGCGCGGCATGAATCCGCTGCTCCAGTTCACGACGGTCCTGCCGAAAGACATGCCGCGGGAGTGCCCGCGTCCGCTCTGGCCCGCGGAGTTCCCGGTTGCCGCTGGCGCCACGTCGTTCCAGCTCATGCAGTTCCCGAACCGCGGCTCGCTGTTCGGCACCTATGAGATCGCCGAGTCCGAGATCGCGCCTGTCATGGACGACCTGGTCGCGAAGATCAAAAACGCGGGCTGGGCTCCGGCCACCATGGAGCATGCCGACCTTTTCGCCGGGACGGGCGAGATCTTTATGAAGAAGGACCCCGACGCGCTGCTCCTGCTCAGCATCGTGCGCGACGCAGCCGGATCCGCGCAAGTCTCGTTTTATACCCGCAAACTCAAATGACCCCTTAACTTGTTTTCAACGAAGGAAGCCCCGACCATGGCAAGCTCAGTGATCGCGATCGACGGACCCGCGGCATCCGGCAAAAGCACCGCCGCCCGGAATCTCGCCGCCCGCCTCGGCATCCCTTACATCAATACCGGTTCCCTTTACCGCGCCATCGCGTGGAAGGCCGGACAGCGCGGGATCTCCACGCGCGACGAAGCAGCGCTCCGCGCCATGCTCGCGGACACGGTCATCCGGTATGCGGTCCCCGCGGACGGCGGCAACCCGGACATTGAGATCGACGGCGTCTTCCCCGGACAGGCGCTCCGCGCGCCTGAGATCGCCCAGGGGGCGTCGAACGTCGCCGCCATCCCGTTCGTCCGCGCCTTCACGCTTCAGATCCAGCGCGATGCCGCGAAGAATCAGCTCGTCGTGATGGAGGGACGCGACATCGGCACCGCGGTCTTCCCCGACGCAAAATACAAGTTCTTCCTGACCGCGTCCCCGCGCGTCCGGGCTCTCCGGCGTCTGGCGCAGGGCGGCGAGACGCCCGACAACGCCACGGTCGATTCCGTGGCCGCCGAGATCGCCGAACGCGACAAACAGGACATGAACCGGTCCGTCGCCCCGCTCAAGCAGGCCGACGACGCCGTTTTCATCGACAGCAGCGGCATGACCGCCGAAGACGTGCTGGACGCCATGGTCCTGTGCATCCGGGACGGAGGCGACGCATGATCGCGGCATCCATCGACTACCGCGTGCCGTACGCCGACACCGACCAGATGACGTTCGTCTACTACGCGAACTATCTCATCTACTTCGAAATGGCCCGCGAGGAGCTCATGCGCGCCATCGGGCTGCCCTACAGCAAGCTCGAAGAGCTCGGATGCGCCCTCCCGGTCCTCGAGGCGGTCTGTCATTATAAAAAGCCCGCCAAGTTCGAGGATATCCTCACCATCACCGCCACGCTCGCCGAGATGAAAGGCGTCCGCGTGAAGATTGCCTGCACTGTGAAGCGCGGCGACGAACTGCTCGCCGAGGGCTGGACCGTCCACGCGTTCATGAACCGCGACGGCCGCCCGCAGAAGCCCCCGCAGGTCTTCCTCGACACGATCAACTCCGCACCTTCAACACCTGAATCATAAAGGTTTTTTCTTCAATGAGCAACAACACCAATCCCGATCTCTGCCCCTGCGGTTCCGGCGAACATTTCGCCGACTGCTGCGAACCTGTCATCCTCGGCGCCCGCAAGGCGAAAACCCCAGAAGAACTCATGCGTGCGCGCTACTCCGCCTACGCCACCTGCCACGTCGACTTCATCCTCGACTCCACCCACCCCGAACAGCGCGCCACCTGCGACCGCCAGGAAGTCAAGAACTGGGCCGAGCAGTCCGAGTGGAACGGCATCACGATCCTTCGCACCGAACGCGGCGGCGAGAAGGATTCCGACGGCATCGTCGAGTTCGTAGCGCGCTACAAAAACCGCAACATGCAGATGGAGCACCACGAGATCTCCGAGTTCCGCCGCAGCGGCGGCGAGTGGTTCTTCTACGACGGCGCGATCGTCGGCCCGAAGCCGTATGTCCGTACTGCGCCGAAGGTCGGTCCCAACGACCCGTGCCCCTGCGGATCCGGCAAGAAGTACAAGAAGTGCTGCGGCAAGTGATCTTCGCCTGACTTCCCCAAAAAGGGTATCCCGGTCCGTCGGGGTACCCTCGAATCCCCCCTTTGAAACAAGGAGAAAAAATGAGTCTGACCCTTCAGAACACGGTCGTGAGAGTCATTCTGTGCATCATCTTCCCGCCTCTTGCCGTTATTGACAGAGGCTGCGGGGTCATGCTGCTTGTGTTTCTCCTTTGTTTCCTCGGGTGGCTTCCGGCGACGATCGTCGCATTGTATTTGACTCTGAATAAATGATGGTCGCAGCGGCGCGGCGGTTTCATTCCTCCATACATTTCCCATGAAAAAACGCTGGAAAAAAGTGTTGGTCTGGGCGGCGGTCCTGCTTGTCCTGACCCTTGCCGTCATCGCGTTCGGCGCATGGCGGAAGTTCGGCACGTTCGTCGTGGCGGCGAGGAGCATCCACCAGCTTCAGGACGGCCTGTACGTCATGGAATACCGCGGCGACTACGGGTTCGACGACTTCCTCGCCCAGGGCGGCGCGGCGGACGATTCCGCCGTGGCGGACTACCTGATCGGATTCCTGTCCGGCGGGTATTACAAAAAGGCGGACAACGAGATCAAACCTGGCGACTTCGGCTGCACCACGGTCTGCGTGAAAGATCAAAACGGCGCCGTGTATTTCGGGCGGAATTTCGACTGGAAGAAGGATCGCGCCATCATCGTGCATACCGTGCCGGAGAACGGCTACGAATCCCTTTCCACCTGCGACCTCGATTTCCTCGGATTCGGCGACGATTACGAGCCAGACGGATCCATGATGGAACGCATTCAGACGCTCGCGGCGATCTACGTCCCTGTGGACGGCATGAACGAACGGGGCCTGGTCGTCGCCGACCTCATGGCGGGAGACAACGAGGAAACGCACCAGAAGACGGACAAGCCCGACCTCACGACCACGACCGCCATCCGGCTGCTGCTGGACCGCGCGGCGAACGTGGACGAGGCTGTGGAGCTCCTGAAACAGTACGACATGAATTCGTCCATCGGCGCGGCGCACCATTTCTCCCTCGCGGACAAGAGCGGGAAAAGCGTGGTCGTGGAGTACGTGAACGGCGAAATGCTCGTCACGGAAACGAACATCGTCACGAACCACTATCTCGCCGACTGCCCGAAGAAGGGCGTCGGGGACGAGGAGTCCCATGCGCGATTCGACTTGCTGAACAACAGGATCGGACCGGATTTCGTCCTCGCCGGCTGGCGCGGCCGGCCGGACTACAAGATAGCCTGGCCGCCGTTCCAGGAAGTCAGGGCTCTGGTGGCGCCCGTTTCGCAGTCGCAAAAAAAGTTCTGGTATCCGCAGGCGGCCGGCGGCGACAACGCCGTGACGCTGTGGAGCATCGTATACGCACCGGAAAAACAGTGGGCCGACTTCTATTTCCGCGAGGATTTCGATCACGGCCACCGGCTTTTCCTCCACCCCGCGCTGGTTGATCCATTTGTGCGCGAGATCAACAAAAAAAACAAATTCGTATCCGACACTCCCGTCATTTTCTTCGATTGACCCGGCACCAGGAGGCTACCATGATTTACGACCATATCGACAACATCGGGCTGTACCGTTTCGGCGCGGCGGCCATGAAAGCGTTCGAGTTTCTGAAGACGCTCACGCCGGACTCGCCGGACGCCACGCATGAGCTCATCGGACGCGATCTGTACGTAATGGTGCAGTCCTACGACACCGAGGCGGAACCTTCGCCGATCCTCGAGGCGCACCGGAAATACATCGACATCCAGTACTGCATCGCGAATGCGGAATACATCGCCGTCGCGCCGCTGGATGAATCCACGGTCAAAACGCCCTACGATGCCGAAAAGGACGTGGCGTTCTACCGCGCCCAAAAGATGATGACGCTCTGCGCCATGACGCCCGGCCGCTTCGTGCTGCTCTTCCCCACGGACGAGCATTTCGCGAAGTTCGCCGCTGAGGCGCCCTGCCGCATCAAGAAGGCGGTCATCAAGCTCCGCGCCGATCTCTTCTGAGGTCGCGCGTCCCCGGAAAACCGTTCGTTTTTTCGCCTTTTTTCGCGTTTGAGCTTGATTTTTGCGAAATCCGGGGGTATTGTATTTTTACTTGCCGAAGTGGCGAAATGGCAGACGCACTAGACTCAAAATCTGGCGCCAGTGATGGCGTGTGGGTTCAAGTCCCACCTTCGGCACCATTTTCCGATCCGGACACACGCTTTTCTTTACAGCAACCATGAACGAGAAACCCCAACTGACCGAAAGCCTGGAAGACTACCTCGAAGCGATCGCCGAACTGATCGCGGTCGAGGGGCACGCCCACGCCAAGGAGATCGCGGCGAAACTGAACGTGAAGATGCCGTCCGTGACCGGGGCGCTCCGTCAGCTCGAAAAGATGGGCTGCATCGTGTAGAACACGCATTACCCGGTGCAGCTCACGGAGAAAGGCCGCCTCATCGCAGCGGACGTGA
>Ga0310786_10003800_pt1 | contig 21572 bp, 15 predicted proteins | sample AusTroGonzalo_MG_FD_203881 | JGI IMG/M metagenome (GOLD analysis project Ga0310786, IMG submission 203881) | Bovine rumen microbial communities from tropical cattle in Woodstock, Queensland, Australia - Gonzalo_03 (v2) (version 2) | ecosystem: Host-associated > Mammals > Digestive system >...
CAACAACTTCTGGGCCTCAAAGCTCATCTTCAGCTACCCGGTGTGGAAGGGCAGTCTCTCGCTAGGCGGTGAGTATTCCTACAACCACCGCACGGATGCCTATTCCTACAATGCCTCCGAGCAGGTGCCCGTCACCGCTACCGACACCGAGATCAACGAGAAGTCGGCTGCCGCTTTCGTGGAGTACGGACGGGCATTTGGAAGAGTGTTCGTTCAGGCTGGCTTGCGCTATGAGCACCTGCAGAACGACTACTTCAACTTCGGGAAGAAGGAGGATGAGGTGTGCCGCAACTACGGCGACTGGTTCCCCACAGCCGTCATCACGGCTCCTGTCGGTAAGGTGCAGCTGTCGCTGTCATACCGTCGCGACATCAAGCGCCCCAACTACAGTAACCTCACGAGCTCGACCATCTATCTGAACCGTTATGCCTATCAGAGCGGTAACCCCTACCTGAAGCCGACCTATACCCACAGCATCGTGCTGAATGCAGGCTACAAATGGATGGGTATGAGCATAGACCTCAGCCGCATCAAGAACTCTGAGACGATGTCAACAGAGCCCTTCCCGGGTGCCGACGACCCTCTGATCTGCCTGCTGCGTCCCATCAACACCAAGGAGGACTACAACCAGGTGAGCTTCAACCCGTACGCCAGTCCTACCATCGGATGCTGGCACCCCACATGGTTTGTCTATCTGCTCTTCCAGAACTACAAGTCGCCAACGGCTGATGGCTCCATCATTACGCTGAACCGTCCGTACTTCAACGTGGGTTGGGACAACACCATAGAGTTGAAAAAGGGCTGGCGCATCAATGCAGGTGCCCGCTTCAATCCGAAGGGCGATGTTGGCAACTGCAGAATGCTGAAAGCCCAGGGCCGTGTGGATTTGGGCGTGCAGCGTGACTTCGGCCTGCGCCGTCTCGGTACATTGACTGCCGACCTGCGCTGCAATGACATTTTCAACAGCAACGAGACCAAGGCCATCGTCTATGGACCGCGCGAGTTGACGGTGACTAACCCCGTACGTCGCACGTTCTCGATTGACCTGACGTGGAAGTTTAACGAAGCACGCTCTAAGTACCGCGGAAAAGGTGCTGGCGAGAAGCAGAAAGCTCGCATGTAAAAACTTTGCAACCGAGTTGCGTTTCCTTTAGTGTACCTTTGCGGTTGAAAAGGAACTAAATTAATCTATAAGAAGATGAAAAAAGTGATTTTTTGGATGACAGCCGTGATGGTTGCATCAATGGTGGCCACGATAGCAAAGGCCCAGACACAGACTGTCAGAGGACAGGTATGCGACGTCGCCTCGGGGGAGCCCATGGTCGGCGTTACGATTACAGTAGAAAACGAACGGAACAGCGAGGGCCATCATGCACGCAAGAATGGCCGAGCCGTGACGTTCGAAGACGAAGTCAACGGCACCACGATGGGCACTGTTTCGGACATCGACGGAAACTTCGTTATCTATAATGTACCCGTTGGGCGCCACTCCGTCTGCGCCACCTACATAGGCTACGAGCCCGTGCTGCTGAAGGAGCAGCTGGTGACATCAGGTAAGGAGCTGGTGCTGAACCTGAAGATGACCGAGAACATCGCACAGTTGGGCGAGGTGGTGGTCAAGCCCCATGTGAACAAGCAGATGCCGCTGAACGAGATGGCCCAGGTGGGTGCCCGCATGTTCAGCGTCGAGGAGGCTACGCGCTATGCCGGCGGCATGGCCGACCCAGCCCGTACAGCGTCGATGTTTGCCGGTGTGGCCACGGGTGGTGCCACTAACGGCATCTCCATTCACGGCAACTCGCCCCAGATGCTGCAGTGGCGCGTGGAGGGTGTCGAGGTGAACAACCCCAACCACTTTGCCGAGATTACGGAGGCCGGTGGCGGTGTCTTCACATCGCTGAACGGTACGGTACTGGCCAACAGCGATTTTATGACGGGTGCCATGCCTGCTGAATATGGCAATGCCCTCTCGGGAGCCTTCGACATGAAGATGCGAGCAGGCAACAACACCAAGCACGAGCATGCCGTGCAGGTGGGAACCTTAGGTGTCGACTTCGCCTCGGAGGGCCCGTTAGGAAAGAACACCAAGGCCTCGTATCTTGTGAACTACCGCTACAGCTTCCTGGAGATTGCCAAGAAACTGCACGCCATCAATATGGAGAACGAGACGCTCGACTACCAGGACCTGAGCTTTAAGCTGAACTTCCCCACCGCCAATAGCGGCACCTTCTCTGTTTGGTTTACTGGACTCATCGATCGTTACGAGAACAAAGTACCCGATTTCTCTGAGTGGGAGACGCTGTGGGATTCCAACGACTCTTGGTCGAACCAGAAGAGCTGGGCTGGCGGTCTGACACATACCTACCGCTTCCGCTCTGGTGGCATGCTGACTTCCAATGTCGCCTACACCGGTGCCTATCAGAAGTTGGGCGTCAACGACTATACCGAACAGATGCAGCAGATGCCCGACATGAGGGGGCGCAATATGTCGTGGAACGTGATTGTGAGCACCCAGCATAAGCATAAGTTCTCGTCGCGTTACACCATGCTGAACGGCTTTGAGCATCGTCACATGGACTTCTGTACCTGGCTCGACTATATCAAGGAGGTGGCAGGTCCACTCTATCGTCTCTACGAATCTGATGGCAACACCGGTCTGACACGCTTCTACACCAACCATAAGCTGGCATTGAGCAACCGCCTCTCTACCGTTGCAGGTGTCAACGTGATGTGGTTCAATCTGAACAACCAATGGCTTGTGGAGCCTCGCGTCAGTCTGCAATACAAGGTGTCGCCATCGAGCACCATCTCGCTGGCCTATGCCCTGAACAGCCGCAAGGAGAGTACGGATACCTACTTCGTAATCATTGACCATTCACCATTGAACATTGACCATTCTACAGGGGCGCAGCCAACGGTCAATGGTCAATCCTCAATGGTCAACAAAGACCTTGGCCTCACTCGCTCTCACCATATCTCCGCCTCGTTCTCACAGCGTTTAGGAGAGAATGCGATGCTGAAGATTGAGCCCTACTGGCAGTATGTCTTTGACGTTCCCGTAGAGCAAGGCACTACCTATTCTATTATTAACCACAACCTGTTCTATCAGGATCGTGCACTGGTTAACGAAGGTGTCGGTCGCAATTATGGTATCGACCTCACGCTGGAGCGCTATCTGAAGAACGGTCTCTATGGCATGCTGACAGCCACGCTCTTCAAGTCGGAGTACCGTGATGCACAGGGCGAATGGCACCATACACGCCACGACCGCCGTTACATCACAAACATCTTAGGCGGTAAGGAGTGGATGATTGGTAAAGCTAAAAAGAACGTCTTCGGACTGAACGGCCGTCTTACGCTCATGGGTGGCGACCGCTATACACCGATGGCTCCCGGCACAACCTTCGAAGACGTGGCCAAGCGTCCTGACAGGGGTATTCCCCAAGACGGCAACAACCCCTTCAGCGAACAGCTGGGTATGAACGTTGGCTATGCTTTCTCGGTGAAGTACACCATCAACAAGCAGCATACTGCCCAGCACTTCATCCTGGAGTACCTGCAGATGCGCTCGTTCCACGGTCAGACGTTCGACTTGAAGACCCACGAACTGGTCAACAAATACACCTCACTGACCTTCCCCAATATCGCCTATCGCGTTGAGTTCTAAGGGCTGACGTCAGGTCGTCTGATGGAAAAAGCAGAAGAAACGCATGGTTTTTTCAAGAATCATTTGGAAGATAACGGAAAATTTACTAAATTTGCCGCGTCTAACCAATAAACAACAATTTATGAAAAAACTTTTTGTGTTTATGTTTGCCCTTACTTTAGGGCTGTGCATTACTTCGTGCAAACAGAAGAGTGGCGAGGCTGCACCCGCCGAGACTGAACAGGCCGAGGCTCAGGCTGAGCAGGATCCCGTGGAGGTTATGAAGGGTCTCGTTGAGAAGGCTAAGGCTGAAGGTGCCAACTGGAGCATTGACCAGTGGAAGGATGCCTACAAGCAGGCTATGATTGCCATGAAGCCCATGCTGAACGAGCTTGGTTCGCTGACTTCTTCTGTGGACGAGAAATCTGATCCCAGCAAGATTGCCGAGATGATGGAGAAGGCCAAGAAGCTGGAGGAGCAGTACAAGCCGCTTCAGGACGCCATGAACGAATTTGAAGCCCTCGCCAAAGGCACGGAGAACGGCAAGGCCGTCAACGATGACGAGGAATGGGGCAAGAGCATGATGAAGGAACTTGGCATCAACTTCGATTTGTAATCAACCGAAACGTTATTCAGAAAGAAAAAATGACATGGTCACGCTTGTGATCATGTCTTTTTTTACCAGTATTTCTTGAAGTGGCGACTCTTGCCGCTAAGGAATTCCTTGATGGCAGCAATAAGGGCCTCGTCCTCATCGTTCGTTTGGGCAGCCACACGGAAATAGTAATTATCGAGACCGTGGAAGTTGGCAGCATCGCGAATCAGCATGCCATGATTCTGCAATAGCCATTGTTTCAGTTGACGGGCTTCGGTCTTCTCTATGCGACAGAGCATGAAATTGGTATAGCTGTCCAAGACTGTCAGTCCGTCAATGGCGTGTAGCTGAGCCTGCAGATGCAGGGCCTCATCAAGATAGGCATTGCGGTCGGCAATGGGCTCGAAGTTGGTCTCAACCATATAGCGACCGGCCTCCAGCGCAAGAGCATTGACACTCCAGGGCTGACGCAAGTGGCGCAAGCGGTCGAGAAGAACGGGGGAGCCTGTGACATAGCCCAAACGGAGACCAGGCACACAGTAGCGCTTGGTCATGGAGTGGAGAATCAGGAGGTTATGACAATCGGTCATCTCGTGAGGCTGCAAGACGGCCTTACGAGTGAAACTCTCATAGGATTGGTCAACGACGTAGATATACTGCGGATGATGGCGGACGACATAGCTGACAAGGGCCTTTGACATCACATTACCCGTTGGGTTGTTGGGATTACAGAGCCAGTAAACGCGCTTCTCGGGCAACTGCTCCATCATGTCGTTATCATAGTAGGACACGATGTGATTATGCTGCTTGCAGGCGTCCTCATATTCGCCGAAAGTGGGCTGTGGAATCACACTGGCCCAGCCCTTGAACAGTTGTGCAATAAGATAAATGGCCTCCGTGGCACCAGCAGTCACCATGATTTGTTGCGGCTGAATACCCAGATGCTCGGCCAACAACCGTTCCAGCGTAACGGGTTCCGGTTCCGGATAAGAGCTGATGACATCCATCCGTTCTGCCAGAAACTGCTTCAGCGGTGTTAAATCAGCATGGGTGAAGATGTTCGAACTGAAATTCATCTTCACCTGATCACCATACTGGAAGAGGTCGTCGCCGTGTCCGTAAATCATAGATTTTCTGAGGTCTTAATACGGATGGTAAGAGATTCTTTGTCGAAAAGCACCTGTGGCCGTTCCACATAACGGCTAAGGACTCCTTGCTGCGCCAGTTCGTGAGACGTGCCAATGGCTACGCCCTGCTGACGGTCCATGAGCCACACGGTATCTGCCGTCTGTAAGGCCAGTTCCAAATCGTGGGTAGAAAGGAAAACGGTCTTTCCTGCCTCACGGCTGATACGCCGCAGGAGGAGCATGGTCTCCACCTTGCTGGGGAAGTCGAGGAATGCCGTCGGCTCGTCCAGGAAGATGACAGGCGTCTGCTGTGCCAATGCCTTGGCTATCATCGCCTTCTGCCGTTCGCCGTCGCTCAATGTGTCGACAAGACGTTCTTCCAGATGGCTGATGCCCACCAACGCCAGCGACTCCTTGACAATGCGGTGGTCGTCATCGGTCATCCGTCCCCAGAAGTCGGTGTAGGGCGAGCGTCCCAGGGCAACAAGCTCTGTCACCGTCATGTTCTGGACACTTGGCTTCTCGGTCAGCACAATACCAATGAGCCGACTCCGTTCGCGGTCGCTGTAACTACTCAACTCGCGGCCCTCAATGAAAATGTTTCCGCTAAGTTTCGGCTGGAAGGCGGCAAGCGTACGCAGGAGTGTTGACTTACCCACACCGTTGGCTCCCAACAGACACGTCAGCTCACCTTGTCGAATGGCGGCGTTAATGTCTGTAGCCACGGTTTTTACGCTTTTCTTGTCGCGATAGCCGATGTCTAAGTGTTCCAGTCGTATGGTTTCCTGGCTCATATCCTGCCTGCAAAGGTACAATAATTTTTTATATATCGCTCAATCAGGGCAGCAAAAATTTCATTACGCTGTAAAACCTGGGCTTTTCCTATCATCAGCAGTTGTTTGCGAGCTCTTGTCATCGCAACGTTCAGTTTGCGGTCGATAACGCAACCGTTATCCTCAAAACAGGTAGCGGTGATGAACTGCAACTGACTATTGTCGCTGACGGCAAAGTCGTAGATGATAACGTCGCGCTGGGAGCCCTGATAGCGCTCAACGGTATCGATGCTGATGTCGAGCAGCTCAGGAATCCCCAGCCGCTGTATCTCGTGACGGATACGGCCTATCTCGATGCGGTAGGGTACGATGACACCAACGGTCTTCTGCGAATCAAAGCGGTCGCCATAGAAGCGATGGATGCGACGAAGCAGGTCAGCGACGATGGCTGCCTCATGGTACTCTCCGGACATTCCGGAATCAAAGAATGCGACGCGCTCCTGCTTCAGCAGGTCATCGAGCGTGTCTTCCGACGGCAGGTCATAGTCCAAGGCTTCGGCCTGCTGATGTGCCAAGGGCACAGGCGTTATCTGCTCTTGCCTGTAGAAGAATTCGTTGGTAAAGGCTGCCACATCGGGGTGCATACGTCCCTGTTTGTGGAGCACCCCGACAAACTGTGTGCGTCCTGCCTGTCGCTCTTGCCGCAGCAAGCGTTCAAAGAGTGAACGGGCACCGTCGCCACTTTCCTGTTGTTGTACGACAGCGGGCAACTGCTTGTAGTCGCCTATCAGTATGAAGCGGTCAATATTCTTTGTCAGGATGCCGACAATACCTGGCTCCAACAACTGCGAAGCCTCATCGACGATGCAGAGCGAGAAGTGTTTCAGAGCGAAGATGAACGGACGTGACTGGAGCATGGATGTGGTAGCTACAATGACGGGCATCTCACGGATAAGCTGTTGCATCTCCGCAAGCTTCGGACGCTCACCCAGCCGGTGCTCCAACAGATGGTTCACAAAACGTGGATCGCACGATGTCTCGTTGCCCAGTCGCAGGTAGTCAATGCCAGCAACGGTCAGCATGTCGCAAATCTCGTCAACGGCGCGATTGGTATAGGCGGTCAACAGAAGGGAGTCTTTGGGCGAGAGATTCTCCTCGACGAGAAAGCGGAGGGCCATCGATGTCTTGCCCGTTCCCGGGGGGCCCACCAGCAGGAAGAAGTCGCGTGCCTGCTTAGCCTTGAGCAGGATATCATCGTAGTCGGGGTGGTAGCTGCGACTCAGCTGTAGCGAGGTGTCGGCTTCGGGAGCCCGTTGTCCTAAGAGCAGCTGTCGGCGACGGTCGTCAGCGGCTGTCACCAGCTCATAGATGCTACGCAAGTTGCCCGTTGTGGCGTTGTCGCTGGAGCCGTGCTCCACAGCGTAGGTGCCATCAGTAAAGAGGTCGCCATTCTGCTGGCCATCGTTCAGACGCACCACCAGCCGGTCGGTGTGTATCTCCTGCAGCGTACCTTTATATAATATGTGGTGGCGCACATCGGGCATGTCGTCGTAACGATAGACATAGACGGCATCACCACGACGGAAGTTACGGACATAGTCTGTCGTATTCTCTGGGATTGCCAGCGTCAGCAGGTTATAGCCGCTATCAGCATCCGACTGCTGTTTCTCCAGCAGTTGCAGACCGGTATAGGCGTTGCCCGTGTGCAGTTTCTCGTCTGTTGACATGCGCCAAAGGTCGCTGATGGCCGTCTGTCCAAGACGGGCCTGAATGCGTGAACAGAGTTGTTCGCGATAGACGAAGCGGGTCATCTTGAGGAAGTAGTCGCGCTCCACATCACCCATCGGTGGCAGCAACGGCAGCAAGGCTTCAGTACCCTCCTTGGCAAAGTGGAACTCCCACGCCACAAGCAGGTTACGCATCTGGATGGCACGTGCCAGCAACTGTGGCTGATAGTCCACACGCAACAGTCCTTCGCGAGCCGGATACTTGGAGTAGAGTAGACGGATATCGATAGCTTCGTGATGCTGCTGGAAGTTCATACGCAGGATGCCGTAGTAGAGCAACAGCTGTACGAAGTGGTCAGTACGGTGGACGATAGCGGCCTGCTTCTCGATACGGTGGTTACGTCCCGACTTCTGTTCCACCAGCAGTCGCAGGTCGTCGGTCATCAAGTCAACACGGCCCTGCAAGCCCAGTGCCTCACAGACAAACGACGGCTCCAACAAGGCATGATGACGGTCATAGTCGGCAAAGAGTTCGCTGACCACCTCCTCGAGATTGGCAGCCTGCTGACGGGCATCGTTGATGAAGCACTCGCCATTGAAATCATCGCAAGCACAAAACTGCATGGCCTGTTCACGGAACGAGCGCCATAGCGTCTCCGTGACATCGAACGGCTGGCGACTGATGATGTCGTCGAGTGCAGCACCGGCAAAGTTTCCTAAGAGAATAGCCTGCGAGTTAGCACGTGGCTCCAACCGTTTCAGCGTGTAGCTCAGCGGATGCATGCCAGGCTGTGCAAAGCAGGCAGCGATGGACGTCACATCCATCAGGAAGTCGGGCTCCACGACCACAATCTGAGAGTCGTTCACAAGGTTCAGCTGCATGCCCTTCCACAGTAGCGGTCGCACTGCTGCCACCGCCTCGCCGCTAAGGCACACACTGCCCTCTGCCGTCTCGCCATAGACGTAGGTGTCGTCCCAGTGGCTGACGGTACATCGTTGTACTGTCCACGTATTGTTTGCTTTCACGATGCTATAGTTTCAATCGTCTCCACACCCACCTCGGAATCCTACGCCAAAAGGCTGTTAGCAGACGATATTTCCAGTCGATAACACGGATATGTTGCTGATGACGGATGGCACTCATAATCTCCTTTGCCACGGCCTCCGGCTGCAGCATCATGGGATAGCGGAAGTCGCCGCTTAGCAGATCGGTGTCAACAAAGCCGGGCCTGATGTCCGTAAACCGAATCTTCAGTCCACGGGCATGAGCCTGCTGCTCTAAAGCCTGCAGATAGACGTTCTGCATGGCCTTCGTGGCCGAATAGCTGGGTGCAGGCCCCAGTCCCTTCGTGCCGGCTATCGACGTGATAGCCGCTATATGGCCGCTACCCTGTTCGGTAAAGTAGCGGTAGGCCTCGCCAACCATGCGGGTGAAGCCCAGGGCGTTGGTCTGCATCGTTGCCAACTCGATGTCTGCCTGTAGTTCGCGGTTCTGCTTTCCGATGCCCGAGGCATAGAAAAAGAGGTCCATGCCACCCAATTGCTGGATGAGCAGTCGAAGGTGCTGTGGTGCTTCATCCTGCGTCACATCTATCTGTTGCCACGCCGTTGCTCCCAACTCTTTCAGTCTGTCTTCGCGTCGGGCTGCCACGCCAACCGTCCAGCCGTCGGCCATCAGCTGTCGTGCCACCTCTCGTCCAATACCCGAGGACGCTCCGATTACAATTGCTCGTTTTTCCATACAAATGTTGCGTTTTGCAGCAGACAAAGATACGGTATTTTTCTGAAAAAGCCATAAAACAGCAGCAAAAAAAGCGAAAAGGAAATAAAAGGTTTGCGGAATTGACGGAAATAGCGTAATTTTGCAACGCAAACGATGAAGAAGGTACGGACGATAGAGATGCAACGGCTCACGGTAGAGGAGTTTCGCGAGGCCGAGAAGCTGCCGCTGGTAGTGGTGCTCGACGATGTGCGCTCAATGCATAATGTCGGCAGCGTACTGCGTACGGCCGACACGTTTCGTGTGGAGACGGTCTGTCTGTGTGGCATCACATCGACGCCACCATCGGCAGAAATTCACAAGACGGCCTTAGGGGCTGAGGACAGTGTGCACTGGGAGTATTTCCCAACGGCCTTGGAGGCTGTCCGCAAGCTACAGCAGCAGGGCTACACTGTCTATAGCGTTGAGCAGGTGGAGCACTCCACAAAGCTGCAGCGCTTTCAGGCAGAGCACGGGCATCGCTATGCGGTCGTTTTGGGCAATGAGGTCAAGGGTGTCCACCAGGAGGTGGTCGATGCCTCCGACGGCTGTCTGGAGATTCCACAGTTGGGAACGAAACACTCCATGAACGTCAGCGTCACCGCTGGCATCGTCATCTATAAATTTGCCGAGCAGCTGATGCTGAAATAGCCTGTGCCACAGGCTCTCAGAATGGAGAAGGCTGTTCGAAATGCATACGCTGACCTGTCACTGGATGGGTCAGCGTTATTTGTTCTGCATGCAGATAGAGGCGGTTAGACGGTTGGCCATAGAGTTCATCGCCCTTAATCGGACAACCCAGACCGTCCTTGTGGGCACAGTGCATACGCAACTGGTGGGTACGACCGGTGTGGGGATAGAGAGCGACCTTAGAGGTGTGGGGTGAGAGGTGAGAGGTGAGAGATGAGGGGGAACTATCCAATAATTCATAGTCTGTAACGGCTGGCTTGCCCAACTGATAGTCTACCACCTGTCGCGGACGGTTCAAGGGATCGGCATAGAGGGGCAGGCTGATGGTGCCCTTCGTAGGTTTGTCCTTGGGGAACGGACTGCTGAGCAAAGCCACATAACGTTTCTGAACGCTATGCTCCGAGAACTGTTGTTGCAGGTTGCGATAGGCATCGCGGTTCTTGGCCACGACCAGCAGGCCACTGGTATAGAGGTCGAGTCTATGAACGAGCAGAGCACCCGGCCACCGTTCTTGGGCAATAGTGGCCACACTGTGGCGCTCTGTGCGTCCAGGCACGGAGAGCAGTCCCGAGGGTTTGTTGACAACAGCCAGCACATCGTCCTCATAGACCACACTGATGTCGAGCTTTGGAAAGCCTTCGGCATCGGGTGAGGGATCGACATCGAGTCCCTGCAGCATCCATGTGAGTACGGGCTTGCACTTACCACGACAAGCCGGATAGAACTGTCCGTGATGGCGCACCTCGCTCTTGGGCGACGGGCCCCACCAGAACTCTGCCATACAAACGGGTTTCAGATGATTTTGGTAGGCATACTGCAACAGTTTTGGAGCACAGCAGTCGCCAGTACCACCTGGTGGTAACGGATAACGGCGCTGAATACGTGGCGAACAATGGTAGTCGCGCCACACTTCCACAAGATTGTGCGTCTCGCCTCGTGCGTTCAATACTTGATATTGGTGGAAGAGCCACAGCTGCAGGTCCTGCGAACGCTGACGGCGTTCTTCACGCTGACTTTCATCGCGCATCGCTGAGATGCGACGCTCCTCCTGCTTGAAGTGTCCGTCAGGCTGTTGGGCATCGAAGACGGGTGGCACGAAGTAAGGCCAGTCGTTGCGACCCTCGAGTAGTCCTGAGTAAGCTGCCAAAAATGCTAACTGTCCGTCGACTGTCTCCACGACCAACACACCAAACATCTTTCCTTCCGTCAGCGTCATTGTCTGCAGTTCCTGCTGCACCTCCTTGGCAGCTAGTAAGCACAGCGGATGAGGCTCGTAATAGAAAGGATAGGTAAAGCGCTCGGGCTTGGGGATGTCGGTATATAGGGGATGGAGCATCACAACAAATCAAGGCACTTCTCGATGGGAATACCCCGTTTCTTGTCATCTAGATCGCGGTTGCGGTCGATGAGGCTGCTCACCACATCCATTGCCGTCCGCGTGCTCTGCTTCAGGGGTTCGCCCTTCAGCAGGTGACCAATAAGAACAGCTGAGAAGATGTCGCCCGTACCATGAATAAGGACGGGAATCTCGTCGTAATCCAAGCGGAAGTATTCACCGTTGAAGTGGTTGTAGCCGATGACACAACTCTGACCCTCGACACGGGCGCTGGTCACAATGGCCGAACGGCAGCCAATGTCGCGCAGTCGGGAGAGCATCTCACGGGCCTCATCCCACGACATGCCTTCCTCACGATAGGGTGTCGATGTCAGGTAGCAGGCCTCCGTATAGTTGGGGAACGTCAGGTCGGCCACAGACACCATCTGGCGCATCAACTCCACCGAGCGCTGCGTGATGCCGTTATACAGTCGTCCACCGTCGCCCATGATGGGGTCAACGAAGATGGTGGTACCTTGTCGCGACTGCTCTGTGCAGTATTTTGACACCAGCAGAGCCTGTTCCTCACTGAACATCAAGCCCGTACAGATGGCATCAAACGAGAAGCCGAGGTCTTTCCAGACGGGCAGCACACCACGCATATATTCAGTGGTGTCCATCACGTTGAACTTGCCGTAGTCGAGGGTGTTCGACACCAGCGACGTCGGCAGATTATATGTCGGATGGCCCAGATAGGTCAGGATGGGCATCATGGCCACCATACCCACATGGCTGTAGCCAACAACATCGTTAATGAGCAGTATCTTCTTCATAACGGGTGCAAAGGTACAAAAAAGTTCATAATTCATAGTTCATAATTCATAATTATTTTCTAACTTTGCAACCACTATGATGAAGAGACAACTTATAACATCGATATTACTTTGTACCTTGCTGAGCGCTCAGGCACAAATCAACGACCTGCCACGTACCTCGCCAGAGGCCGTCGGCATACGGTCGGAGCAGGTGACAGCACTGTTCGACTCGCTGCTGGCATACCCTAAGACGGAGATACACAGCTGTATCGTGATGCGTCACGGCAAGGTGGTGGGCGAGATGTATCCGGCACCCTTCCGTGCCGAATACCAGCACACGCAGTTCTCGTGCTCCAAGACATTTGTGGCAGCAGCCGTGGGCATCGCCATCAGTGAGAAGAAACTGCGACTGACGGACAAGCTGGTGTCGTTCTTCCCCAACAAACTGCCCAACATCGTCAGCTGGCAACTGAAGAGCATCACCGTCGGAGACCTGCTGACCATGCGCTCAGGCTTTGTTGTCGATACAAAGATGCGCACCAAGAGTCGCCAGTGGATTCGCGACTATCTGGCCCACCCCATGAACGCAGCGCCAGGCAAGAAGTTTCAGTACGACTCGATTGACACCTATCTGCTATCGGCCATTGTCCAGAAGGTGACGGGCATGACCGTGATGGAGTATCTTCGCCGTCGCGTCTTCCAACAGCTGAACATCCGCGAGGTGCAGTGGGAACTAAGCCCAGAGGGCATCACCACAGGCGGTTGGGGACTCTACATACAAAGCGAGTCGCTGGCCAAGTTCGGACAACTGCTCCTGCAGCGAGGCAAGTGGCACAGTAAGCAGCTGATACCAGCCGAGTGGGTAGATGCTATGATGAAGCGTCAGACGAATACAGGAAGCAACAGCAGTAATGGTTACGGCTACCAGATGTGGACGTGCAAATATCCCACAGCCATGCAGGCTAACGGTGCCTACGGACAGTTCATCATCGTCGTGCCCAAGGAGGACGTGGTGGTGGTCATCACCCAGTGTACGCTCAACGATACCGGTCGCGAACAGGCCTACATCTGGAACACCCTGTTCAAGGGCATGCAGAAGCAGTCGCTGGCACCCTCCAACAACTGGCAACAGCTGAAGGAGCGCACGTGGTCGCTACCCCTGCCGGAAGGTGCCCAGACCAACCTGGTGCTCTTCAACCCCAAGCCCAAGGCCAACGACCCAGAGCCTTATCAAGACAAGACCTTCCAACTGCAGAAGAACGCGCTGGGCTGGTCGCAGTTGCACTTCGTTGCCGACAGCCTCATCGAGATTACCGATACGGCCCATCGCACGGGATTGGTGGAGCTGGGCTATCAGAAGTGGAAGACATCGAAAGTCAGCCTCTATCCCCTCAATGCACGCTATGCCGTCGTGGGACAGTTCAACCCCATCAAGCCCCCCTTCCGCGTTGGTGCCAGCTATGCCTGGAAAGACGATGAGCTACAGGCCAAACTGCACTTTGTCGACTGGATGGGCTCCGTCCTGCTGAGAATACGCTTCCAGGGCGACCATCTCGACATCATTGCCAAGGAGAACTATCAGAACAACCCCATCCGCATCAGTGGAACGATGATGTAGGAGTAGGAAAGGAGTAAAGTAGTAAGGAGTAAAAGTAATAAAAGGAGAGCAGGAGTAAAAGACGATGAATATTATTGTTTCAGAGGAGATCAAGCAGGTCTGTCCTGTATTCGTGGGTGCTGCCGTCGAGGCCCAAGTGGTGAACAGCCCCTATTGCGCACCGTTGTGGGACGAAATCCATGAGTGGGAAGAGCGATTCCGTCAGCAGCTGACCACCGAGTCGCTGAAAGAACTCAGCGGCATCGCTGCCACCCGTCGCGTCTACAAAGCCTGCGGCAAAGACCCCTCGCGTTATCGCCCGGCCTCCGAGCAACTCATCCGTCGCATGCTGCAAGGCAAGGAGCTCTACCAAATTGACACCCTTGTCGACCTTGTCAACCTCGCCAGCATCGTCTATGGCTACAGCATCGGCGGCTTCGATGCCGACAAGATGGTGGGCGACACCCTGACCCTCGGCATTGGCCGTGAGGGTGAGCCCTACGAGGGCATCGGCCGTGGACTGCTCAACATTGCCGGACTACCCGTCTATCGCGACCAACAAGGCGGTGTAGGCACCCCCACCAGCGACAACGAGCGTACTAAGATGACACTCGATACCACCCACCTGCTGGTACTCATCAACGGCTATGACGGCAGCGAAGACCGAGTACGCCAGAATGCAGAGTTCATCCAGAAACTCGTTCGCCAATATTGTCAGAGCGATGGTGGCACCATCAAAATCTATCGATAATACAAATGTTTATAAAAAGGTTGTAGGTTTACAACCATTTCACGAGAAGCAACAAACGCCAACTACAAACGTCAGAGGAAACTCAACGAGTTTTAGTCGTATCTCTATGAGATACGATTCTATCTCGTTGAGATATGCGGCTATCTCATGGAGATACGCGTATTTCCTCAGTTCCAAGCCTTTTCACAAAAAACTCCGAACGAGAGTCTATTTAATTAAAGGAGAATTTTTGGTAGTTTGGATGGTTTTGTGTAATTTTGCAGTCGATAACAGAAAGAAAGAGGCTGAAAATGAAGAGATACACGGCTGACGAGAAACGTTATGACGGCGCAATGGAGTACCAGCGCTGTGGGCGTTCGGGTGTGCTGCTGCCTAAGGTATCGCTGGGTTTCTGGCACAACTTCGGGAGTGTCGACCCCTTCGAGCGTAGCCGTGAGATTACGCGCTATGCCTTCGACAACGGTATCACCCACTTCGACCTGGCTAATAACTACGGGCCTCCTTATGGCTCGGCTGAGGAGACCTTCGGCCGGCTGATGCAGGAGGACTTCCGTCCTTATCGCGACGAGCTGTTCATCTCGACAAAGGCTGGCTACGACATGTGGCCGGGGCCTTACGGCAACTGGGGTTCGCGCAAGTATCTGATGGCTTCGCTCGACCAGTCGCTCCGTCGCATGAACCTCGACTATGTGGACCTCTTCTACAGTCATCGCTACGACCCGGAGACTCCCTTGGAGGAGACGCTGCAGGCGCTGGTAGATGTCGTGCGTCAGGGAAAGGCTCTGTACGTGGGCATCTCGCGCTGGCCGCTGGAGGCTACTCGCTTTGCTTTCCGTTATCTGCGCGAGCACGACGTTCCCTGTCTTATCTATCAGGGGCGTCTGAACCTGCTCGACCGTGAGCCTCAGGAGTCGGGCATCCTACAGCTCTGTGATGAGGAGGGTGTGGGCTTCATCTCGTTCTCGCCTCTGGCTCAGGGACTGCTCACCGACCGCTACCTCAATGGTATTCCTGAGGATTCGCGCATGTCGAAGGGGAAATTTCTGCGTCCTGACATGCTGACCGACGGTGTGCTGCAGAGTATCCGTCGCTGGAACGACGTGGCTGCCACGCGTGGCGAGACGTTGGCCGAGATGGCGTTGGCATGGATTTTGCACCAGCAGGGTGTGACGTCGGTGCTGGTGGGCGCCAGCTCTACGGCTCAGCTCCAGAAGAACCTGCGTTGTGTCAATGCAGCAGCGTTTGAAAATGTAACAATTTAAAAATTAGATAATTGAAGCGTTAAGGATAGAAGAATTAAAAATAAGATATGGATTCAAAACTGGTTATTTACAATACGCTGACGCGCCAGAAAGAGCGCTTCGAGCCGCTGCATGCTCCCAATGTGGGCATGTATGTCTGTGGTCCCACCGTCTATGGCGACCCCCATCTGGGACACGCCCGTCCAGCCATCACCTTCGACCTGGTGTTCCGCTATCTGAAGCACCTGGGCTACAAGGTGCGCTATGTGCGCAACATCACTGATGTAGGCCATCTGGAGCACGATGCTGACGAGGGCGAGGACAAGATTGCCAAGAAAGCGCGTCTGGAGCAGCTGGAGCCGATGGAGATTGCCCAGTACTACACCAACCGCTACCATCAGTATATGGACATGCTGAACGTGCTGCGCCCCTCGATTGAGCCGCATGCCACTGGTCATATCATTGAGCAGCAGCAGCTGGTGCAGCAGATCATGGACAATGGCTTTGCCTACGAGTCGAACGGCTCCATCTATTTCGACATCGAGGCCTTCAATAAGAAGTATCAATATGGCGTGCTCAGCGGTCGTTCGCTGGAGAACATCAAGGATGCCTCGCGCGAAAATCTCGATGGTGTAGGCGAGAAGCATAATCAGGCCGACTTCGCCCTGTGGAAGAAGGCGCAGCCTGAGCACATCATGCGCTGGCCATCGCCCTGGAGCGACGGCTTCCCCGGCTGGCACTGTGAGTGCACGGCGATGGGACGCAAGTATCTGGGCGAGGAGTTCGACATTCACGGTGGCGGCATGGACCTCGTCTTCCCACACCACGAGTGTGAGATTGCCCAGGCCGTAGCCTCTATGGGACACCCGGCCGTGAAGTACTGGATGCACAACAACATGCTGACCATCAACGGCCAGAAGATGGGTAAGTCCTATAACAACTTCATCACGCTGGAGCAGTTCTTCACAGGCGACCACCCGTTGCTGGAGAAGGCCTACTCGCCCATGACCATCCGCTTCTTCGTGCTCTCGGCCCACTATCGTGGCACCGTCGACTTCTCGAACGAGGCCCTCGTGGCTGCCGAGAAGGGCTTGGAGAAGCTCATGAACGCCATCAGCGACTTGGAGCGCATCCAGGTTTCTGCCCAGTGCGATGCTGAGACCGAGAAGGTGGTCAAGAGCCTCCGTCAGAAGTGCTACGACGCCATGAACGACGACCTCGCCACGCCTCAGGTCATCAGCCATCTCTTCGAGGCCTGCACCACCATCAACAAGCTCATCGACCACAAGGCTACCATCTGTGCCGACTGCCTGGCTGAGCTCAAGGAGGTCATGCATCTCTTCGCCTTCGACATCCTGGGCCTCAAGGCCAACAGCCAGCAGCTGACTGCCAACAGTCAGGAAGGTCGCGAAGAGGCCTTCGGCAAGGTTGTCGATATGGTGCTCGAGCTGCGTGCCAAGGCCAAGGCCGACAAGGACTGGGCTACCAGCGACAAGATTCGCGACGAGCTCGCTGCTGCCGGCTTCGAGGTGAAGGACACCAAGGACGGTGTGACCTGGAAGCTGAATAAGTAGGCTTGGTGCTTTACCTGTAACTCTTGCGAACATCCCGTCTGCCATTGGCAGCAATGCGATGTTCTATATAAAAACCGTGGGTGGGCTGTTGGTTAAGCTGTACGCCTTGTAGGTTATAATAACGAACAGAAACCGGCGTTGAAAGTGTGGTTGTCATTCTGTTGATGACACTTGCTTCAACGCCGGTTTCCTGTATCACCCAACGCAGGCGGATACGGTCGGCATGAAGCGTAGAGAAATCCAAGGGACCGCCCTTGCCGGTAGTATCAAGTTCTCCGACGTTAAAGCAGCGTATGTCGCTGCCGTTACTGGCGTCCATATAGAAGGCCGTCTTGCCATTGTCGTTCTTGGCATAATAGGGACGGATGGCCACAGGTGTGGCAGAGAGCAGGCGCTCTATCTGCATGTAAGCACCGGTCTTGGCGTTCTGCACATAGACAAAGCCATTGCCGGCCTCACGGAACGTCCATAGGGCAGCGGCATCAGAGGCCATGGCATCGGTCTTGCCGGAGGCAATAGATGCATCAGACAATCCTAGCCGATAAACAAGAGAATCGCGCTGACCGTCGGCACTCTTCACGTTGTACAGATAGCGGCGCTCGGTGCTGGTTGATGCATTGGCATCCCTGGCACCTGGATGCATACCATAGCTAAAGATATTATAGCACACATCGGTGGAAAAGCCGGTAAAGGTGTTGATGACCTTCGTCTTGAAGTCGGCCATAGCTTGATTGAGATATGTGACGGCAGCGTCAATCTCCTCTTTGGTGACGGTAGCAGGGTCTATATCGTCGATATATGCCTGCGCCTCTGATGCCGTTGCGAGAAGCGCCTCTACAGCCTCCGAGGGGTAGCCGAGGGTGACGTTGGTCTTGGCATTGCCGGCCAGTGCCAGCGCATTCTCGATGGCACTCTCAAGGCTTCTCACCATGGTGCTTGCAGGGTCGTCGGGTAGTTCAATCTTCTGCGCAAGGCTGTTGGCGTAGTGCTCAATGTTGGTATAGCCGCCACCCAGCGTCATGGCACAGGCATCGTCGGCTTGGGGGTTCAGTCCGTTGGCCTGCTCCCATTCGTCGGGCATGCCGTCGCCGTCGGTGTCGCGCGGCTTCTTGCCGTTGGCCACGGTGCCAATGCCGTTTACATCGTCCTCATTGGCGATGAAGGCGCCTTTCTTGCCGAGCGAGGTGAGCTGCTCAATGTAGCGCTTGTCGTGGGAGTCGCGCACCCTAGAGGCGCCTACGTGCTCCACGACGGCGGCATAGGCCTCGGCAGCTGTCTGCACATTCATGGGGTGGGTGGTGTTGAAGTTGGGCTGCTTCATGGGCGTGGCGCCGTTGTAGTCGGTAATGAGCGTGCCGTTCAGCTGGCCGTCGCAGTTGCCGTCGTAGTAGTTGCCGGTGCTGTAGAGGTGGTCGGTAGCGGTCCAGTCATCGAAATACTTATAAGAACCATTGGGGCCTGCAATGAAGTAGTTGTTCATCACATCCTGGTAGTTGTCGGCAGCGGAGTGGCCACCGACGATGCCCATGGCGTAGTTATAGACCACGTTGTTGTAGTACTGCAGGTAGCACTTCATCTTGGGGTTGCGGCTCTTGTTGTTTATCCACAGGCAGTGGTGGATGGTCCAGTTGCGGGTGCCGTCGGTGATGCTGCCGAAACGCTGGGGCTCGATGCCCTCGGCGTTGATGCAGTACTGCCAGGTAATGTTGTTGGCATCCTTGATGTGCACGTTGTCCCACGGTCCCCACGACACGGTGCAGTGGTCCATGATGAGGTTCTCGCACTCGTCGAGCGTCAGCGTACACTTGCTGCTGTTGACGCTCTTGCCGCCACGCATGCGGATGTAGCGCATGATGATGTTCTTGGACTTGGAGGCGATGACGCGACCGCCATAGATGGTGATGCCCTCGCCGGGAGCGGTCTGTCCGGCTATGGTGATATTGCTGGCAATGGTGATGCTCTTGCCGGTGATGTCGATGACACCGCCGACGTCGAACACGACGAAGCGGCCGGGCTTGCTCACGGCATCGGCCAGGGAGCCGGCACCGTCGGCATTCAGATTGGTGACGTGGACCACCTGACCGCCACGTCCACCGGTGGCGTAGGCTCCGAAACCTTCAGCGCCGGGGAATGCCAGCTGCTGAGCCAGAGTCGTCAGGAAAAGGCCCAATAAGGGCAATAGAGTCAGTAGTCTCTTCTTCATAATGGTTGATTTGTGTAGATAGATTTTAAGTATTGTTTCTGTTCTCCTCAGCGGCAGAGCTTGCAGCCGCTGCACTTGTTGAGCTCGCCGCGGAAGCGCTTCTCGACAAGGTAGTGCAGACGGTCGCGCAGCGGCTCCAGCTGCATCTTGTCGACAACCTCGTTGATGAAGGCGTTCTGCAGCAGCAGGCGGGCCTCGGCAAGCGGAATGCCTCGCTGGCGCATGTAGAAGAGCGCTGCATCGTTGAGCTGGCCGACGGTGGAGCCGTGGGCACACTTCACGTCGTCGGCATAGATCTCGAGCATGGGCTGGGTGTACATGCGGGCCTCGCGGATGGCCGTGAGGTTCTGGTTGGTCATCTGCGACGTGGTCTTCTGGGCACCGTGCTCTACCAGCACGCGACCGGCAAAGGCGCCCGTGGCCTTATCGTCGAGCACGTACTTATACAGCTCCTGCGAGGTGCAATGGGGCACCCGGTGGGTGATGAGCGTGTTGTTGTCGACGTGCTGCTGCTTGTCGGCAATCACGCAGCCGTAGCACTGGCACTCGGCACCCTCGCCCGAGAAGGTGAGGTCGAGGCGGTTGCGGGTGACGCCGTTGTGCAGCGTGATGACGTTATGGTTGACGCGGCTATTGGCCTGCTGGTCGACGTAGACGTTGCTGAGGCGCACGTTCTTGTGGTGTGTCTCCTCCATGCAATAGAGGTCGAGCGACGCATTCTCGCCTACGTAGGCCTCGATGACCTGCGTGGCCAGAAAGTGACGGTCGTCGGCGGCATGGTCGCAGAACAGCATCTTAATCTCTGCGCCCTCTTCCAGGACGATGAGCACGCGGCGGTTCACCATCAAATCGACGTCGCTGCGCAGGATGTTGATGACCTGAATGGCGCGGTCCACCTTGACGTTCTTGGGCACATAGACGAAGAGGCCGTCCTGCGCCAGCATGGTGTTGAGGGCCGTGATGCCGTCGGCGGCGGTCTTGGCCTGCTTGGCGAAATATCTTGCCGTCAACTCAGGATAGTCTTTCAGCGAACCGATGATGACACCTTCGGGCAGACTGCCCTTGGGCTTGTCGTCGTGATAGAACATGTCGTTCACCACGAAATAGAGACTCGTCGAGAGGTTAGGCACATCGCAGCGGAAGGCCTCGTAAGGGTTGACGGGAATCGGCAGGCGCTGCAGGTTCAGGCCGTAGTCGGGCTCAAAGAGCTTCTGCATGTCGGTGTACTTGTAGCGCTCCACCTTTTTCGACGGGAAGCCCAGAGTCTGGAAGTGCTCAAAGGCCTCGTCGCGCACGGCGTTCATTACGTCGCTGCTGTGCTCGCAGATTATGCCGCGTGCCTGCTTATATAAATCAATGTATTGCTGTTCGCTACGCATTCTTAACTCTTAATTCTTAATTCTTAACTTGCGCGCAGCGCACTACTCTTCACCGATTTCTTCCTTAATCCAGTCGTAGCCGTGCTCCTGAATCTGGACAGCCAGCTCGGGGCCGCCGGTCTTCACGATGCGTCCCTTGTAGAGCACATGCACAAACTGGGGCTTAATCATCTCCAGCAGACGGTCGTAGTGGGTGATGACGATACACGAGGTCTCGGGCGTCATCAGCTTGTTCACGCCCTCGGCCACGATGCGCATGGCATCGACATCGAGGCCGGAGTCGGTCTCGTCGAGGATGCTCAGCTTCGGCTCCAGCATGGCCATCTGGAAAATCTCGTTGCGCTTCTTCTCGCCGCCGCTGAAACCCTCGTTGACCGAGC
>Ga0310786_10003802_pt1 | contig 21562 bp, 15 predicted proteins | sample AusTroGonzalo_MG_FD_203881 | JGI IMG/M metagenome (GOLD analysis project Ga0310786, IMG submission 203881) | Bovine rumen microbial communities from tropical cattle in Woodstock, Queensland, Australia - Gonzalo_03 (v2) (version 2) | ecosystem: Host-associated > Mammals > Digestive system >...
GGCTCCGGCGGCATGTTCGTGCAGTCCGCCAAGTTCGTCGAGAGCCATTCCGGGCGCATCAACGACATCTCCGTCTACGGCCAGGACTCCAACCCCACCACCTGGAAGATGGCGCAGATGAACCTCGCCATCCGCGGCATCGAGGCGAACCTCGGCCCCTACAACGCCGACACGTTCTTTCAGGACTGCCACCCCGCGATGCGCGCCGACTTCATCCTCGCCAATCCCCCGTTCAACCTCTCCGACTGGGGCGGCGACAAGCTCATCGACGATCCCCGCTGGAAATACGGCGTCCCGCCCTCCGGCAACGCCAACTTCGCATGGCTGCAGCACATGATCTGGCACCTGGCGCCGCGCGGCAGGATCGGCATGGTCCTCGCGAACGGCTCGCTCTCCTCGCAGTCCGGCGGCGAGGGCGACATCCGCCGGCGGATCATCGAGGACGACCTGATCGCCGCGATCGTCGCGCTCCCCTCGCAGCTCTTTTACACCACGCAGATCCCCGCCTGCCTCTGGTTCCTCGACCGCGCGAAGAAGCAGAAGGGCAAAACGTGTTTCATCGACGCGCGGAAGATGGGGGCAATGGTTCCTGGTTCCCGCAGGCTCCGCGAACTTTCCGCCGAAGACATCGCGCTGCTCGCGCAGACATTCGACCGGTACGAAGCCGGCACGCTGGAGGACAAGAAGGGATTCTGCGCGGTCGTCCCCACGTCCGAAATCGCGAAGCAGGACTTCATCCTCACGCCCGGCCGTTATGTCGGGATCGAGGAACAGGCCGACGACGGCGAGCCCTTCGATGCGAAGATGAAACGTCTGACCGCCGAGCTCTCCGGCCTCTTCGCCAAATCCCATGACCTGGAATCCGAAATCCGCGCCAACCTCAAATCCATCGGCTATGAGGTGAAATGATGAGCGAATTCTGGACTACAGTTCTCAGCACAGCCGGGGCATCTGCCATTATCAGTGGTGTCATTACATCTGTTGCGAGCATTTGGCTTCAGCATCGGTACGACGAAAAAATTGAATCGTTCAAAGCAGACCTTTCCAAGATATTGAATGAGGATCAAACAAGGTTTAATTTGTGGTATCAAGAAAAAGCTCAAGCAATAAAAACGCTTTACAAAGAATTTTCGGAAATCAACTATCTCTTACATCATTTGGTCCTTCTCGAAACCGAATCTGTGTGGCAACAAAATATCAACGTTAAGAATCAGGAGAAGGAGAAAACACTTGATCAAATTGTTTCTTGTGTTAAAAAGACTTTTAGAGAGTGGGAATATCTCAAATTGTATTTGGATGATAAAGATAATTCAAAGATAATGGATTTCTTTTGGCGGGAGTTTAGAGTTATAATTTTATATCAAGAATGCATTAATGCATCTGACCTTGATTTCATTATAAAGAATGGAAAAGAAATCAGGATAAGTCTTTCATCTGTCATGGAAGAATTGAGAAAGCAGTTTCGGGAAACTCTAATGGGGCAAAGCGACATAGCCAGTGTTGATCAAAGGAAGGACTCTACAAAATGAGTAACTGGAAAACTGTGACATTGGCAGATATATCCATTGGCGGGAAAGGTTCCTATGGCATACCCGCCCCGGCTATTCCATATTCGGAAGGAAAATATACTTATCTGAGGATTACGGACATAAACGATGACGGGACACTGAATCTCAGTGACCGCAAATCGTTAGATGATCCAGCTGCTCAGGAGTATTTGCTGCAACCAAACGATATCGTTTTTGCCCGAACAGGAAATAGTACAGGAAGAAACTACTTTTACGATCCTGAAGATGGGGACCTTGTCTATGCCGGGTTCCTAATCAAGTTTTCCATCGACCCGGGAAAAGTCAATCCAAAGTATATCAAGTATTACATGCTTTCGCCGAAGTACAGGGCATGGATTACGGCTTTTAATACAGGAAGCACTCGAGGCAATATCAATGCGCAGACCTATGCAAACATGCAAATAGATATTCCTCCGAGAAAGCAACAGGATCTTTTGGTTGATGTCCTGTCATCCTTAGATGCCAAAATCAGAGTCAACAATCAAATCAATCGAAATTTGGAAGAACAAGGACAAATCCTTTTGGAGCATTATAGCCAGGAAGGTCTATCTATCAAACTGAGAGATGTTCTTTCTTTTGTCAATGGTTTTGCTTTCAAGAGCAATACATACATTTCAGATGGGCATTATAAAATCATTACAATCAAAAATGTACAGGAAGGAAAAATAGATTCAAGAGATGCTGATACAGTTTCAGATATACCGGCAAAAATGAAACAGGATTGTTTTCTTCAAGAGGGAGATATCCTTTTATCATTGACAGGCAACGTAGGAAGGGCCGGAATTGTTTGCGAAGAAAACTTATTATTGAATCAACGTGTGGCAAAAGTCATTCCTCGTGATCCTAACCTTAGCGCCGCCATTTATTTTGTTATGCGTCGCAAAAAGACAAAAGATATTCTTATCAACATTTCTCGAGGAACGGCACAAGCAAATCTGAGTCCAGTGGAAACATTGAATGTCGAAGTCCCGTTTTCTATTGAATCTTTACAGCGCTTTTCTCCAATTCTAAATGGTTTCTTAACTCAAATCATACACAATGAAAAGGAGAATCAAAGATTACAGTGTATTCGTGACTCCCTTCTCCCGAAACTGATGTCCGATGAGATTCCCGATTCAGAGGAGACAAATGTATGAAAAACTACAATGATGATATATTTGACTATGAGCAACGCTCTATAACATGCTATTATCTTGCTTTGTTTCTCAGACATATAGAATACTTTAGGATGAACAAATCATCGGGGAATTGCAGATTGTTATATCGTGGCCAATCAGATGCCAACCTTCCTATCTGTCCTAGTGTTTTTAGAAAAAACAATCTTCAAAAAGAAGCACAAATTGTGAAGGAATTAAAACGAGTTGCTCCTCAAGATTTTTCAATGTGCTCATCTCAGATAGAGTGCTTGATTAAAATGCAGCATTACGGTTTACCGACTCGCCTTCTAGATGTAACGTTAAATCCTCTGGTTGCCCTTTATTTTGCGTGTTCTGACGAGGATTCTCTAGATAAAGATGGAGCGGTTTATACTTTTAGTGAATATGTTCATTCTCATGATGAAATTCTAATTGAAAGAAATGCTTCTTTGTCTACCTATTCCGGTTCAAGTCCAGAAGATATGTCGAGGCATATAGAATATGAACCCGGTTTTTTAAATCCAGATAAAACCACGAATAAGGATCTGATAAAGCGATTATTTGGAGAAAAATATCATGCGGTCATGCCACCTCTTAACAACGAACGAATCAGGAGACAACAAGGGGCTTTTCTTCTTTTTGGTCTTGATCTGGAAAATCAGATTAATCCGTGCCAAAAGGAATCTTTTACTATTGATAATCTTAGGAATAACTCTGAAGATAATTTTTATAATGGAAAATTTATTGTTATCCGAGAATATAAAAAGCCTATTTTGAAAGATCTGGATGCGTTAGGAATAAACAAAGCCTTTTTATTTCCAGAACTGGAACATCAAGCTTCATATATCAGGGAAACAATTTTAGATTTGGACAATCAGAGCGAGGAATCAGATGATGATCAATAAGATTTCCCAGCGTTTATTATATTCACGCTTTCTTACAAACAAAACCCGCGACACCCTTTTCTCGAAACTAATGTCAAGAGGAATTAACAACTATTTGGAGGCAAATAATGGACGATGATTCTTACACGATTAATTCTCTACAAGATGCGATTACCTTTTTTTTGGATAATGCAAAGCATTTCCCCCAAAAAGAGGCAAAGTTTTGTCTAGTGTATAGAGGCCATTCTTCCGAACAATATCTTTTGAAACCGAGCATATTTAGGGAAGAGAGGCTTGAGAATGAAGCCGTGTTGTTTCAGGAGTTAAAACGTTTTTCTCCGTTTGAGTTTCCAAGCTCAAATTCGGATATTGAGAATTTAATTAAAATGCAGCATTATGGACTACCAACGCGTCTTTTGGATTTTTCACTTAACCCATTGGTTGCTCTTTACTTTGCATGTCAAACATCAAAAGATGAGAAATACAAAAGTGACAATGGTGAAATAATCGCATTATATAGTGGCATTAACCAGATTGACTCTAAAGAAGTGGAACGGTACGCAAAATTAATTACTTATCAGGGAGCAACGGAAAAAGCATTTCAGCAAAAAATGAACATAAAGGAACCACTATCCGGTGACCCATCTGAAAACAATGGGTGGCCTGTCAATCAGATAGTGATGAATAAATATTTCCCACATTTCCACTGTTTTATTCCGGCTATACATAACAATGAGCGCATCAGCAGGCAAAATGGCGTGTTTATGCTTTTCGGACACTACTATAAGACTAAAACGCCTTTTGAAAAAAAGCCATTTGAGTTGCAAAAAAACATCATAAAGCTTTTAAGTCCCAAATTAAAATATCATTTCCTGATTCCTTCAGAGAAAAAAGAAGAGATTCTTTTTGAGCTTGATACCATAGGAATTAACCATGCTTTTCTGTTCCCGGAATTAGAGCATCAAGCATTCTATCTTGATAAAAAGTATTTACGAAAAGCAGAGACAAAAACATCAAAAAGGAAACTAAGAGTTCTTCATTAATCCGGTTGAAGCTGACGACAGATTGTCATCAACTGAAAAGATTTCATTCGCAAATATGCTTTAAGAACCTGACCTAACCGACAAAACAAGGAACCGACCATGAGCTATACCGAAGCGAATTACGAGAATGCGGTGATCTCTCTGCTGGAGCAGCTCGGATATACGCGTTATTACGGGCCGGACGTCGAGCGGGATTACCGCGATCCGTTTTTCCCGGACGTGCTGGAGGGGGCGCTGTACGCCATCAATCCGGGCGTGCCGGAGGCGGCGATCAACGAGGCGATCCGGAAACTGCGCGGGATCGAATCGGGGGCTCTGGTGGAACGGAACATCATCTTCACGGATTACCTTCAGAACGGGATCGACGTGTCGTATTACCACGACGGCGAACCGAAGGCGGACCATGTGCGGCTGATCGACACGGAGCATGCGGAGCGGAACAGCTTCATCGCGGCGAATCAGTGGACATTTGTGGAACACGCGGAGCAGCGCCCGGACATCATCCTCTTCATCAACGGGATGCCGCTGGTGGATATCGAGCTGAAATCGCCGGTGCGGGACGGCACGGACGCCTCGGAGGCATACCGGCAAATTCAGAATTACATGAAGGAGATCCCGGGGTTCTTCGTGTACAACGCATTCTGCATCATGAGCGACATGGCGGAGACGCGCGCGGGGACAATCACGGCGAACGAGGACCGGTTCATGGAATGGAAATCGGTGGACGGGACCGTGGAAAGCACGGCGCAGGTGGATTTTCAGACGCCGATACGCGGGATGCTGGAGCCTCGGCGCTTGCTGGACCTGCTGGAAAACTTCATCTGCTATTCGCGCGAGGAGGACGGCGCCCGGAAGATCCTGGCGTGCTACCACCAGTATTTCGCCGTGCGGAAGGCGCTGGTCTCCACGCGGAACGCGGCGCACGAAGGCGGCGACGGCCGCGGAGGCGTCTTCTGGCACACGCAGGGCAGCGGGAAGTCGCTCTCCATGGTTTTCTACACGAAACTGCTGCAGCGCGAGCTGAAAAGCCCGACTGTGGTCGTGATCACGGACCGGAACGACCTGGACGACCAGCTGTACGGGCAGTTCGTGAAGTGCCGGGAGTTCCTGCGCCAGACGCCCGACCAGGCCGGCGACAGCTCGAACTGGGACGGCGAGGGAAATTTCAGCAGCCGGGAAAAACTCCGCGGCCTCCTTAAGGACCGCGAGGCGAACGGGATCATCTTCACCACGATGCAGAATTTCGTGGAGCCCGGCGACGGGCAGCCGCTTTCCGCCCGGCGGAACATCGTGGTGATCGCGGACGAGGCGCACCGCGGGCATTACGGATTCGAGACGATGCGCGCGGACGGCACGGTCCACAAGGGCATCGCGCAAATCATCCGCGACAACCTGCCGAACGCGACGTTCATCGGATTCACCGGGACGCCCGTTTCCTCGCGCGACCATAACACGCGGGAGGTGTTCGGCGAGTACATCGACGTGTATGACATGACGCAGGCCGTGGCGGACGGCGCGACGCGCCCCGTGTACTACGAAAGCCGCGTGATCCACCTGAAGCTGAACCAGGACCTGCTGCGCCAGATCGACGACGAATACGACCGGATGGAACTGGAAACCGATTCGTACGTGATCGAAAAGAGCAAAAACGAACTCAGCCGGATGGAAAGCCTGCTCGGCGCGCCGGAGACGATCGGGGCGTTGTGCGAGGACATCGTGAAGCATTACGAGGAGACGCGGGCGCAGGAGCTCACCGGCAAGGCGATGATCGTGGCGTATTCGCGCCCGATCGCCATGAGCATCTACCGGAAGATCCTGGAGCTGCGCCCGAACTGGGGCGAGAAGATCGCCGTGGTCATAACCGGCAGCAACAGCGACCCGAAAGAATGGGCGGAGATCGTCGGCAACAAGACCCGCCGGAAGGAGCTTGCCGCGCGGTTCAAGGACAACGACAGCCCGCTGAAGATCGCGATCGTGGTCGACATGTGGCTGACCGGATTCGACATGCCGTCGCTGGCCACCATGTACGTCTACAAGCCCATGGCCGGGCACAACCTGATGCAGGCCATCGCCCGCGTGAACCGCGTGTTCCGCGACAAGGAAGGCGGACTCGTGGTGGATTACGTCGGGATCGCCCGCGCGCTGAAGCTGGCCATGAACGATTACACCGTGCGCGACCGGAAGAATTACGGCGAAATGGACGTGTCGCGGGCGGCACTGCCGAAATACCAGGAGAAACTCGAAGTCTGCCGCGCCCTGCTGCACGGGTTCGATTACGCCGGATTCATGGACGGCGACGACCTCGCGCGTTCGGAGCTGATCGCAGGCGGCGCAAACTATCTTTTTGCGACGGATAAGGCCACGACGAAGGACAGCTTCGTCAAAGAAGTCCTGGCGATGCGCCAGGCGCTGTCCCTTTGCCGGAGCATCGTCCCGCAGGCGGAACGATTCGAGGCGGCGTATCTCGAGGCTGTGCGGACCATGCTGACGCGCGTGTCCGGCAAGTCCGGGCGGTTCTCGCTGAAGGCCATCAACGAGCGCATCAACGCACTGCTTCAGGAAAGCGTGCGGAGCGAAGGCGTCATCAATCTGTTCGCTGACGTAAGGCAGAAATTCTCGCTGTTCGACCCGGAATTCCTGAAGCAGGTCGCGGCCATGAAGCAGAAGAATATCGCCGTGGAGATCCTGCGCCGCCTGATCGCCGACCAGATCGCCGTGTACCGCCGCACGAACGTCGTGAAGTCCGAGCTCTTCTCCGAGAAGTTCCAGCGGATCATGAACCTGTACCTGAACGGCCAGTTGACCAACGAGGAGGTCATTCAGGAGCTGACGAGCCTCGCGCACGAACTCCGCGCGGACAGCGAGGAATGCAAGAAGCTCGGGCTGACCACGGAGGAAGTCGCGTTCTACGACGCGCTGACGAAACCGGAGGCCGTGAAGGATTTCTACAGCAACGACCAGCTCGTCGCCATCACACGGGAACTGACCGACATGCTCCGCCGCAGCAAGACCGTGGACTGGCAGAAACGCTCTTCCGCCCGCGCGAAAATGCGCATGATGGTCAAACGCCTGCTGAAGAAGTACAAATACCCGCCGGATGGACAGGAGGAAGCCCTGAAAACCGTCATGAGCCAGTGCGAAATGTGGACCGACAACAGCAACCTTGCCGTCCCCTCGGATGAAGATGATTCCACTTCGGCAGAATAAATGTGTGCTAGGATCTAGAAGCATTGATATTTTCAATATAAAGTGTCATCAGGAAGCTATCTCAGGTTTTCAGCTAATGCCACCGGTGAATCTGCTCCCAGGATCAGAGGTCGAAGTTCATGATCTCTCGGATACGGCAATGGATTCCATCAATGGTTCATCAGACTTTAACGGAACTCAAGCGTCGTCCACAAAATCATGTTCTTCACGGACCTGTAATGAACCCAAGATTACAAAAAGCCAGATCTTTCTTCTCAGGAAAACTCTTCGGGGATTAAACCGGACTGACACAGATTTCTGCCAGCAGTATCAAATCAGCCATATAGAAGATCTCTCGAAAGAGGATGCCAGATGGATTATCCGAGATCTGCGTGAAACCGAAAGACGCTGACCACGCACAAAATACAAACCAATCTTATTCTCACCCGCACCCTCGGCAGCACACGCTGTCGGGGGTGCGTCATTAACTTTAAATGAAAGGAACTCAAACCATGCTTAAACTCAATGCATCTTATTCCAAGAAAGTCCCGGCGGACACCGAATACTCCAGCCAGTCGTTCCATGCCTCGGTCGAGGTGGAACTCCCGGACGGTCTCACGCAGGACCAGCTCAACGCCAAAATCCACGAGACGTTCGATCTCGTTCGTGAATCTGTCGAAGCCGAACTCCACGTGAATACGGTTCAGCAGCCCGCTCAGCCTTCTCAGGTGCCGAACACACAGTCCCAGCCGGGTCTGTATGACAACTCGGCTCAGAACGCCACGAAGCCCGCTTACGGCAAGAAGAATGGTACCACCTCGGATGCTCCCGCAAGTACGAAGCAGGTCAAATACCTCCTCGACCTCGCCCGTCAGTACGGAGTCTCCCCCGATCAGATCAAGGCCAAGTTCAACGTGCCTGCGCTCGAAAACCTCACAAAGACGCAGTGCAGCCGTGCCATCGACGAGCTCAGCGGAAAGGCGACGTGAACTCATGGAACGTAAAATCGAAACCATGCGCGAGACGCCGCACTGGTCGTACAGCGCGTTCAACACCTACCTCACGTGTCCGATGCGATACTACTTCCGCTACATCGAGCACGCCGAGGTGGAGCGCACCTCGATCAGCATCCCGTTTGGTCGAGCGTTTCATGCCGTGTTGAGCGACCGTGCGAGAAAGGGCTCCGGCTACACCATTGAGGACGCCAAGGAAGACTTTGCCGTGTACTTCCGCGGCGAAACCGAGGTCAGCGAGAATCTAACGTACAAGCCGGATGAAGACTACTGGTTCTGGGACAAGCGTGGCTGCGAAATGCTCGACGTGGCCATGTCCGAATGGCCGGACGACTACACGGTCAAAAGCGTTGCCGAAGCGTTCAGCGTGGATGTGCCTGGTCTCAGCAAGCCGCTGGTCGGAGAATTCGACCTCGTGACCGTTGACGGCGGTGATGAAACGATCTGCGACTGGAAGACCGCTTCGATGAAGTGGCCGAATGGCAAGGCAGACCGGGATCTTCAGGCGACCGTGTTCACCTACGCCTATCAGCAAAAGTATGGCGTGAACCCGTTGTTCCGGTTCGATGTCTTCACAAAGGGTCAGAAGCCCGCTCATCACCAGTTCTACACGCTCAGGTCGCACGATGACTTCGAACGTTTCGTCTTCCTCGCGGGGCAGATTGAAAAAGCGGTCAGCAATGGCCTCTTCGTTCCGATTGAGTCCTGCATGAACTGCGCCGAGTGTGCCTACGGTAGCCGCTGCAAAGCGATCCATAGGAAGGTGGGATGACGCATGGGACTCATTATGCAGGAAGGAAAGTTCGTGAGCAGGGCCGAGGTCGCGAGGACCGACACGCCCTGTTCGACTGCGACCTGGCGTCCGGTTTCGCACATTGATGTCATTGAGGCTGTAACCGAAGTCATCCGAGCTCACAACTTGGATATCGAAGGCGAAAAGTTCGGCCTTGCTCGCGATGGACAGAGGATGTTCGGCGTGATGGAAATCTCCCGTTCGTCCTCCCCGGAATGGCACCGTTGTATCGGCCTTCGCAATTCGCATGACAAAAGCCTTGCGGTCGGACTGTCAGCCGGAATCGTCGTCTGCGTCTGCTCCAACCTCGCTTTCGGCGGAACCACCGTCATCAAGCGCCGTCACACAAGCAGGATTGTCTTGGCCGAACTCATCGACCGGGCTGTTGCCTCTCTGGAGGATGACTTCCTGACCATGGAATCGGTCAGCGAAGACCTGAAGGACGTCTACCTCAAGAATGACGACGAAGCCCGGAGCACCATTGTCCGAGCCGCCGAGCTTGGCGTCATCAATTCGTGCGACATCCTCCCGGCCTACCGTGAATTCAAGTCCCCCTCGCATGAGGAGTTCTCTGAACCGACACGCTGGTCGCTGATGAACGCACTGACAGAAACCGTCAAAAAGTATTCGCCTCAGCGCGTAGACCGCAGCTACCTCGCTTTGAACAGGGCGTTCGGGTTAGACGGTCACCCTGCGGCGCTCTTCACGGCCTGATCGTCAAATGCAATCAAGCTCAGGTTGAGTTCAAAAAACAGTTTCTCCTCCCGGGGAAAGATGAGACCTGTCGTTGAGCTCAGCCTGAGCACAAAACAAAGCAAATCATGGCGGCGGCATGGTGCCGTCGCCACATTCAAATCCAATTCAAATTATTCAGGAGGGATCAATCCATGTCCGAAAACCAAAACACCTTCATCCCGGCTCACCCCGTCTTTTTCGTGCCGCCTCAGCCGCCGCTGAACAACGACTTTTTCAGCGGATTCAGCGGGATTCTTTGTTCAATCCTCGCCGGACTCGTCCTCGGCCAGCTCGGGATCGGATTCCCGAAGCTGCCGAAAGTGTGACGAAGAAAAGAGTGTTGAATATAATTGGAGCCATGTTCCTTGATAGGGCATGGCTCTGTTTGTCTGGTTGTTTCTTTGTGTCTTTTTCGCAATTATTTTCTATTTTTTACTTGTTTTTCACGATTTTTTCACGATTTAAGCTCAAAAACGCGTTTTTTTGGGGAATATCCTGAGGTGAAGGAAGTGATATTTTCTCAAATTTTTTGCGTTTTAATCATTATATTCTTGAAAATTTTTCCGCGACACGTCCCGTAAAGGGGGATTTTTCCTGTAATATCTCAATTCTGGCTAAGCTCAAACCGTTTTTCACGATTTTTTCACGATTTTTTCCGCAAAACCACGAAGAATCGTGAAATATCACAGATTGTCATCTTCTATCAATTCAACCATTTTTGAGCTTAAAACAGCAATAAAAATGGCGGTGACAGCGGGGATCGAACCCACGACCTGCTCTTTAGGAGAGAGCCGCTCTATCCAACTGAGCTATGCCACCGCTTCATCCTGTTTTGTACAAAGAAAAACCGATCAACAGAAACGCGTCTTGTCCTGTAACGGATTCCTTCGCAGAAAGATGAACTTTATACTATAACACCGTTTCCGCGAAAATCAAGCTAAAATCGGGGAAACACATCCCATGGCGCGCCCGTTTTAAGGGGGGGGATTCGGGATCGGGAACGACGCCAAACTGTAACGCCGCCTCGGACACACAACCATAGAAAACCGCACGGCCTAGGGACGACAACGATCCGTAACGCAGCCTCGGATACACAACCATAGAAAACCGCACGGCCTAGGGACGACAACGATCCGTAACGCAGCCTCGGATACACAACCATAGAAAACCGCACGGCCTAGGGACGACGCCAAACTGTAACGCCGCCTCGGACACACAACCATAGAAAACCGCACGGCCGGGAGTTCAGCCGTGCGGAAAAGCAAGTCCTCTATTGAGACAGTGTCGGTGCCGGGCTTGCGCGCCGGCTCATTCCATGCGTTATCTCCTGGGCGGGAGCGTGATGATGGAGCCGGTGACGGGCTGGCCGTCGCGGAGCTTATCGGCATTCTCGCGGGCGATATCCTGGGCACGGGAACGGTCCCCGAGCTGGGTTTCGGCGATATCCTCCAGTGTCTCGTTGGCACGCACCTGGTACATGCGGGAGACGTCAGGGGCTGTGCCGCCGCCCATGATCACGATTGGCGGATCGTCGATCACAGGGTTCTTGGGCGGATAGCGGCGTTCCGGCTCCTTCGGCGTGACCTTGGACCCCTTGGTGGTCACGGTGGCCACGTCGACCATCTCGTCGCGAGTGGCGAGACGGAACATCAGGGTCTCGGTCTTTTCCTCGGGACGTCCGAAGTCGGTCACGATCTCGGCGTAGAGGGTCACGGGGCCGATCATCTTCTGCGCGCGCTGCCCGTAGTAGTGCGTTTTGATCCGGTAGTCGCCGTTCAACGCGGCACGGACCATGAATTCCTCGGGGCCGTATCCCTGCGTGATATCGAACGAATTGCGGCCGCCATTAGTGGTCAGGCGGTGCTGATAGAAGCACTCCTCGCCGGTCGGGTCGAACGTGTGGAGGTCCATGTCGGACATGTCGGTGTCCCAGCCGATGGTCACGCGGAGGTCCATTTCGAGCGGATGCACCAGGCGGGAATCGACATCCTTCACCTCGATGCCGGCGCGTTTCGCCTTCACGATGAAGTTGTTCAGCTCGGTAATGGCGATCAGTTCCACATCGCGGAACCGGCTGTCCGGCTTCTTCACGATCGCGTTCATCATCATGTCGGCGGCGTCCTGCCAGCGTCCGGCGGAGGCGAGCACGAGCGCGAGGTCGCGATAGGATTGCGGTTCTTCGGGCGCGAGCTCCAGCACCTTGCGGAACACGGTCTCGGCAGCATCGAGTTCGCCGAGATATTTCAGGTTGTAGCCGAGCACGCGGAGGAGCATGCGGTTTTCAAGCTGCATTTCAGCGAGGTTGGAGACCACGCGGATCGCGAATTCCTTCTGTCCGTTGCGGGCGAAATAGTCCGCACAGTCCACGAAGAACCCGAGGTTGTCGGCGTTCTCCTTTTTCGCGCGGAGTTCCAGGTAGCGGTCCTGAGCCTTGTCCTTCGCATCCTCGAGTTCCTTCAGGTAGGACGCGCCGGAGGTCCACTGGTTCAGCTGGATGGACTTCGTCGCGTTGCCGGGACCGGCCGTCTTCTTCGCTGCGGACGAGCGGGACACCGCGCCGTCGTCGAAGTCGGCTGCTTCCGCTTCCACTGCAAAATCCATCACGGGCATGGCTTCCATGTCCATGGCGACTTCCGCATTGCGGCCGGCGGAACGTTCCCGGAACACGGGGCCGCCGCCCATGCCGCCGCCGAAACCGCCCATTCCGCCCGCAGCGGCACCGGCCGCATTCATCGGCATCGGGCGCATGCCGCCGCCACCGCCAAAGCCCTTGCGGACGGGATCCGGCTTGATCTTGCCGTCGTACCAGTCGAGGATCTCGCTCTTGTAACGGCCAGCGAGCTGTTCGATGCGCTTGTCCTTTTCGGACGCGGCGTCGGCTTTCTCCTTCGCCTTGTCCTTGGCGATCTGCGCCTGGCGTTCGTCGAACTTCGCGCGATATTCGGGCAGCGTCTCGGGCGGGCGGATGCCGTATTCGAGATACTGGTCGAGGCTTTCGAGCACGAGCATGGAGGTGCCGGGCGTCACGAGTCCGTACATCTGGCCGAGCGTAAGGAACTCGGACGGCGTGGTCTTCGGGTTGCGTTTCGCGGCTTCGAGCTTCAGCATGCCGTAGAGCGTGCGGATCATCCTGCCGTCGAGCGCGGCGGCGGAATCCAGGTCGAACGCCATAGCGGGCTGTCCGGCGACCTTCACTTCGAGTTTGTGCTTGCCGTCCGGGAACGTCCCGGCGACACGGACCGTGCCGCCCGCGCGGAACGCCTTCGCATTGGCAATCGAACCGGCCGCATCCGTGCCGTCGAGTTTCACGGATTCAAGCGCGGCAGGAGCGGCGGCGAGGAAATCTGCGACCGCGGCGGCAGGCGTCATGCGGGCGAGGTTCAGATACAGAGCGTTTGCACCGGAGGCCTCGGCGAGGTATTCGAGATAGGACGTTTCGCTCGTGGTGGAGACGGAGACGAACGCGGTACGGCCCTTCGCGGCGGGGATGCTCTGTGCGCCCTTGCCGAAGGTCTGGATGCCGTCGGTGAAGACAAACGTGCAGGCGTCGGCGGGAACCGCGGCGAGGAACTTCTCCAGTCCGAGGAAATCGGTGCCGCCGTCGTACGCGGTCTTCTTCAGGAAATCAAGCAGCGCGGATGCGTCGCCGTTCTTCACAGAAAACGTCTTCGCGGGCTCCAGTGTGTTGCGAAGCACGGACACGGAGACGTCGACGCTCGCGTTCTTCATCGCGTCCGAAGCGAAGAACTGTTTCAGCAGTTCCAGTTCGGGCGCGTGGTCGTTCGAAGCGCGGGAGCCGGAGGCGTCCCACAGGACGGAGACGGACTTCGGAGTCTGGAATCCGGCGGCGTTCGCGGCGGCGGGAAGCGTCGCGGCAACGAGGAAGAAATTTTCGCCGCGGTATTGTTCGGTCTGTACAGGAGCAGGCTTGTCCGCCACAGTGATACGGAGGTCTTCCGGCAGGGTGATGTTTTCGAGCGTGCGTTCGCCGAGCAGGGCGTTTTCCCAGCGCGTGAAATTGAGGTTCGCAAACGGCGTGGACTCGACCTGCGGCGCGGCGGCGGGGTCCATGACCTCGACGCGGATGGAGGCCTTTTCGAGTGTATTTTCAAAACGCATCGGCAGCGTGAAAATGGGCGCGCCGTCCACGCGGTCCACCTCGGAGATGAACGTGATGCGGATGCGACGTCCGCCGTTTGCCGGGATTGGATAGATGCGCGTGCGGTAGCTGTTGCCGCCGACGGACTCAACCAGCGCGGGATCGGCGCCCTTGCGTTCGATGGCCTCGAAGACCTCCTGCGCGCGCTTCTTTTCCACGATGGACGCGTCGATCATCTTGCCGTTGATGTCCAGCGCCGCGCCGGTGACAGTGGCTCCGGCGGGCAGCGGCAGCGTGAATTCGCCTTCCAGCGCGATGCGGTTCGGATTGGTCACGACAGCCTCGAACTCGGTGCTGGCGATCTCGCCGCGGATGCGGACTTTTGCAGAAACCTCGGACACCACGACCGGGACCAGTTTCGGATCGGCCGGACGCGGCGGAGGCAGGATGCGGATCGGAGGCAGGATCACGCGCGGTTCGACAAACGGGCGCGGACGGGGACGAAGATAAAGGTCTTGCGTTTCATTCATGGTTCTGACTCCTTTTGTTTGACCGGCGGCCGCCAGTGTCTGGACGGCGGCGGTTTTCATGCGCGGGGCAGATTCTTCCTTCGCATCTTCAAGGGCATCGACGGCAGCGGCTCTCTCCGGCTGCGCATTTCTGGCAAGCACGCCCATGGTGCGGACATTGTTTTCCGCAGACTCGGACGCGACGGCGTTCTTCTGCGCGACAACAGCATCGGTGGTCATCATGCGGGTCATTCCCATGCGGGGCTGCTGAGCTCCCGCGGGAGCCGCACCTCCGCCGAAACCGCCCATGCCGCCAACGGCAGCACCGCCAAAACCGCCCATGCCGCCGGCGGGGGCGCCGCCAACGGCATTGTTGAGGGCAAACGAGGAAACAGTCTGAGACGCCTCTTCGCGGTCGGCGGAAACATCTTCATCGTTCGCGACGGCCAGCGCGGCGCGAAGCATCGGGCCGGAGAACCCGGCGTCAAGCAGGGGCTCATCCGTTTCGGCGCCTCCCGCTTCCACAGTGTAAGCAGAAGCGAGAAGCATTTCCTGCGGCTCGCTTTCCTCGGTGACGGCATCCTCCATGGCCATGCCGTATCCGGCGGAAACAGGAGCTTCAGCGACCATGTCGACGCCCGGCACGCCGTAGCCGTCGGCGCGGACCGCGGACGAATCGTCCTTCAGCGTGGTGAGCACGAGCTGGAAGGCCAGGAGACAGACGGCGATGCCCGCCGCAGCCTTCCAAATCATGGGGAAATGTGGACGTTCCTGGGCATGGGCCGCCTGGAAGAAACGGCGTTTGAATTCCTCCTCCGACGCATAGATACCGGAGTACTCGCGGGCGTCGTAACGCTCTTTCAGTCCTTGGAGCAGCACGTCCAGATCGCGCGCGCCGCCGTCGTTTTCGTTATGCTTCTTCATAAGAGACCTCCCGGATGGATTGGGCCAGTAATTGTTTCGCTTTGTGGATACGCTGGTACAACGTGTTGCGCGAACAGCCCAGCATCGCGGCGGCCTCCTCCGGAGAGAGTCCGGAGAGCACACCCACCGAAAGCGATTCCCGGTAGAGCCCGGGGAGCCTGGCAATGGACTGTTCCAGCCGGTCCAGCAGACGCGTGTCTTCGGCGTCCCCGCCGGACACTGCGCCCGATTCCCCGTAATCCGCCAGAACGTCTCGTTCCCGGGCGCGATCACGCACCATGTCGTAGCACACGTTGAAAAGGATTCTGGTCACCCAGGTAGCGAACTCCGACTGACCGCGGAATGCGGCATACTTCTGCCAGGCGGTCATCAGAGCCTGCTGAACAGCATCATCAACGTCCGCCGGGTTTCCGAGGATCCGCATTGCGGTCCCCCGGAGCATCCCGAGCTTCTCCTTGATCAGCTGTTCAAAGACTTGTTCTCTGGTTTCCATAAGCCCCTTTCAACACGTTTCAAACGATTAGACCCGCGCGACCGGCCAAATCTTAGCATATTTCCGGAAAAATCTCATGATATTCAAAAAAAAATGTAAAAAATCATTCTCCGACGCCGTAACGCACCTGCAGGATCAGCAGGAACACCGAGATCAGATTGAATCCCGCGTGAATCAGAGTCGAAGGGATGATGGACTTGCTCTTCTCATACTGCCGCTGCAGAAAGAGCGCCAGGAGGAACAGCGGGACCACAGGGACCACGAACATTTCCCACGGGAACGGCGCGCCTTCCGCCGGCCGGACGAACGGCACATGGAACAGCGCGAACACCAGCGAGACCACGACGGCGGCTTCTTTTCTGTAAAGGAAAACGCGGATGAAGCGGTAGAAGATATGGCGGAAGGCAAGCTCCTCGGCGATCGGTGCGGCGATCACGGTGATCAGCGCGAAACCGAAAAACGCCAGAGGCTTCAACGTGCGGAAGAATTCCACGATGGACTGTTCCTTCGGTTCGTGTCCAAACGCCTTCAGCAGATATGACAGCCCGACCTGTGCGCCAAGCGTGACCACGACGGCCAGCACGAACACCGGAAACAGGAAGCGCAAAGAGTATTCGGGGGCGATGCTCAACCCCATCTTTTCCTTCAACGGGTGTTTTTTCTCCGTGCAGAGCGCAGCGATCAGCACGGACAATACGACCAGTCCGTCCTGGATCAGCATTTGCGCCGCCACAAGCTTGTTCCCGGTCAGATACGGCGACAGGATTTTTGCGATTTGCACCGAAAACACGGCAAAAACAGCCCATGACAGCAGAATCAGTACGAACGCCACGCAGACGAAGGCGCTGCGGCGTCCGGTAAAAGTATCGTAGTTCAGTCTCATTTTGCTTCTCCAAGATGTTTTTCACGAAGGTAGCGAAGGAACGGTGCGGCGTCCGGGACCGGACTCCCGGTCAGACGGCGCAGGAAATCGGACGGGGCGTATTTCGCACCGAACCGGTATATTCGATCACGCAGCACGGACAGCGCGTCACGCGGCGTTTCAGGCAGGCCGTCGGCGAAGAGACGCTCCTTCAGCGTCGCGCCGATCAGGTTGCCCAGCATGTACGTCGGGAAATACCCCACGCCGCCGCTGAACCAGTGGACATCCTGCAGGACGCCCTCGCGGTCGTTCGCGGGACGGATCCCGAAATACCGCTCGAACGTGTCGTTCCAGACCGCCGGAAGGTCGTCCACGGGGATCTTGTCCTCAATGAGGGCCCGTTCCAGCTCCACGCGCAGGATGATGTGCAGATTGTAGGTCACTTCGTCGGACTCCGTGCGGATGAACGACGGACGGACACGGTTCACAGCCTTCAGGAAGGCTTCGAGCGGGACATCCTGCAAGTTCGCGGGGAACGTGCGGACGAGGTCCGGGTAGAAATTGCGCCAGAACTCGGGCGAGCGGCCGAGGATGTTCTCCCAGAATCGCGACTGCGACTCGTGGAACGCCAGCGACGCACCGTCGGACAGCGGCGTGCCCGCGTATTTCCGCGCAATTCCCTGCTGGTACATCGCATGGCCACATTCGTGGATACAGCTGAATATGCAGTTCGCGGGTTCGCGGCGGCGTACGCGGGTCGTGATGCGGACGTCGTCCAGCCCGAAATCCGTGGTGAAGGGATGCGTGGAGAGGTCGAGGCGTCCGCAGGTATAGTCGAACCCCATGGCCTCGGTCAGACGGCGGCAGAACGCCAGCTGGGCCTCGGTATCGTAGTCCAGGTACAGAAACGAATCGTCGGGCGCAGGTTTCGCCATGATCTCCGCCAGGATTTCCTCCAGCCCCTGTTTGAGCGGAGGAATGATCTTGTCGAGCGTTTCGGACGTAAGCCCTTCCTCGTAATCGTCGAGCATGGCGTTGTAACGGCTCCCCGCCTCGGGGAAGCAGTCGGCGTATTCCCGCTGCAGAGCCAGAAGCTTCTTCAGGGAATCGGCGCACAGGCGGATATCCGATGCGGCGTATGCCGCCTCCCATGCCGCCTGCGTTTCGCCGTTCTGGCGCGCCAGGCGTCCGGCAAGCTCGGCGGGGACCGCCTGTTTCTTGCGGAAATCGCGTTCGAGACGGCGGATCAGAGCTGCTTCGTCGCTGTCCGGCTCGAAGTCCATCGCGGCGGCCTCGCGGATCAATGCGCCGTAGACCGGATCGGTCGATTTCTCGTGCACGATCACGGTCAGCGTCTCGAGCTGCTGCGCGCGCCCGGCGGCCGCGCCGGACGGCATGTAGACCTGCTGGTCCCAGCCGAGCACGGCGAGCGCCGCGTTCAGGTCGCGGATTTCGGCAGTCCGCTTCAGCAGCGGGGCCAGCCGGGGGTCCCAGGGCTTTTCCTGGCTGTCGCTCATACGCGGACCTCCTCGGAGGAGGACTTGCGGTCGGCGGCGTGCGCTTCGAGGGCGGGCTTCACCACGGTCGCGAGGTAGTCGGCGACCTGCTGGGACGCCATGCCGGTGAAGGCCTCCGGCTTCAGAATTTCATCAAAACGGTCTGCCACGGAGGCGAAGAGCGGGTCGGTCTTCAGCCGGGCGATCAGGTCGTTTTCGCCGCCGCCCTCCTTCACGGTGCGGGCGGCCTCCATGGAGTGCATGCGGATATGCTCGTGGAGCTCCTGGCGGTCGCCGCCGGCCTTCACGGCCTCCATGATGATGTTTTCGGTGGCCATGAACGGAAGTTCAGCGCGGATGTGGGCCGCGATGACCTTCGGCCACACCTGGAGCCCGTTCGTAATGTTCGTGAGCAGAGAGAGGATCACGTCGGCGGTCAGGAACGCTTCGCCGATCACGATGCGGCGGTTCGCCGAATCGTCCAGCGTGCGTTCGAACCACTGCACGGACTCCGTGAGCGCGCAGTTTAGCGGCAGGCCGATCAGGTAGCGGGCCAGCGAGCAGACGCGTTCGCTGCGCATCGGGTTGCGCTTGTACGCCATCGCGCTGGAGCCGACCTGCTTCTTGCCGAACGGCTCCTCGATCTCCTTCATGTGCGCGAGCAGGCGAATGTCGTTCGCCATCTTGGACGCGCTCTGGGCGATGCCGGATAGGACCGCCAGCACGTTGTAGTCGATCTTGCGCGTGTACGTCTGGCCGCTCAGGCAGACGGGGTGTTCGAACCCCATCTTCGCGGAGACCATTCGGTCCAGCTCGCGCACTTTGTCGCAGTCGCCGCCGAAGAGGTCCAGGTAGCTCGCCTGGGTCCCGGTGGTGCCCTTCGCGCCGCGGAACGGCAGTTCGTCGATGGCGCGGTCGAGCGCGGTCAGGTCGAACATGAAATCCTGGATGTAGAGGGAGAACCGCTTGCCGAGCGTGGTGAGCTGGGCGGGCTGGAAATGCGTGAAGCCGAGCATCGGCATGGATTTGTATTCGGCGGCGAATTTCGCGAGGTTGTCGATCAGGTCCAGCAGCTTCGCACGCAGGATCTTCATGCCGTCACGCATCTGGATCAGCTCGGTGTTGTCCGTCACGAAACAGCTCGTCGCGCCGAGGTGGATGATGCCTTTTGCCTTCGGACAGACCTCGCCGAACGTGCGGATGTGGCTCATCACGTCGTGCCGCACCTCGGCCTCGATCCGTTCCGCTTCCTCGAAGTCGATGTCGTCGAGGTGCGCGCGCATTTCGTCCAGCTGTTCGTCGGTGATCGCCAGCCCGAGCGCCTGTTCGCTCTCGGCGAGCGCGAGCCAGAGACGCCGCCAGGTGGAGTGTTTCCGCTGGGGCGAGAAATTGTAGCTCATTTCCTTGCTTGCGTAACGTCCCGTCAGGGGATTCTGATAGGTCGTGTAATCCTTCATTCTGCGAACCTTTCGTGGGGTATGCCGATTTTATAATTATAGAATTGAATCAATACAGCATTTGAATATACACCATTTTTTCCGTTCTTCAACCGCGCACGCCATTTTTCCTCCATTTTCCCCGGTTTTCTTCGCCTGGATCAGGACCGGGCGCAGAAAAAAAAGGCGGGACGCCTGTCCACCCCCTGGACCGACGCCCCACACGTTCAATCGTTTTCAAAAGCTTATCAGCGTATCCTCAATCCTCCACGAAGAGGTCTTCATCGTCGAACGGACGGATATTGCTTTCACCGGAGTTATACTGAGCGTTCGCACCGGCACCCGGACGGGCTGTCGTGGCCGGAGTCGTACCTGCCGCGCCGCGGCGCGCGCCCTGTCTCATGCCCTGGCCGCCGAAGCCGCCCTGGCCGAAGCCTGCGCCGCCCATGCCGCCGCCCTGACGGATGTTCGAACGACCTGCGCCGCCCATGCCGCCCTGAGGAGCCGCACCTGCGCCGGCACCCATGCCGCCGCCGAAACCACCCATGCCGGCACCCTGACGGATGTTCGAACGGCCTGCGCCGCCCATACCGCCCTGAGGAGCCGCACCTGCACCAGCGCCCATGCCGCCGCCGAAACCGCCCATGCCGGCACCGGCACCCATGCCGCCGCCGAAACCGCCCATGCCGGCACCGGCAGCACCGCCGCCGAAACCGCCCATGCCGGCACCGGCAGCACCGCCGCCGAAACCGCCAGCCTGCGGACCAGCACCACCTTCACGGTTCATACGGGGCTGACGTGCGCCGCCTTCCCGTCTGACGCGGGGCTGTCCATCCGGAGTCGCGGCGTTCGGACCGCCCTGCGGACCAGCGCCGGGACCCATGCCCATACCGCCGCCGAAACCGCCCATGCCAGCGCCGGGACCGCCGGCAGCACCGCCGCCGAAACCGCCCATGCCAGCGCCGGGACCGCCGGCAGCACCGCCGCCGAAGCCGCCCATGCCGGGACCGCCAGCAGCACCGCCGCCGAAACCGCCCATGCCAGTGCCGGGACCGCCGGCAGCACCGCCGCCGAAGCCGCCCATACCGCCGCCCATGCCAGCGCCAGGACCTCCGCCGAAACCGCCCATACCGGGACCGCCGGCAGCACCGCCGCCGAAGCCGCCCATGCCGCCGCCCATGCCAGCACCAGGACCGCCGCCGAAGCCACCCATACCGGGACCGCCGGCAGCACCTCCGCCGAAGCCGCCCATACCGCCGCCCATGCCAGCGCCAGGACCTCCGCCGAAGCCGCCCATGCCGCCGCCCATGCCAGCGCCGGGACCGCCGCCAAAGCCGCCCATGCCGCCGCCCATGCCAGCGCCGGGACCGCCGCCAAAGCCGCCC
>Ga0310786_10003803_pt1 | contig 21560 bp, 18 predicted proteins | sample AusTroGonzalo_MG_FD_203881 | JGI IMG/M metagenome (GOLD analysis project Ga0310786, IMG submission 203881) | Bovine rumen microbial communities from tropical cattle in Woodstock, Queensland, Australia - Gonzalo_03 (v2) (version 2) | ecosystem: Host-associated > Mammals > Digestive system >...
CGGGCGTACTCTCCGGCCAGGTACTTGAGGACGGCAGTGCGGAACTTGTCGCCGGTCGCGACGTCGATCTTCCTGCCGGCCCTTCCGGCGGCGAGGATGCTGTCCAGCTCCTTGGGCGACGCCTCCGTGTACACTGCGTAGTCGAGCCCGTGGTCGGAGACCCTGCAGCCCTTCGACGCGAAGAACTCGATGCGCTTGCCGAGCGCCTTCGTGAGGTCTGCGAACCTGGCGATCCTGAAGCCGACGACCTTCTCGAGCCTGTCGATGTACCCCGCGAACGGCTTCTTGTCCACGTTGAACGCCTTGTCGGGGCGGAACGCCGGCAGGACCTTGACCTTGCACGTCTTGTCCGCCGCGATCTTGTCGTGCCATTCAAGCGAATCTACGGGGTCGTCGGTCGTGCATATGAGCTTCACCTTCGACTGCGCGATGATGCCGCGCACGGACATGGACTTCTTTGCGAGCACCTTGTTGCACTTGGCGTAGATGCGCTTCGCGGACTTTCCGTCGAGCTGCTCGGTGACTCCGAAGTAGTTCTTGAGCTCGAGGTACGTCCAGTGGTAGAGGGGGTTGCCGATTAGGCGCGGCAGGGTCTTGGCCCACGCCTCGAAGGTGCGGTACGGGTCGGTGTCCTTGGAGCCGGTGATGTCGCGCTCGGGCACGCCGCACGTGCGCATCTGGCGCCACTTGTAGTGGTCGCCGCCGAGCCACACCTCGGTCACCGTCTTGTACCTGCGGTCTTCCGCTATGTCCTGCGGGTTGATGTGGCAGTGGTAGTCGATTATGGGCATCTTCGCCGCGTGCTCGTGGTAGAGCTTCTTCGCGGCCGCGGTCTCCAGCAGGAAATCCTTGTCGAGAAACTTCTTCATGACTGTCCTTTCTTGTTTTCTGTCCGCGCGCTCCGGCGCGCCGACGTTTCCAGGTATTATACACAATAGGGCGGATGCCGTGGAATGACAATGTTGCGACACCTCAGGCGGACGTTTGCGACGGCAGCGCGGCGGCGCATCAGCGGTACACCTCCCCGGCCCATTCGTAGTCGGCGGAATACGCGTCGCCGAAGACCGTCTCGACCATGTACGAAAGCACGCGCCTCGCGTCGAAGAGCCTGTGGTACTTCTCGTGCCCTGCCGCGGCCACGGCCCTGCGCTCCGCGTCGTGGGAGTTGTAGAACGCAATCTTGTCCGCGAGCTCCCGCGCCGTGCGGAAGTACACCGTCTCGCCGTCCGAGAAGAACCGCTGCATGTCGTTGCCGGCGTACTGGAATGTCAGCACGCCGTTCGCCATCAAGTGCGTGATGCGGTCGGAGGCGTACCACTTCCAGTCCTCGAACCGGTTGATCGAAAGCCCCATCTTCGAAGCCGCAATAGCCTCCTCGTAGTCCCTGCCGACGACGAGCGGGGCCTTGCCCATCCCGAAGAACCCGAGTCTGACGGACGGGTCCAGCAGAGGGAACAGCTCGTCCAGGAGCTTCGCGCGGGCGTCGGCGAGCGCGGGCCGCCCTGCGAAGAAGAGGTCGTATCGGAAGCCCGTCTTCGCGGAGTTGTCCTCCGTCTCGAAGGCCGGGTCGCTAGGATTCGGGAAGAACCCGACGACGTTCCTCCCAGTCGTCCACGTCTTCAGCTTCTCGCCGGCGGTCGTCACGAATATCGCGTCGCAGGAGTGCATCCGCCGCGCGATCTGGGCGCAGCAGTGCTCCGTCTCCACCGGGTCGCAGTTGATGTGGACGATCTTCACGCCGGGGACTGCGCCGCGGACGCGGTCCAGCGTCTCGTTCGTCACGTAGTCGCAGTGGCTTATGAAGACGACGTCCGGCCTGTAGTTGCGTGCTGTCTTCACGAGGCGCGAGTTCATCATCCGCGCGCCGACGCCACGCATGAAGCCGAGCGGAGCGAGGAAGCGCGCGATGTCGCGCTCGGAGAACGCGAGCGACGGCAGGTCCATCCGCGTCGCGGCGGCCTGCAGGCGCATGTCTATGCCCGTCCTTCCGCGCCCCCAGTGGCGGACGAGGAAGTTCCCGACGAAAAGCACCCTCGGCCTGCGCGTCATGAGAGCCCCATCCTTTCGAGGACGCCCTTAAGCTGCCTCTTGACGACGGCCATCGAGAGGTGCTTCGTGAAGAAGTCGTATGCCGCCTCGTTGTAGCTCTCGCGGTTCGCCCAGTCCGCGCGGTATTCCTCTACCGCCTTGACGATCGCGGCGGGGTCGCCCGGCGGGACGAACTTTATCGCCTTGCAGTCCTTCGCCTCCGGCGGATAGCCGGTGCAGAACTCGTTGATTACGGGGCGCGCGCACCCCATCGCCTCGAATATCTTGTTCCCTATCACCCGCGACGCCTTCTCGGTCGTCCCGAAGACGCCCAGGACGACGTCCGCGGTGTATATGACCTTCGGGACGTCGACGTACGGGACCTTGTCGAGGAACGTGATGTTCGACACGCCCTTCGCCATCTCCTCCGTCGGCGCCTTGTACGCGCCCCATCCGAGGAGGTCCCAGTGGATGCCCTTCCCCTCCGTCATGCGCGCCGCCTCGACGATGTACTCCATGCCGTGGAGCGGAAGGTACGCGCCGTGGTAGAGGACGCGGAAGTCCCCGTCCCTGCGCTCCGGCGCCGGCCCCGGCTTGAACACGGTCTCGTCCGTGCCAGTGAAGAGCGGCGCCATCCTGTCGCGCGGAACGGCGAACTCGCGCTCGCAGAAGTCCACGTGGCACGACGTGTCCCAGGTCACGAAGTCCGGCGCGTTCATCATCTTTGTCTCGAGGGCGTGCAGCCTCTTCGCCCGCGGCTCGTCGGCCTTCCACTTGCGCTGTTCGAGGACCTTCTTGTCCCACGCCGATATCATCGGGTCGAAGAGCACCTTGACCCCGCGACGGCGCGCCCAGCGGCAGGCGGCCATTATGTCGCGCTGGCGGCACACCGGAACCCACACGAGGTCCGGCCTGGGACGGCGCCCGAGCCCGCGGAAGAACGCCTCGACGTCCCCGAAGCGAGGCCATACCTTCACGTCGAAGAAGTCGACCTCCCATCCGAGCTCGCGGAAGAGCGCGATGTTCACGCGGTTGCGGGAGTATCCGTGGTCGAAGCGGCCCCAGAACAAAACACGCCTGCTCATGCGGACGCCTCCTCGCGCGTTAGCGCCTTGTGCGCCTGGAGGATGGCGAGGATGGCGAACACGGCGATCAGCATCTCGCCGCCCTCCTCAAGCGCGGTGCAGAGCGAGCGGGACGCGTTGACGGCGCCTTCTTCCGTAGCCATCTTCTCGCCAGTCGCGTGGCGCAGCCACGCAGGCAGCCTGTCGGCGAGCTGCACCATCACGCCGCTCGCCCCGAAGCATCCGATCGACCAGGCTTCCGCCCTGAACGCGAACACGCCTCTGACCCACGTCGGAAGCAAGTAGGCGAAGCCTGCGGCAAACACACCGAAGAACGCGCCAAAATAGAACGCTATCGCGGCCTTCATTCCGAGCGGAACGCCCGCGTTCGTCAGCACGCGCATCTTGAAGGGAGTCCCCGTCAACGGGCTGCCGTTCGGCTTCACGAGGCCCGGCAGCAGGGATCCGTCCTCGCCGACGTATCCCGGATACATGCAGTGCAGGGCCATGTTGTGTAGGTCCATCTCCTTCACGACGGCCATCACCGCGACCACGCTGACCATGGCGCAGAGAACGGTCCGCCGCGCCCTCGAGCCGCCGAACGGACACTTCCACCAGACGATCGGGACGATGGCCGCGTAGAACGGCAGCGTCGCGAGCTCGAACGGAGAGTATCCGTCCTGGTCGAAGCACCTGACCAGCGCCTCCGGCTCCATGACAGCCCATGTGACGAGCAGCGCCGCCACGCCCAGCACGAACAGCGCCGGCCCTGTAAGCCAGCCGCAACGGTTTTCCGATTCACAGTCCATTGTGTATCTCCCTGTATTGCTCCAGCGTGCGCTGGCACATCTTGGCGGTCGAGAAGTTCTCGCGGACGGAGCGGACCGCCGCGTCGCGGATGCGCACCTTCGCGTCCTCCGGCAACGCAAGCGCGCGGTCGAGCGCGGCGGCGAGCGCCGCAGAGTCGCCGGGCGGGACGAGGAAGCCCGTCTCGCCGTCGGCAATCGTCTCGCAGGCCCCGCCATGCGCGGTGCCGACGACGAGCCGTCCCATGGCCTGCGCCTCCGGGATGACGCGCCCGAACGCCTCGGGCTGCGCGGAGGACGCGCTCACGACGACCTCGCTCATCGCGTAGACGAGCGGCATTTCGTCGGAATGCTCCAGGAACACGACCTTCTTTCCCGAGGGGAGCCGCGCCGCCATCTCCTTCAGCTCGGCGGTATAGTCTGTCCTGCCCTGGTCCGAGCCGACAAAGAGTATCCCGAGGTCGCGGCACTTCATCCCTGCGGCCGCCTCCAGCAGATGGCGCTGGCCCTTCCAGTACGTGAGGCGCCCCGGCAGCGCAATGACGGGGACATCCGGGGCAAAGCCGAGCTTGGCCTTGAACGCCGCCGCGGCCTCTGGCGCGACTGCGTCAGGACGGAACCTTTCGACGTCGGCCCCGCGGTGTATGCGCACGATCTTCGAGGGATCCGCCCCGTAGACTGAGACGATGTGGTTCTTCACGCAGTCGGAGACCGCTATCGTCAGAATCCCGGAGAGCATTACTCGGTTGTAGGGAATCTTCAGGAAGGCCGGCTTTGCTCCGTAGAGCCCGTGCCATGTCGAGATGAACGGGACGCCCGACAGCCGCGAGGCGCGGCGGACGCTCCACGCCGGGGCGCGCGAGCGCACGTGCATCAGCGTGAAGCCCCCGCGCCGAACGATCTCCGAGAGGCGCGAGCCGTTGCGCATGACGGTGAACGGGTTCTTCGAGTCCAGGGGCAGCGCGAAGTGCTCTACGCCGAGCGCGTCGAGTTCGGAGACAAGCCGCCCGCCAGCGGACGCGACGGCATTGGGAACGCCGGCCTGGACGAGGGCGGACGCGATTTCGAGCGTGCCGCGCTCGACTCCGCCCTGTTCCAGCGCCGGAAGCACCTGGAGTATCTTCATCTCGCCTTCGCCTCCCTTTCCTCAAGCTGCCGCCTGTCGTCCTCGGAGAACTTGTGCTCCTTGCGGAAATACCGGTAGTTGAGCACCCAGCACGACGGATGCCGCCGCACGATGCCCTCCAGGTCCTTGATGCACCTCTGCGTCATCGCCCAGATGTCGCGAGCCTCCTCCGGCCCGTACGTCGCTATCGGCTCGCAGCGCCAGCGTCCGTCCGCAAGCGGGCGAGACCACGCCGTGACTATGGGCGCCTTGCCCTTCGCGGCGAAGAACGCCGGCGCGGCGGACACCGGGACCGGATGCCCGAAGAACCTGACCCAGATCCCGCCGTCGCGCGGATCGACGGGCTGGTCTACGAGGAGCCCGAGGGACTTGCCCCCCTTTATCCCGGCCATCAGCACGCGGAATGCGCCGTCGGCGTGGACGATCTCCTGCCCGATGGACTTCCGCGCCTTCATCAAAAGCTTCGTCATGCCCCTGGAGCCGATGTCCTTCGCTACGGACATCATGGCGTGGCCTTCGAGAAACGCGAGCTGCGAAAGTATCTCCCAGCATCCGATGTGCCCGGAGACCGTGACCGCGGGCTTGTTCGCGGCGAGGAAGGCCTTGCCCTCCGGCGACATCTCGCCGGACGCCATGGCGCGCCGCCTGCCGCGTATACACGTCCAGAACGCATACCCGACCGTCCGCGCCATGTTCCGGTAGCTGCGGCGGATAATCCTGTCGGCGTTCTTCGGCAGGTGCCCGTACATCGTCCTGAGGTTCTCCTCGGCGTAGCCTCGTCCGCGCTTGTCGAAACTGTACATGACCCAGGAGACGAAGTCGCACAGCCTGAGCAGCCCGCGGCGCGTGAGGAACGTGAACGCCAGGAAGCCGAGCCCTATCCCGAGCCACTCGAACGGCAGCCGGAGGAGACGCAGCTTTCTCTTGATCCTGGGCCTCATCCCAGCTTGATCTTTCCCGACGCCGTGCGCGGAAAAGGCTCCGCCCGCACGACCGTCCGCTTTATCCGCTGGTACACCGGCAGCGTTCCGTTGAGGAGTGCCACGGCGCGGCAGACGGACTCCTCCGGAACCGACGCGTATATCTCGGCCTTGATCTCGCGAGTCTCGCCCTCGCCGCTCACCATCGCCTCTAGAACGCCCGGCAGGGCGAGGAGCTTTTCCTCGAGCTCCTCCGGCGCGACCTTCTTCCCGGACGAGAGGACGATCGTGCGCGACTTGCGCCCCGTGATCCAGACGTATCCGCCATCGTCGATGCGCCCCGCGTCGCCGGTGTGGAACCATCCATCCGAGTCAATCGCCTCCGCCGTGCGCTCCGGCATCATGTAGTATCCCTTCATCACGCACGGCCCGCGCACAAGAAGCTCCCCGTCGTCCGAGACCTTCGTCTCGACACCGGCGGCGGACGACACCCGCCCCGCGCTCGTCGGACGCGGCACGTCGGACTCCCAGGCCATCGAGTAGCACGCCGCGGTCTCCGTAAGCCCGTAGCCGGAGACGGTCTTAACCCCGAGCGCCGTGAGACGCTCGTATGTGCGGCGCGAAAGCGGCGCACCGCCCGTGAGGAGCCAGCGGATCGGCTGCCCGAGGGCCTCCTCGGCGCTCTTGGCCTTCCGCTCGATCTTCCCAGCCAGTATGTCCGCTAGCGCGGGCACCAGGAACGCGAAGTCGGCGCGGAAGCGCTCGAACGCGTCGTAGATGCGGCGGAAGTCCGGGCAGACGCCGAGCGCGACGCCGTTCGCGAGCATGGTGTACGTCGCGGCGATTCCGAAGATGTGGTGCAGAGGCAGGAGCATCAGCGAGCGGTCGCCCGGGGACATGGGGAGCGCGCGAGAGGTGGACTCCACGAAGGCCTCGACGGATCGGAACGAAAGCTCCACTGCGCGCGGCTCGGAGGTCGTCCCGCTCGTGAAGACCATCGTCGCCGTCCGGTCGGGGTCTGGCGCGTCGCGGTGCCAGACGGTCTTCCTGAGCAGGCCCAGCGCCTTGACCGCGGCGTTGATGAAGAAGTCCGTCTTGCGCGAGCCGAAGCTTCCGGTTGAAAGCCCCGGAACCAGCTTCGCGACGTCGTGCGCCTTGTCGGCGTAGAGCGAGGAGTGGAGGAGGGTCGACGCGCCCACGAAGCGGACTCGGCGCGCGATGTCGTCGGCCGAGAGCGTCGGCTCGACCGGCACGACGACCGCGCCGGCGAGGACGCACGCCGCGTGCGTCACGATCCACTCGTACGAGTTCTCCCCGAGGACGGCGACCTTGGCGCCGGGCACGTGCTTCTCCGCTATCCAGCAGACGGTCGCTATGTCGTCCGTGAAGCGCCTCCAGCTGACAGGCACGTACCTGTCGCCCGAGGCGATCAGGAACGCGGGCTCGTCGGGCCGCTCGGCGCGGTGGCGCTTGAATGCTTCGAATATCACTTCGCGCCCTCTGCGCACTCAGTGCCGCGAATAAGTCGCGGCGACCTCTTCCCAGGTGCGCGTCGTGAAGAACTTCGCGATCGCCGTGTCGTACTCGGCGGTGTGCGCGAACGCCTTCTTCATGAGCCTGAAGCGCGTGTCGAGGCCGAGGGTGCCGGCGTGCGACTCGAGCTCCTGCGCGATGTTCGCGTAGTCGAGCGGATCGGTGACGGACGCGACGCGCAGGTAGTTCTTGGCGCTGGCGCGGACCATGCACGGGCCGCCGATGTCGATGTTCGTCCTGGCCATCTCAGGCGTGACGCCCTCCTTCGCGACCGTCTGGCGGAAAGGATACAGGTTCACGACGACCATGTCGATGGGCTGTGCGTCGAGGCGCCTGAGGTCGGCCTGGTGCGCGTCGTTGTACTTCTCGGACAGGAGCCCGAGGTAGATCTTGAAGTCGAGCGTCTTGACGAGACCGCCCTGCATCTCGGGCTGGCCGGTGTAGTCCGACACTGCGACAAGCGTTCCCTCGGCCTTGTCCCCCAGGATTTCCCTCACCTTGGCGTACGTCCCGCCGGTCGAGTATATCTTCACGCCCGGGCATGCCTTGACGAGCGCCGGCACGAATGTCTCGAGCCCGGTCTTGTCGCTCACGCTCATGAGGACGTTCCTGACCGCGACGCGGTCGTCTGTCTCCGTTACTATGTTAAGTGACATCTGTATCTCCTTGGTTTTTCCTGTTGAAGTCGTCTCAAGTCCCCGTCGTGCCGTCAGGCTCGCCGGACTCCTCTGGCTCCGGCGGCTCGTACTCCTCGGCGATCCACTTCTCCGCGGCCGCCCGGTCGACGAACTCATCGCCGGTCACGAACTCGTAAGTCTCCTTCGCCTTGTCTATCCCCTGCCTGCTGCCGCCGCCCTCGATGACGCGCAGGAGCGACTCTACCGCAAGCTTCTCGTCTATGCCGATGTATTCGCTGGATATGGTCTCTAGCGCATCTTCCTCGTCCAGGACGGACATTGCCAGTTCGACGGTCTCGATGCGGTCCTCGTCGGACTCGATGTCCGACAGCGCCGCCGACCATTCGTTCATCGCGCTGTCGCGAATGTCCTCGTCGGCGTCCGCAAGGAACGGCGTGAGCTCGGGGATCGCCTGCGCGCCGAACCATCCGAGGGTGTCGACCATGGACTGGCGAATCTCCGTGTTGGGGCAGTTCAGAGCCTCTTCCGCGCAACCCGCGGCCGCCTGGAAGTCCTCCTCGTCAAGGGCCTTCTCGATCCTGCCCGCAAGGTCGCGCTCCTGCAGGGACAGCCCGTCGTCGTCCTCTTCCGCGTCGTCCAGGATCGGCAGGACGGGTTTCGGCGTGCGCTTGGCCGCGGAAGACCCCTTGGGGCGCTTAGACACCTTCGGGAGCTCCTTCTTGGCGGTGGACGCCGTCTGGACTGCAACACCTGCGCCGCTTCCGTCCTTTGGCTTTGGGCCAGTCCTCGTCACCAGCACGATGGCCACCACCGCGACAATCGGCAGCACCAGCGCAACAACCGCAATTCTCTTGTCGACGTTCATCCAGTCTCCTCGGTTAGCATTTCCCTCCGTCACTTGGTCGCCCGCGAGACGGATACCGCTTCTTGGCCAACGTTCTTTACAGACGCCGTCCCGTACCCAACGCCGCCGACCATTACGCCCGTCACGTTCACGGTCGTCGCCTTGAGCCGCCCGCCGTTGTCGGCGTAAACCTTGAACGACCCCTTGAAGGATCCGTCCTTGGCCTTGTAGGTCAGCTTGAGCGCAGACGGGTTCTCGCCCGCCTTCGAGTCGTCGACCACGCCGTTTTTCATGGACAGCTTCCCGGCCTTCGGCAGCGTCCACCGCGTTCCGCTCTGCACGACGTCCACCCCGTCCGGCAGGTATTCCGTCAGCGCCCTGCCCTTGATCAGCCCCCAGAGCGGGCTCTCCCCGCTGCAGCTGAACTTAGACCCGGCGCGAAGGCTCTCCGGCGCGCCTGCGGCAATTACGTCGCCGTCAAGCCCGATGGCCGCGACTGTGCCAGCCTCGTCAATCCAGACGTTGAACGCGACCGGCGACTTCTGCGCGACCACGGGAACGCAGCAGAACTTCTCGCCGCACAGGAACATCCCAGAGGCGGAAATCTTCGCCCCGCCAGCGAGCGAGCCCGTCGCCTTTGCCTTGCCCTTCTTGGCAATCGCCACCGAGGCCGAGCCTCCGTCCCAAACGACGTTGACCGGCCCCAGATAATCCTCCAGCAAGCCATTGGCCGACCTCTGCTCCTCCTTGTCCTTGGAGACGAAGAGGTTGCGCGCCCCGTCGATGTCATACACGCCGTAGCGGCCCGAAAGCCCGTACTGTCCAAATTTTACAGAACACGCATCCGCGCCACGTCCGACAAGCGAGACAGACGTCGGCCCGCCGGCCGCAACCTCCGCCTTGCCGTTTTCCGCGGCCTTTAGCGAAATCTTTTTGCCGTTCAGCAGAACTGTCGCCTTGACCGAAGCCTGGCGAGTGTTTTTGTTGGGCTTCCCGACCTTGATCTGGATGGACCCCTTGGCATCGCCGTTCCCAGAATACAGATAGCCGTTGTACTCGCTTGCCGCATCATCAGGAGCGGCGCCAGTCACGACCTTGTATAGACGATATTCCACACTCGGCACAGGGTCATCAGAGCCGGGTGCGGGGTCGTCCGTGCCAGGCACAGGATCGTCGGAGCCCGGCGCGGGATCGTCAGAACCAGGTGCAGGGTCGTCTGTGCCAGGTTCAGGGTCATCAGAACCAGGTGCAGGGTCGTCTGTGCCAGGTTCTGGATCATCAGAGCTGGGCGGGTCATCAGAGCCAGATGCGGGGTCGTCTGTACCAGGCACAGGGTCGTCCGAACTGGGCGGCGGATCATCTGGGCCTATAGGCGGGGATGGTTTCTTGCCGCCATACACAACCATGGCACCAATGGCAAGAAACGCGAAAATTACGTTAAGCCGGCCAGTTCGGCGTATGCGCGTATACAGGCCTCTCATGGCTAAACACGAGGAAAACGCCAGTGCACCAATCGCAAACACCCCCACCGTTGCAAGGCAGGCCTTTTGCAAAAACATCTGATATGTCTCTATCATGGGTACACTTCCTTCTAGCCATTATTTTACCAAAACAAGCCCCTTCTGCGCAAGCAGACCGCACTGGAAATTTAGGCGCCGCGCACATGATCGAGAGCTGACGCCAGATGGCGGCATCCGGCTACCCCAGAAGGCCCTGCTGGCGCAGAAGCGCGGATATCTCCGGGTCGCGGCCCCGGAACTTGCGGAAGACGTCGAGGGCGTTCATGCTTCCGCCCAAGCCAAGCACCGTCTCGCGGTACCTGGCGCCGATGCGCCGCATCGCCGCATCATCGCCGAGGCCCGCCTCCTCGAACGCGCCGTAGCAGTCTGCGCTCATCACCTCGCTCCACTTGTATCCGTAGTAGCCCGCGGCGTAGCCTCCTGCGAAAATATGCCCAAAGCCGCACAGCATCAAGTCCTCGGGCACCATCGGCGTGCCGAAGTGGGCGAACACCTCGCGCTTCACCTCGTTCGCGTCCGCAACCTCGTCCTTCCCGTGCAGCAGCATGTCGGTCTTGGAGAAAGAGAGCTGGCGGCGGCACGTAGTGGCCGCGCGGAAGTTCTTCGCGGCCTTTACCTTTGCCTTAAGCTCCTCCGGCACGAAAATGCCGGTCCTGTCGTCCAGGCACCAGTTCTCCATGAACTGCGAGGCGACCTCCACGGCGTCCCACTCTACCAGGTTGATCCCCGCGGCGCCCTCCTCGCCGACATCCGTGAGCATGCACTGCAGCGCGTGCCCGAACTCGTGGAAAAGCGTCTCCACCTCGCGCATCGGCATGTATGTCCTGCCCTCGGCGTCGGGCGCCTTGAGGTTCGTCACGATCAGCGCGAGCGGCTTCCGCCCCAGCCTGTCTATGCGGCCTTCGAAGTCGTTCATCCAGGCGCCGCCGTTCTTCAGCCCGGTGCGAACGTACGGGTCAAGGTAGAAATGCGCAACGGCCGAGCCGCCGTCCTCGACCGAGAAGAACCTGACGTCGGGATGCCAGACGGACGGCTTCGCGTCGCCGACGACCTCCTTCACCCGGACGCCGAACAGGGCCTCGGACATCCTGAAGAGGCCCTTCAGCACATCCGCGAACTCGAAGTGGCGCTTGAGCTCCTCCTCGCTGTACGAATACTTCCTTTCCCTGAGACGCTCCGCGAGGAACGCGCCGTCCCACGGCTGGACCTCCCCCGCGCCCTCGTCCTGGACGGACTCGAGTTCCCGCCTCTCGCGCTCCGCGATTCCAGCGGTAGCGGCGTCCAGGTCGTCGATCATCTTCATCACCGCCGCGACGGACGGCGCGCACTTCGTCGCAAGCGAAAGTGCCGCGTAGTCCCCGAACCCGAGGATGGAAGCCTCCTCGCGCCGCAGCCGCAGGATCTCGGCTATGCGCCCGGCGTTCTCCGGCGCACGCGTCGACCGGGCCCTGCAGAGCCGTTCGCGCACCTCGCGGTCTGTGCACTCCTTCATTGTCTCCGTGTAGGCCGCGTCGTCGATCGTGTAGGTCTTGCCGCCCTTCTCGTAGCTGAAGGCCGCGGTCGCGTCGAGGACTGCGTTGGAGAAGTCCGTCCCGAGCTTCGCGAGGCGCGACTGTATCTCGTTGAACCTGGCCCGCCTCTCGCCGTCCAGCCCCACACCAGCCAGTTCCGCGCCCTGCACCATCTTGTCTAGTATCCGCGCCCTGACCGACTCGCCGGCGGGCAGCCCCGCCCGGACGGCCCTGGCCCGGTCGTAGAGCGCCCTCGACTGCGACACGCGCAGGGAGAACTCGACGATCTTCGGCTGGAATTCCTCCTCGACCCTGCGCCACTCCTGGGAGTTCATGACGCTCAGCATGTGGGCGACGCGCCCCCATGTGCGGTAGAGCCCGCGCGTCGCGTCGTCAAGCGCCCACACGAAGCCCTCGTAGGTCGTGTCGGACGACGACTCCACGGCGGCGACGGACGCCTCCGCTGCTTCCAGCAGCCGAGGCAGCTCTGCCGCGGCGAATTCCGGCGTAAAACCGGCCCAGTCGATGAACTCGGACATTCCGGCCCGCTCCTTTCCCGCATCCGCCCTAGACGGACGCCCTGTCGCACAGCGCAGAGACGAGCAGCGCCTTTATCGTGTGCATCCTGTTCTCAGATTCGTCGAAGACCTTTGAGTACTTCGACTCGAACACCTCGTCCGTGACCTCCAGGGCCCCGCACTCCCGCGTCGCCTCGGTGTTGTTGTCGTGGAACGCCGGCAGGCAGTGCAGGAACATTAGCCGCCCGTCCAGGTTGCCCGTCGCGCGCATCAGGTCCATGTTGATCTGGTACGGCCCGAGCAGCTTGATGCGCTCCGCCGTCTTGGCCTCCTCGCCCATGGAGACCCAGACGTCAGTGTAGAGGACGTTCGCGCCCTTCACGCCCTTCGCCGGGTCGTCGAACACGCGGATGTCCACGCCGTTGCGCTTTGCGACCTCCTCAGCCTCGGCGAGGACGGCCTCTTCCGGCCAGAGCTCCCTGGGCGTGCAGCAGACATAGCGGACACCGCACTTCGCGCAGCCCATCATCAGGGAGTTCGCGACGTTGTTCCTGCCGTCGCCGACGTATGCGACCGTGACGTCTTCGAGCGAGCCGAAAGTCTCCTTCACCGTCAGCAGGTCGGCGAATATCTGCGTCGGATGGTAGTCGTCCGTAAGCCCGTTCCAGACCGGGACGCCGGAGTACTTCGCGAGGTCCTCGCAGTCGCGCTGGCGGAAGCCGCGGAAGAGTATGCCGTCGTAGATGCGCCCGAGGACGCGCGCGGTGTCCTTGACGGACTCCTTCTTCCCGAAGTGTATGTCCGGGCGCGTGAGGTACTCGCCGTTGCCGCCCTCGTCGCGGATCGCGACGAGCGTGGAGTTGCGCGTGCGCGTAGAGCTCTTCTCGAAGATCAGCGCGACGTTCTTGCGGTGCAGCAGGTCGCCGCGCACGCCCGCCGCCCTGCGGGCCTTCAGCTGCGCCGCGAGGTCTATCAGGTTGAGCATCTCCTCGTCGGTGAACGAGGCGAGCCGCATCATCGAGCGCCCCTTGAGGCTGTCCATCCACGTAAGCATTTCCCAGTCTCCCCTTTCGCGCCGAAGCGCCTCAGTTGGTCCGTCCGGTGTACGCCTCCACGCCGGAATTGTCGATCTTCGCGCCGAAGAACGCGTCGGCCGCCGCATTGCGGGCGCCGTCCCAGGGGCGCGGGCTGCCGTTCAGCTGGACGACCCAGAGCTTCAGCTGCCTCTTGTGCCAGTTCACCATGCAGTTCGTGCCCCACGCCCCGCCGTGGCCGAACCACTCGTTCTCGCCGTCGGACTCGGGCGCGTTGAGGCCGAGGGAGTATCCGCCGAGGCCCTTCGGCCGGGACGAGACGGCCAGCAGGCTCTTCACGGTCTCCTCCTTCAGCACCCTCACGCCGTTTTCGCCGACGCCGAGATTCATAAGCATCTTGTAGAACTTGAGCTGGTCTTCGGCCGTCGTCCAGAGGCCCGCTCCCGCCGAGGCGAAGACGTGGTCGCCGTTGTACGGACGCTGCTCCATCGGGTTCTGCAGCTTGTACTTCGCGGGCTTGTCCTTCTGGCATTCGTACATCTCTATCTGGCGCTTCAGCTGCTCGTCCGTGGGCCAGAACCAGGTGTCCTTCATCCCGAGCGGGTCGAGGACCGCCTTCTTGAGGTAGTCCTCCCACTTCATGCCGACGATCGTCTGCACTACGGCGGCGCCGATGTCGATGCCCGTGTTGGAGTACTGGACCCTGGTGCCGGGCTCGAAGAGGAGCGGCTGCGCCGCCGCCGTCGCCGCGACAGACCTCAGCGGCATGCCGCCGGACCACCCGCCGCCCGGGATCGCGCCCTGCTTGGCGGGGATCTCGAACGGGAACCCGCCCGTGTGGTTCATTACCATCCTCACCGTCAGCACGTTCTTCGCCTTCTCGAGCGTGACGACGTCGTTGGTCTCGGACTTCTTCACCCAGAGCGTCCCGAACTCCGGGAGGTACTTGGAGACCGGGTCGTCGAGATCGAGCCTGCCCTCCTCCACGAGCTTGGCGACGGTCACCCCGCAGAACCCCTTGGTCTGCGAGCACTGCATGAACACGTCTCCCATCGCGATCTGGCGCTTCGCGGCCACGTCCGCGTACCCGACGCAGGCTACTTCCTGCAGGCCGTCCTTGTAGAACACGGATATCGCACCCGGCAGCTCGCCCTTCTCCACCCACGGGCCCAGCGCGTCCTTCGCGAACGTCGTCCCGGAATCCCTGGCCTCGGCGCCAAAGCACGACACCGACGCGAACACGGCCGCAAAAGCGGCCAACTTGACCATCTTCATGTTTCGTCCTCCCTGTTTAGTTTTGCAAGCAGCGCTACGGCCGCCGTTTCTGTTTTCAAAATCCTCCTGCCAAGCGAGCGCCTGCGGAAACCCCGTTCCTCAAGCGCGGACACCTCGTCGTCGGTCCAGCCGCCCTCGGGCCCGACCGCCAGCAGAATCCGCCCCTCCGCGCCGCGCCCCCCGTCGCGCCACGGCGCGGCGCCGTACGGATGCGCCACCACGCGCTCGCCCTCCGGGAACATGGCGTCCAGCTCGTCCGAGACGAACCTCCTGAAGTTCCTCCGCGCCTCGACCCTCGGCACCGCGCTGGTCCCCGCCTGCATTAGTCCGTCGACCAGCAGCGGGCGGTAGTTCTCCTCCCTGAGGAGCGTCGCCCCCCAGAAGTCCTTCTCGACCTTCTTCGCGCCGACGAGGACAATCGTCCCGACGCCCATCGCCGCCAGCTGCGGAAGCAGCCTCTTCAGGACCCTTGGACGCGGCGGCGCGAGGATGAGGTCCGCCCAAGGCGCCAGGCTCTCCTCGCAATGGTTCACCCTTACAGAGACGCGGCAAGGAGCCGCGCCGTCGCCGCCCTCCGCGGACACTATCTCGCCCGTGCCGACCGGGCCGTCCAGCACTCCGGTCCTGATGGTCTGCCCTACCTCTCCGTGGAGGACCTTCATTACATGCTCGGCGCGGGCGCCGCCGAAGGTGGCGACGCCGTCTATTACCTCGTCAGTCTCGAAGAGTATTCGGTTCATTCCAAACGGGGCATATTATACCAAAAAAGTTCATGGTGGACATGCGCGAATTTTGGGCAACGGGAACAGCGCGAACAAGGGCGCGAGGCCGCATCGCGCCATATGCAGGAAGTTTCGATGTGAACTGCGCCCCTTGTACAATCGGCCGCTTGTGGTATAATACACTTTCATGGCAGATGAAGGGAAAATGCAGCCGGCGGGGAGGCGGCGCAGGTGGCCGAAGGTCCTCGCGTGGATTCTCGCCGGGATGTTGGCGGCGACGCTCGCAATACTTGCGGCGCTCGTCGCGCTCGCCCCGACGATACTGGCCTCCATCGACTATCCGGAATACGTCTACGACCTGACGGAAGCGCTTCCCGAAGACGCACGGGGGCTGTTCACCAACCGCACCGCGCGGATCAAGGTGCGGCTGATGAAGCACCATGCCTGGGACCTCGTGGCCGTAGGCGAAGGCGCAATCCTCGACTGGCCTGTCTCTTTCGACGCACGGCTCAACTACTCGGTCTTCGGGCTGTCCGCCGACGGTGCGGCTCACCTTCGCATAGACGAAACGGACATGCGGGCCGACGCGACGTTCTCGGCGACGGCCAAAGACGGGTGGGCCGTCGACGTGTCGATTCCGGAGACGGAGGTCTGCAGCGACGATGCGTTCCTCGGCGACGCGGCGCGGCGTTTCGCGTCCCTTTCGCCGTCCGTGTCCAACCTCGTCTTCTCCGGAAAGATGAAGTTTTCGGCGAGTGCCGCGACCACAAACGGGGTTCCGGTGCCCATGTGGAACGCAGACGCCTGGGTGCAGGGGCTGGACGTCGCGCTGCTGAGCGGGGAGACGCCGATTTCGATGAAGCCGATCTCGATGGATGGATTCAGGATGCACGCCGGCGCTTCCGGAATAGGGACGCACGTGGACATCAAGCCGACGTTCCCGAGGGCGACCTGCATAGAGGCCGCGGGGTTCGCAATGTCAAACGTCTTCGCGTCCGTAAGAGCCACGGAGACTGCGTATCTGGTTACGGAGGCCGGGGCCGACGTGTGCGGCGGCAAGGCGCGGATATACTCGCTCTTCCTCATGCCGGAGCGCCTCGACGCGGGCTTCACGCTCTTCCTAGACGACATCGACGCCGGGCTGGCGCTCGAAAGCATAGCGGAGTTCAACGGAACGGCGACGGGACGGCTGCGCGGCAAGATACCCATGCGGCTCAAAGGAGGCTCGGAGCTGGTCTTCGGAGACGCCTACCTCCACTCCATCCCGGGAGAGACAGGGACGATCCGCATCGCCGACGCGGATCCCAGGATGCGGATACTAACACTCTCCGGACTCCCGGAGGACGAGCGCGCCAACATCGCCAAGGCCATGCGCAATCTCACGTACAAGGTGCTGAACATCAACCTGCGCAAAGAGTCGGAGGACGAGCACGCTCTGAGCTACAAGCTCGAAGGCTCCGCGACAAGCGGCGAGACGACGGTCCCCGTCTCGTTCGAGATTACGCTGCGCGGACCGATGCAGACAGTTATCAACACAGGCATTCGTGCCGCAAGGAGGAGATGAAGAAATGAACAAAACTACAATGGCCGCGCTTGCAGCGGCCGCGGCGGTAGCGGCGGCTGGATGCATCAGCGTCAAGACCGAGAGCGAGATAAAGCCGATTCACATCACGATGGACGTGAACCTCAAGGTCGACCGAGAACTGGACAAGGCGTTCGCGGACGAGAACCGCACGAAGCCGCAGGGCAACTTCAAGGAGGTCAAGGCCGTCCTCGACCGCCAGGCCGCCGGAATCACGAACAAGGCGATGCTAGAGGCCCGGGACGGCGCGACGGACGACGAGAAGATCCTCATCGCCGAGGAGAACATGAAGCGCATGAAGCGCTTCGAGGAGATCGCAAAGGCGAGCGGCGTCTCCGTCGAATCCGTGCAGAAGCGCCGTGCCGTGCAGATGCGCGAGAAGATCCCCGCGGGGAGCGGCGTCTGGTACCAGGACGACGTCGGCGCCTGGCTCAGGAAATAGCGGATACGTCCGCGCCCGGACGTCACTCGGCGGCCAGCTCAAACACCGCGGAGTCGTAGTCCTTGTGGCCAAGCGAAATCGGAAGCCCATACTTCATGAGCGCCTCGCCCGTTGGGAGTATGCTGCCTCCCATCTCCGCGACGAAGTCGGTGCACTTGCCCAGCAGCGGCGAGTGCGGGCGGCGCTGGCTTTCAGTGTTCAACTCGCGTATGCGGTAGCGCTTCTCCGGCTCGAGCCCCTGCAGCCTGAGCGGCGGCGGGTAGTTCTTGCGCGTGTCGCGCGAAAGCCCGTACACGCAGACAACGGCATGCTCCTTCGCGTCGTCCACGTACATGAGCGCCGCGTAGTCGTGATCGTAGGGCGAAACGAGGCGGTACAGGTCGCCCTGCTGCACGACCGGGCGGACGCGGCAGTACTCCCTGACGGCGTTGCGGGCGAATTCGAGCTCGCGCGGCGTCATGCGCTTCGGCTGCATCTCGATTCCGAAGCGCCCGGAGAACGAAACGTCCACGCGGTACTTGAACGGCACCTGCCGGCCAGTCACGGTCACATGGCTCGCCATCGCGCACGCGGGGTAGAACTGGCTCGCGCCCCACTGTATCTTCACGCGGTCGCGCGGGTCTGTATTGTCGGACGTCCAGAACTCGTCGCAGTACCTGAGCGAGCCATACTCCATGTGCCCACCGCCTGACGAGCACGCCTGCATGTCGAGGTCGGGGTATTTCGCCCGCTGGCGCGCAAGGACGTCGTAGTAGCCGAGCGTGTAGTCGAAGAAGAGATTGCCCTGGTGCGCGGCGTCCAGGTACGTCGAGCCGACGTTGTCTATGTTCGCGTTCGCGTCCCACTTGACGAAGGCGAGGCCGGGGACGGACGAGTACGCCGCGTCGAGCTGCCGCCATATCTCGTCGCGCACCGCGGGGTTGGTGAAGTCAAGGACGACCTGCGTGCCGCCGCGTCCGCCGCGCATCGGCCGCCCCTTCTCCTGCAGCGCCCAGTCTGGATGCCTGGCGAGGAGCTCGCACCTCCCGAGGTTCGCCATCTCCGGCTCCACCCAGAAGCCGAACTTCAGCCCGCGCCGCTTCGCTTCGGCGGCAAGACCTGCAAGGCCATTTGGAAGCTTCTCGGGGTTCACGTACCAGTCGCCGAGACCCCTGTCGTCGGTGTTGCGGATGTGCTCCCCTAGCCCGAACCAGCCGTCGTCGAGGACAAACATCTCGACCCCGACGGACTTCGCCCCGTCCATGATCGCGACGATTTCCTTTTCGACAAACAAAAGCCCCGTGCCCTCCCAGTTGTTGAGAAGCGTCGGACGCTCCTTCGCGCCGTTGGGCATCCAGTGGCGACGAGCCCAGCGGTGGAAGTTGCGCGAGACCTGGCCCCTGCCTTTCTCGGAATAAGTGAGCGCGGCGACAGGAAGCGTAATCGACTTGCCGGCGTCGAGCACATAGTCGCCGGCGACGTTTGCAGGGCCGCCTACGACTTCAAGGAGGTCGATCTCGCTCCTGCGGAACGACATCTCCCACGCGCCCGACCAGCATAGCGCGCAGCCGATGACGCGCCCCTCGGTCTCGGTCGAAGGCCCGCCCGCCGAAAGCATAAACGCGGGGTTGTTGAGCCATGCGTCGCGGACCCCTGAGCGCGAGTCGAGGACGATGCGGCGGCCTCGCTCGATCGGCGTCTCGACGACCTCCGCCTCCGACGCCCACTCTCCCGAAAGGCTCAAAAGCCGCCAGTCGTCCGCAAGCAGGGGGAAAACGAGCGTGAACGACGACATGCGCGATATCCTCACCGCGCCCTTCTCGCCATTGACAAGCTCGACCCACGTCTCCACAACGTCCGCGTCTGCGCGCGGGCGGAACGTCTGGACGACGCGGAAGTCGTGCGCGGCGTCGCGCCAGCGCACGACAAGCGCTCCAGCCTCCTGCTCAACCTTCTCCACTACGAGATCGAGCGTGACCGTGCCGTCGTCGTGCGTGACTTTAAGTCCGCCAAATCGGTTGAGCCCGCCGCCGGACTCGCCGTACACCGAGTAGGCAAGAGGATTCTCCATGCCGAGCGAACTGCCGAGCCTGGAGCGAACGGCAAGCGCAAGGGCTCCCGCCTCGTCAGCGGTCTTCGGGCCGAAGTGTCGCAAGTAGAGCCGCTCGCCCGCGCCTGACTTCTCGCGCTCGAAGAGCATGACGGTGTTCTCAGTTTCGACCTTCACCGGCTCCGCGGCAAATGCACCGCCAGCCGTGAAAAGAGCGGCTGCAAGGAGGCCCCTGCCCCCCCCGCAAAACCAGGTCTTCCTCCTGTTTTCTGTCATGGCCGTTGTCCTTTCGCTAATTTAGATTCCCCTCGGCAGATGGTGCCAATTATATCAAAATTTCGCATTGCGCGGCTACTCCCCCCGCAACGCCATTCATGTCCCCTTGACCCGACCCAGTCGCCAACAATGGCGCCCGTCAAAGACCTTGCTTTGCCCGGCTCTCGGTATCACGCAGATCATTTATTCATCGTATTTGGCGCTGTCATTTTGATCTCCCTTTCTGCAATAATCATTTGGCAACATCCATGCCAAGAACGGAAGAGGCCAGAAACACATAGTTTCCCAGCCTCTCGCCATTCAAGATTTCATCAAACAGTCAGAACATGATAATTCACACAACTGGATCGGTGCAATGTTCGCGGCGGCCGCAATCACGGCAGAATGCGCCGCGCCAGACGGAATCGAACTGCTCGACGAGAGGATTGACGAACACGGGGTCGTCGGTCAGTATGCCGTTCTCAAAGTTACGCTTGCGCTCGGACTTCGCGCCCATCCCCGCACCGGTGAGGTTGGCCGAGCCAAAGTGCGCTTTCACTCCATCCACGATGATGCACTTGAAATGAACACGCGGACAAAGCACCCGCTCCATTGCCGTCCAAAGCGTCGGATAGCGGTCGAAGTCATCCCGCCAGTTCGGTCCCGGATCTTTCGCATGAATAAGCCGCACCTCGACCCCACGCTTCACCAATCCGTCCAGCACCTCCAAGAACGGCACCATATCTCTTCCACCTGAATCGACATACATATCCTTGATGTCAGCGGTTGCAATCCAGAGTCGCTCCCTCGCCTGTGGCACAATCCCGCAGATGACAGACTCGTAGATGTCGCGGTTGGCAAGGAATTGCGTCATACGATCGCCATATACACATTCGTATCATGCTCAGAGAAGCAACAGAAGACAACTTCCATCTCCTCTGCGTCCTTCCTGTCCGCCGTAGCGCAAAGCGCGGAGGTGGATGTGCGAGTTAAAAACTCCTTCGCCTCTCGCACCGCGATCTTCGCCGCGTCTTCTTTAGGATAGCCGTAGATGCCCGTCGAGATGCAAGGGAAGGCAATAGACTTGCAACCGTTCTCAGCGGCGAGGGCGAGGGCGTTGCGGTAACAGGCGGCGAGCTTCTCAGGTTCGCCATGCCGCCCATCACGATAGACAGGTCCAACGGTGTGAACGACAAACTTCGCGGACAGCTTGAAACCAGGTGTGATTCGCGCTTCGCCTGTCGGGCAGCGAACGCCTGGCCGAATCTCGGGCACCTTAAGACACGCTTCGTAAAGCTCGCGGCCTGCCGCACGATGAATCGCGCCATCCACCCCGCCGCCGCCAAGCATCATCTGATTCGCCGCGTTGACAACGGCATCAACCGCCAGCATCGTGATATCGCCATTGACAATTTTAATCATGTATGATTATTCCTTCATTGCCGTAGAACATACCACAATCTGCCCATCAAGGCCATCCCTTGTTTCGCGCGAATGACCGCCTTTAGGTTGGGCTTTGCCGCGCGAATCACGCCAAGGCTCAGTAGTAGATGTCGTTCGGCTCTACGAGGACTTCGTTGCCCATGCGGTTCTCGATCTCTCCGTTGAGGTTCTCGAACACGTCCCGGATTTCCCTGAGAGTCTCGTTCACGAGCGCAAGGGCGTTGAACATCTCTTCGTCCTGGAGCCCGACCAGCGCGTTGTAGAGGTTCT
>Ga0310786_10003806_pt1 | contig 21539 bp, 26 predicted proteins | sample AusTroGonzalo_MG_FD_203881 | JGI IMG/M metagenome (GOLD analysis project Ga0310786, IMG submission 203881) | Bovine rumen microbial communities from tropical cattle in Woodstock, Queensland, Australia - Gonzalo_03 (v2) (version 2) | ecosystem: Host-associated > Mammals > Digestive system >...
CCACATTACGATGTCTGCCATGTCACCGATGGTGAGGATCCTCTCGTTTGTGTCGAGGAGTGAAACGTCGCATCCTCCACAGGCTGCTGCCCAGTAGATAGCGAGCTTGAACTTTCCTCCTGGAGGTGCTCCGGGGAGAAGCTCTCCAAGGTCTGCTGCCTGGAGTCCGATGGGCTCCTTGGGTCCGTCTGCGACGGGTGCAGCTGCTGCCTTGGGTGCCGCGGCTGCCTTTGCTGCCTTAGGCTCCTCTTTCTTCTCTCCCTTCTTGAATAACTTATCGAAGAATCCCATATCAGTTCGCCTCCTCTTTCTTGAGCGGTGTGGGTCCGAGCTGCTTGATCACATCGACGAAGTCGACGATTGTCTTCTGGAATTTCTCTCCCTCTGATGCGGAGACCCACTCAAGTTTGAGTCTCTTGGGGTCGAAACCGTACTGCTCGAGGACCATCCTCAGCAGAGCAATTCTTCTCCTGGCCCTGTAGTTACCGCCGATGTAGTGGCAGTCTGCAGGGTGGCATCCGAGCACCATGACTCCGTCTGCTCCCTTGGAGAAGGCCCTGAGAACGAACTCGGGGTCGACACGTGCGGAGCACATTGTCCTGATGATACGGAAGTTTGTGGGCATCTGAAGCCTTGCGACTCCAGCTCCGTCTGCACCGGCGTATGAACACCAGTTGCAGCAGAATGTTACAATCCTTGGCTCAAAGTCTGCCATTTCACTGACCTCCTACGGGGAAATCGAGACATGCGTCGATCTCAGCGCAGATCTGCTTGTTCCTGAATCCTCTCTGCTCCATCGCACCTGCAGGACAGGACGCGACACAGCTTCCGCATCCCTTACAGAGACCGGCGTTGACGAAGCTCTTGAAGGCTCCGTTGGGCTGCTCGACGAGCGAGATGGCGTTGTAATCACAGCATCCTACACAGACACCGCAACCGTCACAGCGGTCGGGGTTGGATGTAGCTACGATACCCTCGGAAATATACTTGGACTTCGAGATGACGGTCAGCATCCTGGAGGCTGCTCCGGATGCCTGAGCGATACACTCGTCCATGAACTTGGGCCAGTGTGCGGTTCCTGCAACGTATACTCCCTCGGTTGCGAAGTCGACGGGCCTCAGTTTCTGGTGGGCCTCGAAGTAGTAACCATCCTTGGAGATGGGGACCTTGACCATCTTGGCGAGCTCCTCCTTCTCCTCCCTGAGGGGTGCGATACCGGTAGCGAGCACCAGGGTGTCGACGGGAACGTCGAGATCCTCTCCGAGTGTTGCGTCGTATGCCTTGATGAAGGTTCCGTTGTAGGAGGGCAGTGCGTCCTCGACGGGGTACCTGAGGAACCTGACTCCCAGCTGGCATGCCTTCAGGTACATCTCCTCGCGGAATCCGTATGTCCTGATGTCCTTGTGGATGATGGTGACATTGGCTGTGGGGTTCTTCAGCTTGATCTTGATCGCGTTGCGGAGCATGGAAGCGCAGCAGACACGTGAACAGTACTTGACCTTGTCGTTCCTGGATCCGATACAGCTGACGAATACGACATCCTTTCCGTCGAACTCGTTGGCCTCGAGCTTCTTCTCGAGTGCGATCTGGGTTGTGACCTTCTCGTCCGATCCGAATCCGTACTCAGTGGGCTGGTACTGGGCTGCTCCGACGGCGAAGAGAACTCCTCCGACGGGGTACTTGGTACCGTCGCTGAGCTGGAGCTCGAAGTTACCCTTGAATCCGGGGATGTCCTTGACGGTGACACCGGTGTGGACTGTGATGAGCTTCTCGCTCTGAACTTTCTTGATTGTCTCTGCGAGGTAGTCCTTAACGGAAACTCCATCCTCTTTGAAGTTGAAGTTGCGTGCGAATCCTCCGAGCTCCTTCTCCCTCTCGACGAGGTGGACAGGGAATCCCTGTGCGGCAATGTCGAGTGCAGCGTTCATTCCGGTGATTCCTCCTCCGATGATTGCTGCTGCCTGGGTGACGGGGATCTCGGATCCCTCGAGAGGCTCGAGCAGGCATGCCTTTGCGATGGCCATCCTCAGAAGGTCCTTTGCCTTTGCGGTTGCCTCGTCGTGGGCGTGCATGTGGATCCACGAGCACTGGTCACGGATGTTGGCCATGTTGAACAGGTACTTGTTCAGTCCTCCGTTCCTGCATGCCTCCCTGAAGAGGGGCTCGTGTGTCCTGGGGGTACAGGATGCGACGACGACCCTGTTGAGGTCGTGCTCCTTGATTGCTGTGGAGATCGCGTCCAGACAGTCCTGTGCACATGCGTACTGTGACTCGCTGGAGATGACGACTCCGGGAAGTGTCTTTGCGTACTCTGCGACGGCGGGGACATCAACGACTGATCCGATGTTGATACCGCAGTGGCAGACCCAAACTCCGACCCTGGGCTCGATTCCGATGACTTCCTTCTCCTCGGGGTAGACTTTGGGAGCGCAGGGCTCGAAGTTCTTTCCGACGATCCATGCTCCGGCCTTTGCGGAGGATCCGCATGCCTCGGCGACGGAAGTGGGGATGTCCTTGGGTGCTGCGAAGGCTCCGGTTACGAAGATACCGGGCCTGGTTGTCTCGAGGGGGTGGAAGACTGTGGTCTTACAGAATCCGTACTCGTTGAGCTCGATTCCAAGTGTCTGGGCGAACTCCTCGGCTCCCTCGGGGGGTGTGAGACCGATTGAGAGGACGGCCATGTCGAACTCCTCTGTTACACCATCGTTGTTGTCGTCGGTGTAGCTGATGAGCAGCTTCTTTGTCTCGGGGTCCTCCTCGATGTTGGAGACACGTGCACCGCGGTGCATGTTGATTCCGTACTCCTTCTGGCCTCTCTCGATGTAGGCCTCGAACTCCTTTCCGTAGGACCTGATGTCCATGAAGAAGATGTCCTCCTGGAGATCTCCGTGCTCCTTTGTGATCATTGCCTGCTTTGTCGCGTACATACAGCAGACGGAAGAACAGTACTTCTTCCATCCCTTCTTCTGGGACCTGGATCCGCAGCACTGGATGTAGGCGATCTTCTTGGGTGCCTCTCCGTTGGAGGGGCAGACGATGTGACCCCTGTGAGGTCCGGATGCGCACATGATCCTCTCGTACTCGATGGCGGTGACGACGTTTGCGAACCTGCCGTATCCGTACTCGTTGGCGATGTGTGCGTCCCATACCTTGAATCCGATCGCAGAAATGATGGATCCGACTTCAAGTGTGATGAGCTCATCCTTGTCATCGTAGTGGATTGCGCCCTTTCCACAAGCCTTGGCGCAGTTTCCACATTTGTCTTTGTTGATCTTCATGCAAACGCTGGCGTCGATAACTGCAACCCTGGGCACAGCCTGTGCGTGGGGGATGTAGATTGCCTTCCTTGTTGTGAGCCCGAACTCGTACTTGTCGGGGATGTTCTTAACAGGACACTTTGCGAGACAGTCTCCACAGCCGGTACACTCGTTGGGGTTGACGTACCTGGCCTTCTTGAGGACAGTCACCTTGAAATCTCCTGCCTTACCCTCGACCTTCTGAACCTCGTGGTAGGTCAGAACGTCAATGTTGGGATGTCCGTTACAATCCGCCATTTTAGGCGAGAGGATACATGCGGAACAATCATTCGTAGGGAATGTCTTGTCGAGACGGCACATGATTCCACCGATTGTGGGGTCTTTCTCCACAAGGTAGACATGAATGTCCCTGTCTGCAAGATCAAGCGATGCTTGAATACCCGCAATTCCTCCTCCGATAACCAATGCCGATTTTGTCAAATCATTGCCTCCCGTATAAGGAATAATTAAGGCATGAATTATTGGTATATTAAGGGCTTTTACGAAAGCAATAAATATTCTTAATAATTATTACAAAGACCGTCGAAGTCGATTTTTGATTAAAATCAAAAAATTGCTAAAAATTAATTGTTATTTCATGTGCCAGCATTTCTTTTATTGACATTGATTTATCTCATCCTTTATGATAATGCTACCAAATTTTTAGTTAAATTTTGAATTTTAATTCGTATTTAGGCGAAGTAAAATTATATCTTCATATTAAGCGACGTTAAAATAATCTTTAAATAGTGCGGAAATGGGAATTTTTTGCAAGCTGTTTTTGTCTGGCTATCAGATTGATGATGGATACATAATTCATCCATCTAAAGACCTAAAATTGTTTAGGTAGAACTAAAAAACAATAGGAAAACAACGATTATCGACCGTGGTGGCGACAGCGAGAAAGATGTTAAGAAAGAGGACGTTGTACCCTGGTCCATGGTCGTGAAAGCCGTCCGCGGAAGAAGGCGCTACATCGTCTACACAGTGCCGGAATCCGCAGGGAGATCCGATGTCCTCTCAGCATTGTCAAGCTTAGAGACGTCCATGCCCGATCTCCGCGTCATCACTAGCTTCGGAGGCAAGGCTGTAGTTAGATGCAACCCCGCTGAGAAGGAGGCCGTGACGGAGGCCATGAAGGCAGCTTATCCGGGGTGCGAATCCCTCATCACATCAGGAACTCTCAGGAAGATACGTGAGGAGTATCCCGAACTTAAGGTCTCCCAGAAGAAGAAACGCTGAACCTTCCTACCTCTTCCTTTTATAATACTTTAAGAATGCTCCCGCGTAAAGAAAAAAGGAGCAGCAATTATGCAACCCGGACAAATGGCTTATGACAGGGGGATCACAGTTTTCTCCCCTGACGGAAGACTTTTCCAAGTAGAGTACGCCCGTGAGGCCGTGAAGAAAGGTTCCACGACCATCGGACTGAAGTACAAAGGCGGAGTGGCCCTCATCGTCGACAAGAGATCGATGAGCAAACTCCTGGAGCCTAAATCCACCGAGAAGATCCACGATATCGATGACTATATCGGATGTGCGACTTCTGGACTCGTTGCGGACGCTAGGGTGCTGGTCGATCAGGCCAGGCATGAGGCCCAGGTCCACAGGGTCAGCTACGGCGAGAACATCTCCGTCGAGATGCTCGTCAAGAAGGTTTGCGATTACAAGCAGCAGTTCACCCAGTACGGCGGGGCACGTCCCTTCGGAACAGCCCTCCTGGTAGCTGGAACGGATGACCTCGGAGTACACCTCTTCGAGACCGACCCCTCCGGAGCACTTGTCGCATACAAGGCGACCGGAATCGGAAGCGGACGCCCCGCAGTCATGGACGTATTCGAGAAGGAATACAAGGACGACATGACCGCCAATGCGGCACTGAAGCTCGGACTGAAGGCATTGGAGGCAGCCATCGAGGAGAAGCCCAGCGCCGAGACCACAGAGATCGGTGTTGCCGAGGTCGGAAAGAGGTTCAGGAGACTGACCGAATCCGAGATCGAGGCACTGCTGAAGAAATCCAAGGAAAAGGCCTGAGGCAGGAACATGGTCAGCCTTGATGACGCGATCACAGCGAAGCTTGAGAGTCACGGAGAGACATTCGAGATCCTCCTGGACCCCAAGGTATTCGACCTGATCAAACAGGGAAAGTCCTTCGACATCGTCGACTACATGGCAGTGGAGGAGGTCTTCAAGAACGCAAGCAAGGGGACCAAGCAGGCAGAGGACAAACTGAAGGAGGCCTTCGGGACAGAGGACGTCGCGGAGATCGCGAGCAAGATCGTCGAGAAGGGTGAGATTCAAATCACGGCCGAACAGCGCAAGGAGATGCTGGAGGCCAAGAAGCAACAGATAATCACCTACATCGCCGCAAATGCGATCAACCCGCAGACAAAGACTCCCCACCCACCGCTGAGGATACAGCTGGCGCTGGAGGAGGCCAAGTTCCACGTGGACCCCTTCAAACCGCTGGACAAGGAGATCGACGAGGCTATGAAACTCCTCAGACCTCTCCTTCCCATAAGGTTCGAGAAATCCCATATCGCCATCAAACTGGACGGTGCCGATTACGGACGCTGCTTCGATGACATCATCAGCTACGGTATCGTCGAGAAGGAAGAATGGACCGCTGACGGTTCATGGATAGGCGTCATGGAGATACCTGCAGGCCTGATAACAGAGATCACGGACAAGCTCAAGCACAAGACGAAGGGCTCTGCATCCGTGAAATTGATTAATTGACATTCGCGAGAGTGATAAAATGGAAAAAAGAAACGCCAGACAGACACGTCAGATTGTCGTGCCCGGTGACATCCTCGACGGAACGGGGATGAGGCCCGGAGAGAACGCATACGTGCTGGACGGCAAGGTTCGCGCCAGCGTTATGGGAGTAAGGAATGTCTTCCAGAACACTGTCGGAGTCATTCCCCTCAGGGGAGGATACATGCCCACATCCGGCGACACCGTCTTCGGAGTCATCGTGGACATCGGACCCTCCAACTGGTTGGTGGATATCGGTGCACCTTACCCTGCACCGCTGCATGTGAGCGAAGTACCCTGGAAGGTCGAGTTCGGAGACACATCCAGGTTCCTGACCATCGGGAACGTTGTGCTCCTGAAGGTGCTCGCAGTGGACGAGAGCAAGAAGATCTCCGTCACGATGAAGGATTCGGGACTGAGGAAGATCGAGGGCGGAAGGCTCGTGAAGATCTCCCACACCAAGGTCTCCAGGGTCATCGGCAAGAGCGGATCTATGATCTCCATGCTGAAGAACATGACCGACTGCCGTATCACCGTCGGACAGAACGGATGGATATGGGTGTACGGCGAGGATGAGGAAGCTGACGTGGCAGTCGAGGCGATCAAGATGATCGAGGACCTCGCCCAGAGCAGCAACCTGACTGACAGGATTAAAGAATTTATCGAGAAGAAGATCCCTCAGGACGAGGAATATGATGAGGGGGATGAGTGACCATGAGCGGACACACAGATATGGTATTAGTTGACGAGAACGGCCTCAGGATCGACGGAAGGACCGCCGACCAGCACAGGCCCTTCAAGATTGAGGCAGGAGTCCTCAACAATGCGGACGGGTCCGCATACGTGGAGATTGGAAAGAACAAGGTCCTTGCAGCGGTCTACGGACCCAGGGAGTGCCACCCCAGGCACCTGCAGGACCCTACGAAGGCCATCGTGCAGTGCAAGTACAACATGCAGTCCTTCTCTGTCAGCGACAGGAAGAGACCCGGACCGGACAGGAGGTCCATCGAGATCTCCAAGATCATCTCCGAGGCACTGGAGAAGGTCGTCCTCACCGAACTCTATCCCCGCGCATCCATCGATGTCTACATCGAGATCCTCCAGGCGAACGCCGGAACGAGGTGCGCAGGACTCACAGCCGCATCGGTCGCACTGGCGGACGCCGGAATCCCCATGAGGGACATCGTCCCCGCACTTGCCGCAGGCAAGGCCGACGGACACGTCCTCCTGGACCTCAACAAGGAGGAGGACAACTACGGACAGGCCGATGTGCCCATCGCCATCATCCCCTCGACCGACGAGATCGTGCTCCTCCAGATGGACGGGAACATGACCCGCGAGGAATTCGACTACGGAATCAAGATGGCCGTCGCAGGCTGCCACGAGCTCCACGAGCTCCAGAAGGATGCCCTCAAGAGAAGGTACTCCAAGAAGGCGCAGGAGGGATCCGAATGACCGAGATAATGTCTGAGATCAAGCGCGACCACATGCTCAAACTCATCGAGGAGGGCAAGAGGCTGGACGGACGCGGGGTCACCGACGTCCGCGAGATCAAGGTGCTCACCGACGTCATCGAGAGCGCCGACGGATCCGCAAGGGTCAAGATGGGGAAGACCGAGGTCATCGCGGGAGTCAAGATCATCCCCGGTACACCCTTCCCCGACACCCCCAACATCGGAGTCCTGACCACCGGGGCAGAGCTCATCCCCATGGCCCACCCCACCTTCGAGTCCGGACCGCCCGGGGAGGACGCCATCGAGCTAGCACGTGTCGTGGACCGCGGAATCCGCGAGTCCGGAATGGTCGATGTGGAGGCACTCTGCATCGTTCCCGGAGAGGAGGTCTGGATGTGCTTCGTGGACATCTACGCCCTCGATTACGACGGCAACCTCTTCGATGCGGCCAACCTCGCCGCGGTGTGCGCGCTGAAGAGCGCCACCATCCCCGGGGAGCAGTACGGCAAGGGAGAGAACAAACCCCTGCCCATCACGTGCACCCCCGTATCGGTCACCGAGGTCAAAATAGGTAATACTTTAATAGTAGACCCTAATTTCGACGAAGAGCAGATTTCGACCGCACGTCTGACGGTTACGACCGACGATGTCGGAAACTTCAGAGCCATGCAGAAGGGCGGCCGCGGTTCGATCACACTTGATGAACTCAGCCTCTGTCTCGACAGAGCTGTAGAGAAGGGTGCTGAGATCAGGAAAATCATCGGGTGAAATCCATGTCAAAGAGAACAGAGAAAGCAGGAAGTTCCGGAAGGTTCGGAGCAAGGTACGGAGTCATCGTCCGCAACAGGATCAAGACAATCGAGGCCCAGCAGAAGGGAAAGCACGAGTGCCCCGTCTGCCACCACATGTCGGTGAAGAGGGTCAGCTCCGGTATCTGGTACTGCAAGCACTGCGACACCAAGTTCGCGGCAACAGCTTACAGCCCCGACACCAAGAAGGACATCTCAAAGGTTTCAGAGCAGTGAGTCACTGAAAGGTGAGTACTATGAGCACGGAAGAATACAGATGTGCCAAGTGTAACGAGCCCCACAGTATCAACTCACTCGGACTCCAGTGCGAGAAGTGCGGATACAAGATCTTCCTCAAAGACAGGCCTGTCGACAAGAAGGTCTACAAGTCCGACTGATATGATCGAGGCCGAACTCAGGATCCAGGGCGCCGCGGCGGAGGTCGCGGTGCCCATTATCTCCCCCGAGGCGGGCAGGGAACTGCCGCGCACGGAGACCAGGATCGGTAAAGACGGCGAGGACGTCCTGATACGCATCAGGGCCACCGACACCACTGCCATGAGGGCGGCGATCAACTCTTATCTGGAATGCATACGCGTGATAGAAGACATAGGAGATCTAACCAAGGTGAACCAATGAACGGAATCAGCCCCCAGCTTCAGAACCAGATCACCCAGTTCCAGCAGGTCCAGCAGCAGCTCCAGGCCGTCACATCCCAGAAGATGCAGATGGACGCCAACAGGCGCGAGCTCATCAAGACCAAGGAGGAACTGGACAGGACCACAGGAGCCGTCTTCAGGACATCCGGTGCCTTCATGATCAAGGTCGACGACCTGGATTCCCTCAAGGCCGACCTCGACGATTCCATCGAGACGATGGAGGTCAGGATCGGTAGCCTCGAGCGTCAGGAGAACTCCCTGAAGGAGAAGTACACCGCGCTCCAGGAGACCATCAACAAGGCCATGGGTAACGCACCCCAGGAAGACTGAGCCTTCGAAACCATCATCGCCGGGACATTCCGTCCCGGGGACATCATTTTATCATAATTCCACAATCATCCGTCCATGACAGATGCACTCGTCCTGACGGACGTCCGCAAGACCTATGGCCAGAGGGAGGCCGTGCACGGCGTCTCCCTTACCGTGCACGAAGGGGAGGTCTTCGGTCTGATAGGACACAACGGGGCCGGAAAGACCACCATACTGAGAATGATCTCGACCATCCTCAAGATAACCTCGGGGAAGATCGAGGTGTACGGAAAGGACGTCGCCAAGGAGGGCGACGAGGTCAGGAAGCTTATCAGCTACCTCCCGGAGGATGCGGGTGCATACAAGGACCTCACAGGAAGGAAATACCTCACGTTCATCGCCGACCTCTTCGCATCCGGACAGGAGAAGGACGAAATGGTCGAGAGGGGCATAGCCCTGGCGGACCTGGGGGACAAGATCGATTTCAGGATAGACACGTACAGCAAGGGTATGATGCGCAGGCTCCTCATCGCGAGGGCCATCATGACGTCGCCCAGGCTGGCGATCATGGACGAGGTCACATCCGGACTGGATGTGATCAACGCATACGAGATTAGGGAGGTCATCCGCGAGATAGCCAAGAGCGGAGTGACCGTCGTCATGTCGTCCCACAACATGTTCGAGGTGGACATGCTGTGTGACAGGGTGGGGATGATCGACCAGGGCAACCTGATCGAGGTCGGAACGCCCGAGGAGCTGAAGAGGAAATACGGCAAGGAGACCCTCGAAGAGGTCTTCGTCACGGCGGTGAAGGGAGCATGAGCCACCTTGGAACCATCGTAAAGAAGGAGATCAGGGAGCTCCTGACCCCGGGATCCATAATATCCGTGTTCATCATGGTGATGCTCTTCGCAGCGCTCGGAGGGCTCATCGGGGACGAGGTCAGCAAGAGCACGGTCATGCCAGTCGTGGGCATCGCCAACTCGGATTCCCAGACCATCGAGACCGAGGACGGCGAATGGAACGCATACGAGTTCCTGAAGAATTTCTACCTCAAGAGCGGGGACAAGCGCATCACGCCCGAGAACATCGACCAGTTCGTCATAAAGATGGACAAGGACGACATCCTGCAGCAGATGGAGACCAGCGGGGCCAGTGTGGCCCTGGTCCTGTCGGATGACTTCAAGAAGAACATCGAGGACAGCCTGAAGAATGAAGGGGCGGACAGGACCTATCTCAAAGGAGAGGTCGCCCAGTATTACGTCTACCAGCCCTCGGGCATGATAGGCGGCACGGTGTCGTCGACGGTGACGAACGCCCTGGTCAGCTACATGAACAGCGACCTCTCCAAGTTCATCACCGGCGAGGAGGAATCGAAGTACATCGACTTCCTCAAGTATCCGATCGAATCGTCGGAGACGTACACCTTCGTCAACGGCGAGGCCCAGTCGGATGTCACACCCGCCGAGATCAGCGAGGCCCTCACCGGTCAGACCATGTTCATCCCGATGATCATCATGATCATCATAATGATGGTCGGGAGCATCGTCATCAGCTCCATGGGGTCCGAGAAGGAGAACAAGACCCTGGAGACCCTGCTGACCCTTCCGATAAGCAGGACCGTGATCGTCACTGGTAAGATCATCGCCGCGGCCCTAGTGGGACTGATATTCGGTCTGGCGTACATGTTCGGGATGGCTTTCTACATCTCATCCATAACGATCATGGCCGTGGGTGACAGCGGTCTCGACCTCGGAACCATAGGACTCGCGCTCGGGCTCGGGGACTACGCGCTCATAGCGGTATCCATGTTCCTGTCCATCGCATGCGCCCTCGGCATATGCATGATCCTCGGAGCATTCGCCAAGAACTACAAGTCGGCACAGACCATGACCATGCCCCTGAGCATACTGGCCATCATCCCCATGTTCATCACGATGTTCTCCGGATGGTACGGCTCCAACGCGCTCATACAGGGCGTCCTGTTCGCCATACCCTTCAGCCACCCGATGATGGCCACCGAGGCCCTCCTGAACGGGGATCTGACCCTGGTGTTGGCAGGTATCGCGTACATGGCCGTGTTCGCGGTCGTCTCGATCTTCGTCACCGTCAGGCTGTACAGCTCGGACATACTGGTGACGGGTCTGAGCCAGAACAAGTACATCGAGAGGATCAGGGGCACCGGCAGGAAGCCGAAGAAGAGTAACTGATACCACCCTTTATATCGGTGGGAAGGGGTTCAAGGGCAGGAGCATAGCATGGACAGGAGGTCTAAGACCATAGTGACCGTGGGCGTGACGGCCATCATTCTCTCGCTGGCCGCATTCGTCGTGCTGTACTCCGAGAACGACCACAGGATAACATTCGTCACCGACCCTGACGGGATCGCGGACCTCTTCGCGGTCATCGACGAGGATACGGGGGTGCTCTCCGCCCTCGAGAAGGGGGTGAAGGTCGGCGACAAGACGACCATCAGGTCCGATACGGACGAGATAGTCTGGGCCGAGAAGCTCAAGAAGGAGAACGAGCACACCGTGGTCATCGAGTGCTATTACAAAGGCGAACTGCGTACCTTCGTCCTGTGGGTGAACGGGGCGGACCTGACATCGGCCGAGGTCCTGGACGGCGTGTTCTATGTGCATGTGACCGACATCCACTACAACTTCGCGGTATCTATCAGCCTGCACGATGCCAGGCCCGAGTGATCGCCCGCCTGTGCCCCAGTTTTTTATCTGCCATCTGCATGACCCCGCATGTTCGGGGAAATAGCGGACAGACTCAGAGGCAAGAGAAAGGTCATCCTAGTTCACGGCAATGCCGACATGGATGCGATCGGGTCCGCATACGCCCTGAAGGCGGCCTTTCCGGAGGCCGATATCTTCGCCCCCAACAGCATCGACCGCGTCAGCAAGCTGGTCACCGAGAAGCTGGGAATCACCGTCAAGGAGACGTGCGACCTCTCCGATTACGAGCAGGTGGTCGTTGTGGACACCTCGTCCCCGGAACAGCTCGAGAACGTGACCGTGCCCGCGGACTCCATCATCATCGACCATCACCAATCCACCGGGAAATGGGACGGCTTCGAATTCTACTGCGATCCTACCCGGACGTCCTGCTGCGAGATAATCAAGGATATCCTGGATGAGAACGGCATACCGATCGACAGGACCATGGGCCTCATGCTCATCGGCGGCATGATCACGGACAGCGGGCACTTCCAGTTCGCCAAACCGGGTCTCCTGGAGGCCTTCGCTGACATCATGAGGAGATGCGGCATCAACATGGACGAGGCCTACAACCTCACGGTCGCGGAGGTCAGCATGTCCGAAAAGATAGCCATGCTGAAAGCGATGGAGAGGACCAAGTTCGATCGCGTAGGGAACTACATCGTGGCCACATCCTACGGAGGGAGCTTCGAGGCGTCCTCCTGCCGGGCCATAATGGCCTCCGGGGCGGACGTGGTGTTCGTGGGTTCGCAGAGGGACGATCAGTTCAGGCTCAGCGCCAGGGCCACCCAGGAGATAGTCCGCAGGGGGGTGAACCTCGGCGAGATCATGAAGGGCATCGGCACCGAGACCATGTGCGACGGAGGTGGACACGGCGGAGCAGCCGGACTGTCCGGCACCGGCGATGTGGAAGCGATGCTGTTCATCTGTATGAAAAGGACGATGGAGATCTTCAGGGATCTGAAGTCTGAAGACCTCCAGGAAAAGGGATTGTGAGGCTCACCTGAGCTTGGTGAGTCCCTCGAGCACCTTGGCGAGGGCCGCACGGTTCTCGGGGTGTGCCTCGAAGTATTCTGCGACGGGTTCGAGGGTCTTGGCCATTCCGTCAGTGACACCCGTCTTCAGGTCGAAGGGCGACAGCTTCTTGTCGAAGTAGGCCTGCTCCAGCTCCTCGTAGGAGTTGTAGGTGACCGGTCCGCCGTACTGCTCGGGGCGGTCGACGAAGAGCGAGCCGTTCCTGGGCAGAATGATGTATTTGCAAAGCATCAGAACGGGGTTGACCTCCTCGTTGCCCTCGGCATCGAGCTTGTCCATGGGGCAGTAAGCCTTCTTCATCTTCCTGGCGATATCGTCCCTGGTGTCGTGGATCGTGATGTTGCCCTCGGGTTTGGACTTGGACATCTTGTTCTCGATGGGGTCCATCCTGTTACCTCCCTTGAGTCCGGGGAGCAGGGGCGTGTGAAGCGCTACGGGCTTCTTCCATCCCAGCTTGTCGGCTGCGTCCCTGGCGAGCATGTGGGCCCTCCTCTGGTCGATTCCGGCGTAGGCCACGTCGCAGTTGAGGAAGAATATGTCCGTCGCCTGGAGGATGGGGTACAGCACCTTGGATGCGTCCACCTCGGCCTCGTCCTCGGACCTTCCCATGATGGTCATGGCCCTCTTGACCCTGGACAGGGATGTGACCTTAGCAACCTTGATGACCTTCTCCCAGTACTCGATCTCGGAACAGAGCTCGCTGGCGTACTTGAACTGGACCTTGTCCTCGGGCACGCCGAGTGCGATGAAACAGTCCTGCATGTATCTGGCGCAGACCCTGATGTTCTCCAGACTTCCTCCGAGCTTGTCGTTGATGTATGCATGCCAGTCGGCCCAGAATATGGTGACCTTGAAACCTGCATCGCAGAGATCCTTGATCTTCTGCGCGACGAGCACCCAACCCAGGTGCACGGTTCCCGACGGCTCGAATCCGATATATGCCGTGGGCTCCTCTTTCTCCGCGAGGAGAGTACGGAGTTCCTCTTCGGTAACGAGCTCTTCGGTGTTCCTTGTAACCAAGGCTAGCCTTTCGTCAACATTCATATGTATCGAATTTGGCAACGGCCACTTTATATTAATTATTGGCGGGACACACTGTGTCCCGGTAGCTGTCGGAAAAAGTGAGGGAATAAATCCGGACCGACGGGATCAGTTGTCCTCGTCATCGGTGATAAGGGATTCGTGGAAGACCTCTCCGGCCTTCGGCGGGTTGGTGAGGAGGTATGTGTAGAACGGGTTCGTGTACTCGGATGACATGTACTGCTCTATGTCCACGTTCATCTTGACCAGGATCTTGATGAGAGTGTTCCTCATGCTGTAGAGCTCCTCCTTGGGGATGCCCGAGACTATCTCGTTCATCCATTCGGTGGTCTCGTGCATCGCCTTCTCCGCAAGCTCCTTCCCTATGGCAGTAAGATGGATCTTGTAGTTACGGCTGTCCTGGCTGACGCGGTCGTCGTAGATCATGCCCTTCTCCCTAAGGACCTTCACGACACGGTTGGTGTTGGCCGGATCCATATCCAGGAATTTCGAGAGATCCTTCTGGGACATAGCCCCCTGCAGCTTTAATGCGATAAGGTACACCGCATGGGCACTGGTCAGGCCGTAATCTGAGACGGAGGCGGTCATATGCTCGCGCATCGACATGCTCATCCTGTCGAAGAATATCGGCAGATACGAATTCCAGTACACCTCCGAATCATCGGCCATAGCGATTAGGAGATATATTGACCCGTTATTATTATTTTCCAGTGAATAATCCAAGGGGCGCATTGTATCATAAGGAAAGGCCCCGAAGGGCCTGTTTTGTTTCAAACTTTCTTGAAGAACTTCCTAGCCAGCGATATCAGGACGACGTCCAAGATGATGACCATGGCCACGTAGACCACGTCGGCATATTGGAAGGCGAACAGATCATCCATTCCGAACATATTTTCACCTCAGCATCGAATCGATGGCCTGAAGGCCGTATTCGGTCAGATGGTACTTGGACATCGATTTGTTGGCACCGAAATGCATTCCGTTGTCGACATCCTCGTCCACCACTTCGAGCAGTCCGTTAAGGGCAAGCTCGGCCAGCCAGAAGCGGGCGGTGAGCTTCCAGTAGTCGGAGTCCCCCTTGCCGTCGGCTTCCAGTATTGGAGGTATCGCTTCGTAATCCCAGAGGTCCTTGCCCTCGAAGGACATCAGGAGCCTCGATTTGAGCGGCAGATCCTTAGCCATCTCAGGCACCTCCGTCGTCCGAGCCCTTCTCCCAATACATGATGAAGGTTCCGGCGATCGCGATGATCGAACCGATGACCAGCATGATGCTGAGGGGCACGCCCAGGAACACATACAGTGCGATCATGGACACAGGTACGTACAGGTTGCACAGACTCAGGGTCCTTCCGACTCCGATCAGCGGGAACGCTTTGTACTGGGCTGCATAGCAGAATCCCAGGGACAGTGCGGCCATCGCCATCCAGAAGAGGAAGGGTCCGGAGGTGAAGGTCTGCGACATGCAGTCGAAGAACTTATCGGGTCCGACGATGCACAGGAGCAGGGGCAGCATGAAGATGCACCAGAACACAAACTCGATGAAGAACCTGACAGGCAGGCTCGCGTCCGCATCGGTGATGTTGAGCGCCCTGACAGAGAGGTTACCCTCCACACCCCATCCGATGACAGACATGAGCGCTCCGAGGTAACCAAGAACGGTGTTGCCGTCTCCCGACGGGTGCATGATATCTTCGATCATGACTGCGGGATCTAGGATGACGACTCCGCCGACCACGATGACGATGATACCGATGATAGCTTTCATTGAGAACTTCTCGTGGTTGAACATCCTTCCTACGAGGGCGCCGACTACACACGAGAGCAGTGAAACGGAAGCCGCGAAGGTAGCACCGATGTATCCGGTTGCGAGTGCGGTTCCGAATATGGCCATGGGTCCTCCGCAAAGGGCTCCCAGGAACAACCATTTGAGGATCTTCCTGTTCGTGATGACTCTCTTCCACTCGCGGTATTTCCCGGTGGCCCCGGCCCAAACGACCGTGAGGATGAGTCCGAACATCATTGCCTGTACGAATGCATCGAGATACGAGCCCACAAGGTATCCCGTGTTGGGGTCCTCGAAGCCGTAACCGCTGCTCAGGGGCTCGATGTACCAGATCGTCTGAAGTGGAACATAACCGATTCCCCACATCACCGCGGTCAGGATAGCCCAGATGAAACCCCACTTGACGCGCGCTTTCTTCTCCTTGGAGATGATTGCCTTCTTTTCAGCAGTTAATTCTGTCATGTTTATCACTTATCCGTGACAAGAAAGATGGGGGGGTTTCGATCCCCCCGTTTTTCCAAGAAATCATCCTGCCCGCATCAGCGGTGGAGACGGGTGACCTCTCTGAGGTGGTTACAGCAAGCGATGTCGATGTCGAGGATGTCCTCGATGTTGATCTTCGCCTCGATTCCATAGGGTGCGCCACCGGTGGTGGTGATGAATCCGAGTCCGTGCTCCTCACGGAAGTTCCTCATGAAGCACTCGTCGTGGATCTCGTCGTAGCCGATTCCCAGCTTGTCCATGACATACTTCTTGGACTCGGAGATCTTGCACTTGTTGCGCAGCTGGACCCTTCCGACAAGGTCTCCGACGGTACGGATTCCTCCGAGACCGGAGCTTGTGTAGTGGGTGACGAGACCCATGGGGTCTCCCACTCCGACCTATAATCCGTCGACGTGCGCGATCTCGATCATACACTTGTCGGCACGGGTGATCGCATCGATCGGCGGGGTCTCGAACATAGGTGTTCCTCCGACTCCCATTCCCATGTTGACCTGGAGGGGTATGGTGGACTGCTTAGAGCACTCCTTGACCATGGTGACTGCGCGTGCGACGTTCCATGCGGTGGACATCGATGAGTTGGTGTTGACCACAGGTCCGAAGGTCGAAACGCCTGCGGCCTCAGCGAGCTTGACCTGCTGGTGGGGGTACAGTCCTGCTGCGAGCTGTCCCTTGTACTCGCACATTCCGCTGATTCCGAGGACGGACTCGGCGGACATTCCCATCTGGATGTCTGCGTCGGGATAGTTCTTGCGGATCTGCTCGACGGCTTCGAGGGACCCTACGAAGTCGAGGTCTCCTCCGGATGCCGTGGTGTCGAAGTCGAGACCGTCCATACCGGTGGAAAGGATCCTCTCTCCGATGAAGACGATATCGTCGCGCATCATGTTCATCGCGTTCTCTCCGGCCTCCATGGCCTCATCGATCTTGAACTCCCTCATAAGGTCCGGGGGGTTCCCGAAGGGTCCGGTGGGCTGGTAGTACAGTCCGATGTTGGGCATGAACATGTAGAGCATGGGGATGATGGTGTTGTACATGACGTTCTGACAGTGGGCCATCTCCATTCCGATGACGGGCTTGACCATCTTTGTGCTGGGGTCGAAGTATGCGACCTCGAAGGTGTCCATTCCGAGAGCGCGCTCGTGGACCTGGATGGCGGCGGTACGGCTCATCTCCAGTACGGGACTCGAGGATCCGCTGTCGTTCAGGAGCTTCAGTTCTCCTCCGTCCTGGGTGAGGATGACCTCCTCCCCGGGCTCCACGGAGACCGTGCGTCCCTTCTCGCACATGATGTCGACGATGCGGCAAATGTCGTCCTCTGTGAGTGCGGGGACCTCTGCGCAGTCGACTGCGTTGTTCACTCCATCCTCGACGTCGGCACGGATCTGCTCCTTCGTCATCCAGCGGCGGGTTCCGTCACCCATACGCATGCGGTATTCAGCGACCATCTCAATCAACTCGCGATTGCCTTTACCTTGGCAGCGGTCTCGGACGCGGACTCACCGTAGATGTCGGCCCCGATCTTGTCGCAGTATCCCTGGGTCACAGGTGCGCCACCGACAAGGACTGTGGTCTTGTCGCGGATACCCTCGGCCTCAAGCATATCGATGACGGTCTTCATTCCGGTCATGGTGGTGGTCATCAGTGCAGACATTCCGCACATGGTGCATCCGTTCTTGCACTCCTCGACGAAATTCTTGAGGGGAACATCCCTTCCGAGATCGTGGATCTCGTATCCTGCGCACTGGAGCATGGTGGAAGTGATCGACTTTCCGATGTCGTGGACATCTCCCTCGACCGTTCCCATGACGACCGCGATCTTCTGACCGTCGTCCGCGGCATCCTTGGTGAGTAGGGGGTTCAGGGTCTCCATCGACTTGTTCATCGCGGCTGCGGCGGAGAGGACATGGGGAAGGAAGAGCTTGCCCCTCTCGAAGAGGATTCCTACCTGAGACATGCCCGCAGACATCGCGTCGATAATGGCAACAGGAGACATTCCTGCATCCAGTGCCTTGTTAACGGCGTCCATCACTGTGGGGACCTTGCAGCTGATCATCGCATCATACAACATCTGTTCGTTTGCGTCCATATTTTTTTCCTCCGATGCCACCTTCCCGGCGGCTATTCTAGGTGGCTTTCCACCCGATAATTTGACATGTCAATCTATTGTATTTATAGTTTGAGTAATCAATCTAACGTTTTAGCATGACAACTCAATTACAGATTTGTCAACTAAGTTAATCAACCATAATTTTTAAAGAGTCTACAAAAATTTAAATAATATATGAATAATTATTAGGTTGATGACTCAATCTACCTTGCCATATAGATTGATGAATCAATAAGTAAGTCTAACAAACTTATACCCAAAATACAGAGAAACACCTCGCGTCTCCTCCTTCTTCGCGGGGTGTCTTCTCTCCTATAATAATCATCAAAATTGTCAGTGGACTGATCCTGTCGAGCATCCCAAGATGCCGCGCTATCTACGGTCCCGTTGTCAGTATGACTGCTACATGCACGCTTTATATCGCTCGAGCCGAGAACCTGATGTCGATGGACCTGCCGCTGATCCTGATAGCCTCATTGTCATCTCTGTTCGGGAGCGCCTGCGGACTGCTCACGGGCCTGGTCCCCGGGATCCATGTCAACACCCTTGCATCCATCCTGCTCATCTCCTATCCGGGTCTGACGGCGGTTCTGTCGGGGAACATCCCTCAGGAGCAGATCCCGATAGCCGTATGCTCGGTGATCATGGCGGCCTCCGTGGTCCATTCCTATGTGGACTTCATCCCCTCGGTGTTCATCGGTGCCCCCGATGCCGAGGATGCCGTATCGGTCCTTCCCGGCCACAGGCTCCTCCTTAACGGCCAGGGGATGAGGGCCGTGCGTGCGGCGGCCGTAGGCAGTCTGATCGGATGTTCCGTGGCGATCGTCATCGCGGTACCGCTGCAGATGCTCATGTCAGGCGACACATACGAGTTCATAGACGGACTGACCAAGGTCGTCCTGGTCCTGGTCTCCGGGATCCTGATCTACAACGAGATGAGGAAAGGACACCTGGTGATGGGCGTGGCGGCATTCGTGCTGTCGGGGATCCTGGGATACGCGGTCATGAGGCTACCCATCCCCAGCGACGGCCTCTTCGCTGAGGGGACCCTACTCATGCCGATGCTGACCGGCCTGTTCGGTCTTCCAGTAATGCTGGAATCCGATGTGGGGCATCCGTTCCCCAGGCAGACCGACGACGGTAGGGATCCAGTGGGGTTCCTGCCGGGACTCAAGGGCGTGATTATGGGCGTGGTGGCGGGATGGTTCCCCGGGATCACATCCACGGTCGGTGCCACCGTATCGTCCACGATGATGCCGGACAGGACACCGGAAAGGTTCATCTCCACGGTCGCATCGATCGGTACGGTCACAACAGTCCTGTCCCTCGTCACGCTGTCTATATCCGGGGGCGGTAGGTCGGGACGGTCATCGTCATAGGCAGCATCCTGGGCGATTCCATAGGCGGTGTGGCATCCGAGGCGTTCCTGGCCATGCTGATAGCATCCGCTATATCCTCGATGACGGGATACTTCCTGACGATCCTGTGCGGCAGATATGCATCCGAATACATCTCCAGGATCGACCAGAGATTCCTGAACAGGGCCGTGATCATATTCCTGGTCGCCATGGTGCCGATATCCACGGGGTTCTGGGGTATCGTGATATTGGTCATCGCCCTGATGATCGGATACGTACCGGTCTCGAACGATATGGGGAAGACCGTCCTCTGCGGATGCCTGATCCTCCCGTCACTCCTGATGTAATAAATAGGCGTCCACGGATGTATAGTTATGGACCTGAAGCGCGTCGAGGTGATGGCATTGCTAGCCATGGCGTTCGGTGTGTTCATGGACGGTCTGGATTCCAGCATCGTGAACATCGCCCTCCCCGCCATAGCCGAATCCTTCGGCGTCGATGCCAACGCCGCCGCTTGGGTCGTCATCACGTATTTCATAATGATCGCAGGTCTGATGCTCCCCTTCGGCCGCCTCGCCGATTCGGGCCATATCAGGAAGATCTACATCCTCGGATTCGCTATATTCGGGGCGTCTTCTCTGGTGTGCGGACTGTCGCAGGACCTGTGGACCCTGGTCGGCGCGAGGGTCGTGCAGGGAGTGGGCGCCGCGATGCTCGGGGCGGTCGCTCCGATGATGTGCGTCAAGTTCATCTCCCCCAGCAAGCTGGGCCTCGCGATGAGCGTCCTGATGCTGTCCGGGGCCGTGGGTTTCGGTTCCGGACCGTTCATCGGCGGTATCATCATGGACATCTCCTCATGGCATTGGACGTTCTTCATCAACGTCCCCATAGGGATCATCGCCATACTGTTCGCCCTGCGTGCGATGCCAAGGGACCACGACATCAAGGATGCGAAACTGGACCTGCTCGGGAGTGCGACGCTGCTCCTGGCCGTCACCTGCGGCGTCTACGTCCTCGAGATGTTCTCCCGCGAGGGTCAGGGACTCATCTGCACGGCCATGGCGGTGCTGATGGTCGTCTTCATCGCCCTGTTCGTATGGGCCGAGGGGAGGGCGAGCAATCCCACCCTGGACCTCGGTATGTTCAGGGACTGGAGGTTCGATTCGGTCTCGATGTGCTACTTCCTGATGAACGTCAGCTATGTTGGGATATCCTATCTCATACCTTTCTACATCGCGAAGGAGCTGGATGTCAGCTACACGTTCACCGGAATCCTGATACTGATACCGAGCCTGGTGACGATCAGCATCAGCATACCGGCCGGAAAGTACGCGGACAAACACGGAAGGCGGACTATGGCCATAGTGAGCTGCATCGCCCTCATACTGTCCAGCGTGGGATACTGGCTGCTGAGACCCGACATGGGCTGGATCCCCTTCATCCCCATCGGGATCATGGGAGGTGTGATGTGGGGGCTCTGCGGTGCTTCCGTAGCTAGCCGCATAGTGGACCACGCGAAGGAGGAAGACAAGGGGATGTCGTCCACGCTGTCCAACTTCCTGTACTATGCCGGAGGATCCATCGGTTCGGCTCTGTTCGCATCCCTCGCCACAAAAGGTTCGGACTCCATAGGCATCCCTCTGGACCTGATATCCGCGGAGGACTTCCTGGAAGGATTCACGTTCTCGATGGTGCCCGCGATACTGCTCGGGATCGCCACCC
>Ga0310786_10003807_pt1 | contig 21536 bp, 17 predicted proteins | sample AusTroGonzalo_MG_FD_203881 | JGI IMG/M metagenome (GOLD analysis project Ga0310786, IMG submission 203881) | Bovine rumen microbial communities from tropical cattle in Woodstock, Queensland, Australia - Gonzalo_03 (v2) (version 2) | ecosystem: Host-associated > Mammals > Digestive system >...
TAGTAGGTTCGGAAGAACTCTATGAACCCCGAAACGGATCGGAGGGGAGAGCTGACCTTAATCTTGAGATGCCATGGTATCTGCTTGGAGAGGGAACCAAAACCTATGTTTTGGGAACTTTAAAGAGTCAGGAAGATATTGTAAATCAGGATAGGCCGCCCGTGATCTGGAGATGCGGATTGCAGAAGGGAAGAGTATTTTGTATCAACGGGGATTACATGAGCAGTGATTGCGGAATCGGTATTCTCACGGCATGTGTGGCCGAAAAGGATTCTTATGACATCTATCCGGTTGTCAACGCACAAAACCTTGTGCTGGCTAATTATGGCGGATTTAGCGATGAAAATCATGATGAATTAGTGGAAAACTATGATATGACCCAAATTGAGGTCTTCCGGGATCTTGTCTGGCCGACCATGGTTGCGTTGAATGAACGGACGTCGGCGAAGATTTCGCTTATGGCTGCTCCGCAATTGGATTATACGGATGATAAGCAACCGAAAAAGGATGTGCTGGTTTATTATCTGCGTCTGCTAAAAGAAGTTCATGGTGAAGCCGGAGTGACAACGGGACAAAGATCCAACCTCCCGATTGCGGAAAAGCTTTCGCGAGATTTGATCTATTGGCAGCAGGAGGCTTTGAATTATAAGATTAGTTCCGCATACTTACATGATATGAGTGAATACGACGATACCAAAAAGCTTCTTGGAGATTTAAAAACGGTTGCTTTCGAAAAGAAATCCGGTATGCCGGTTGCGTACATTGATGAGGAGGTGACGGGACAGGCAAGTACCAGCAATGGTATATCGCACACGTTCTCTGAGGATCTTGCTACAAAAGCACTTGAAACATCTCTTGGCTATTGCAATATTACGCTGGATCTTTCGGATGTTTCTTTTCCGCAACAGAAGCCCAGTAATCTTTACATAATATTTGCGAATGATTACTTTAGTTCCGGGCTGGAATGTTGGGAGAGTCTTTCCGGAAAGATTACAAGCAATTTATATACCTATTGGCACGATTTTACAGCATTTGACCAGACAACACTTCTTGAAAGTGATGCCAGAATCAGGCGTTTCCTGGCGCTGGATTATTCAGATCAGCGGCACGGGAATGAGATCAGCCTGAAGGTCGAGAATTTCGATGAGACAGCATATTTTATTTTGAAGTTGAATTATGGCTTTGTGGAGAATGCTGAAGGAGCAGAGGTAAAGGATCTGAAAAATGGCTTCTATCTTCTTAAGATTAATCAGCCGGAGGTATTGATCCATACCGCCGAAAAAACCAGATCGATTCATTAAATACGCGGATTAACGCGAAATGGAGTGACTATGAGAATTTGTATCGTAGCGGAGGGCTGCTATCCCTATGTGATAGGTGGCGTATCCAGTTGGATTCACAGTATGATTAAGGCATTCCCTGAGCATGAATTTATTGTGCTTGCGATTGTCGCAAACCGATCCAGCAGAGGAAAATTTGCATATGAATTGCCTGAGAATCTCACAGAAGTATATGAACTCTATCTGGATGATTTTGACTGGAGTACGAGAAAGACGGACAGAAAGAGAAAGAAAATGCTGGATGCAGGCGAATATGATGCATTGCTGAGTCTGCTGATCAATCACAATGTGAAATGGGAAGAATTGTTCCGGCTATTCCAGCAAAAAGAGTTCTCATTGAATGAATTCTTGATGGGTCCGGACTTTTTGCAGGCTGTTCGGGAATGCTATCAGATAAACTATCCAGAGGCGGTTTTTTCTGACTTCCTTTGGACAATGAGATCCATCTATCTGCCGCTTTTCCTGACCTTAAAGATGGATATTCCGAAGGCGGATCTGTATCACTGCGTGGCAACCGGTTATGCAGGTGTGCTTGGAGCCATGGCAAAACATAAATACAATTGCGGACTTTTGATTTCCGAACATGGTATCTATACACGTGAACGTGAGGAAGAGTTGATACGTGCAAAATGGGTTGCCGGTATCTATAAAAATGTATGGATTGACCAGTTTAAAAAAATGTCAATGCTTGCATATTCCAAGGCAGATCTTGTCACAAGTTTGTACGAGCATGCGCGCGGACTTCAGCTCGAGCTTGGATGTGAAGAAGATATCACAATGGTGACGCCAAACGGTATCGATGAAAGCAGATTTGAGCGTTCAGGTGATGTGCCCCGTACTGTGGAAGATGGTATGATTCATGTGGGTGCTATCCTGCGTGTTACGCCGATCAAGGACGTAAAGACGATGATCCGTGCATTTGCGTTTGCCAAGGATAAGATTCCGAATCTGAAATTGTGGATCATGGGTCCGACGGATGAGGATGAGGAGTATGCAAGGGAATGCTTCGAACTTGTAGAGGCTATGGGGGTACGTGATATTGAATTTACAGGGAGAGTAAATGTCCCGGACTATCTGTACCAAATGGATATGACCATCCTGACAAGTATCAGTGAGGGACAGCCGCTTACCATTTTGGAAAGTTTTGCGGCGCATAAGCCTGTGATTGCAACCGATGTTGGTAACTGTAAGGGTTTACTGTACGGGGAGAATGATGATTTTGGCTATGCCGGAATTGTGACTCATGTGATGAATGTACAGGAGATCACAGCCGCTCTTGTAGAGCTCGCCAAGAACGAGGAAAAACGTTTACAACTCGGAGAGAACGGATATAGAAGGCTAATGTCGCGGTATAAGCTTACCGATATGCAGGGAACCTATAAAGAGATCTACAATCGATTTGAGCAATTTTCAAAGAGCCGGGATGAGTAATCTTTGAGATCGTTTAGTGGTTGGGAAGCAGAAAATTTCCCACATCAGAAAGGAAATACTTAAATGGCAGGTATAGGTGTAAAGCTGAATAAAATATTCGGAAAAGAGACCATCACAACAAACCTGATTGGTTTCGGTTACAGCTCGATCGTAACCGTAGCACCAATGTTTGTTGTCATTGGAAATATTATTCTGATGAGTTATTTCCTGGGATTTGAAAAGATCGGTTATTCGGACAGAAATTTATTCGCTGCCACGGTTTTGTATATTTTTATATTTTCACTGCTCTCGGCGGCACCTTACAATGCCGTGATTTCCAGATATATGTCCGATGTTATTTATGAAGAGACATATGAGGATATTTTGCCCTGTTATTATACCGGTTTGGGTATTACGGTTTTGACAGCGATCATCTTGGGAATCCCCTTTTGTGTGTGGGAGTTTTTTGTCGGCAAGGTTGCGTTGTATTATGTGTTCACGGGATATTGCGGGTTTATAGCACTGGTGCTTGTTTTTTATTCCATGCTGTATCTGTCAATTTGTAAAGACTATGCAAAGATCTCGCTTTACTTTTTCCTGGGAATGCTTTTGGCATTTATTCTCGCGTTTGTATTTGTAAAGCATTATCGGATGTCCATCACTTATTCCATGTTGCTTGCGCTCGCCATCGGATTTGCGTTGACAGCGATCCTGGAAATGGCGACGGTCCTTCGGTATTTCAGAAAGACCAACAACAGTTATGCGAAAGTGCTTGGGTATTTTAAGAGATATTGGAAGTTGATCGCAATCAATTTCTGCTATACACTGGGATTGTATATTCACAATTTCGTCTTTTGGAATTCACACCTGAAAATGGTGGTGGCCAAAAGCTTTGTGATGGCCCCTGTGTATGATATGGCTACCTGTCTGGCAATGTTTACAAACATTTCGGCTACTGTTATCTTTATCGCAAGAATTGAAATGTATTTCCATGACAGATACAAAGGATATTCGGAGGCGGTAACGGGTGGCAGATGGATGGATATCCAAAATACCAAGAACAGAATGTTCCGGCAATTATCTGCGGAGTTGATGACATTGGTAAGATTGCAGTTTATTATTTCTGTGGTGGTATTTTTGCTTATGCTGATCTTTTTGCCGAGATTTGGTTTTGCCGGTATGGTGCTCCAGATTTATCCTTCGTTAGCGGCAGGATACTTTATCCTTTTTGTCATGTACTCGGAGATTATTCTGCTTTATTATTTCAACGATCTGAACGGGGCGGTTTTGACGGCAGGGATGTTCTGCCTGATCACATTTCTGGGAAGCATTTTATCCAGTCATTTATCAACCATCTGGTATGGATTGGGATTGATCCTGGGAAGCATGACCGGACTGATTATTGCATATTTACGTTTGCGTTGGGTTGAACTACATTTGGATGAACACATTTTCTGTCGGGGCGTTTTGTTCCAACCGAAAGTTGGGAAAAAGCCGACATCGTTGGTTTATGATCATGGCCGCTTGAATGATCCGCAAAGCGATGTACAGGAAGATCATTGATAAGTAACGGAGGAAAGATAATATGAATTTTTTTGCAACGTTTGACCTGTGGGGGTATCTCGGTCTGATAATGATCGGGCTCTCGATTCTGATCACGACAGGTTCTTTCTTACAATATGCAAGAAGAAAGATGACGGATAGTTTTGGAATGATCTGGTTGTTGATCGCAGTTGTGGTAATGATACTCGGAATTACTCTGATCGTTGTCGGTTACAGCCATATGTTGATCTGTGCAGTTGTATGTATTGTCTGCGGACTGTTGCTTCTTTTGATCTTTATCCTCAGCAGGATGGTATCGGATCTGACAATGAAAGTCAGGGAGTTGGCGATGCAGGTAGCTCTGCTGAACCAGGAGAATGACAGTATGCTTCAACAGATTCGTAAATTAAAGGAGCCAGAGAAAGATGCCTAAGAGTGTATTGTTTGTAATAAATACGCTCGGACGGGCGGGGGCGGAAATTGCTTTATTGGAGTTGCTTGACCGTTTTCAGGGATCGGAGTACGATGTTGATCTGTTTGTGCTCATGGAACAGGGAGAGCTCGCTGACAGAATACCGAAGCATGTGCATTTGGCGAATAAGAGATTTTCCAATAAATCCGTATTATCAATGGGCGGACGGCTGGATATGGTGGGAACAGTCGGCAGAGCCATGCTCAGACGGGGAACCTGCATCAGACTGACTCCATATGTGCTCGGTAATCTGTGCCGGATGATCAAAAAGCACAGAATACAGACTGACAAATTATTATGGAGAGTTCTGGCAGATGGTTCTGTCCGCATGAAGAAAGAATATGATCTTGCTGTTTCCTATATTGAAGGCGGATCTGCATACTATGTGGCAGAGCACGTGAAAGCAAAAAAGAAAGCAGCTTTTATTCATATTGATTATCTGGTAGCCGGTTATACTCCTCAGTTAGATCGGAATTGTTATTCCAAATTTGACAGGATTTTTCCGATTTCCGAAGAAACAAAAAAGAGCTTTTTGGAAGTCTACCCCGAGTATGCGGATAAAACGAATGTCTTTCATAATATTGTGAATCATACCGCAATTCAGGAAAAAGCACAGATGCCGGGAGGATTTACGGATTCTTATGACGGTGTCAGAATCCTGACGGTTGCAAGGCTGAATAAGCAGAAGGCATATCCGACTGCCATCGAGGCTATGAAGCTGATCAAAGAAGCCGGTGTAAAGGCCAGATGGTATGTTTGCGGGGACGGAGAGGAGCGGAAAAAGCTCGAACAGTTGATCGAACAATACGGATTGCAGCAGGATTTTATTTTGCTGGGAGCGGTTGATAACCCTTATCCGTATTATAAACAGACGGATCTCTATGTGCATGCCACGGCATTTGAAGGAAAAAGTATTGCAATTCAGGAAGCACAGACACTTGGGTGTTCCATTATCGCGTCCGATATAATTAGTAACAGGCAGCAGGTCAACCATGGAGTTGACGGATTGTTATGCAAGCTGGAGCCTGAAGCAATTAAAGATGCCGTGGTGGAACTCATAAAAGATCCGGAAAAAGCTGCTAAGCTGGGCCAAAATGCCGCAGCTGCTTGTAGCGGTAATGACGAAGATCTATCGAAATTGTTGGAACTATTATAAGACAAGAAGGAGAGTTTTCCACGCACGAATGTTGTCAACAGAAGGCGAGGGAATGCGATGCAAAAGAAAGCCATGAAAGAACAAAAAGAATTATTGATCATTATTCCTGCTTACAACGAAGAACAGAATATTCTGTCAGTCTTAAAGGACCTGGAAAGACCGGAGATCATGGAGATCGCAGATGTCCTGGTAATCAATGATGCATCTTCGGATGAGACAAATCGGATTGTTCGAAACAATGGATTTACACTGATCTCCAATGTGTTTAATCTGGGATACGGTAGCACAATTCAGCTGGGGTACAAGTATGCGATCCGCAGAAAGTATCGTTATGTAATTCAGATGGACGCGGATGGTCAGCATGATGTATGTAACGTACCCGTGCTTTACGAAAGATTGAAGACACCGAACGAAAACGGGAAATATCCGGATATCGTGCTTGGGTCGAGATTTATGGATGGAAGCGGCGAGTTTAAGGTTTCCGGCGTGAAAAAGCTGGCATATAAGATCTTCCGCTTTTTGATCAGAACCTTCACCGGCAGGCATATCGCAGATCCGACTACCGGTTTGCAGGGCCTGAGTGGCAGAGCGGTTTTGCATTATTCCAAATTCGGTAAATTCGATGATAAGTATCCTGATGCCAATATGATCATACAGATGCTTCTGATCGGATATCGTGTTGAAGAGATCCCGGCAGTCATGCATGACAGAACAGCAGGAGTGAGTATGCACTCAGGACTAAAGCCGGTTATCTATATGTTCCGTATGACACTTTCCATATTGGCAGTTGTATTCCGTATCAAAGTTCTCCAGAAGAACGCCAAGGAGAAGAGGGATGTTATCTTTTATTGAGTACTTTGGTATTCAAACCAAAGCCCAAAAGAATATAATGGCTGCAGATCCTTTTGAGAATCCCGGACGTGGATGGTATCACATATATACACAATGTCTTGGCAGTCAGAAACCTGTTGTTCCGCGCAAGATACCGGGTGAGACTCTTGCACTTTTAAGAGTTGATATCAGTGCGTATAGGGACAGAGATTTGGATGAGTCTGCATGCAATGAACTTAGGGATCTGTTCGAACGCTTTGTTCAGGCAGATCTCGATCTCATCATAAGAATATGTTATGACACAGAAGGAAAAGGGATGGTAAAGGAACCCTCCCTTTTTTCGCAGGTCAAAAATCATATGATCGCAGCTGCGCGTATCGCTGCTGCATTTCATGAACATATCTTTGTATGGCAGGGGCTCCTTGTCGGAAACTGGGGAGAAATGCATGGATCGCGATATTTAAGCAGCGATTGTATGGAAATCCTGACGAATCTCTTTCAGAAGGAGACGGGCGGGAAAATACGCCTTGCTTTTCGCAAACCGGTGCATTTGCGGCAGATCGCAAATGAAAATGAAACGATACAGAATATTGGTTTTTTTAATGATGGAATACTGGGGACGCCGACTCATATGGGCACCTTTGCTCCGGAAAGCGAGAGCAGAGTGAATTGGACCGATATGTGGCCTACAGCTGATGAGATCCGGTTTATGAAGCCCTATACAGAGGTTGTACCATATGGCGGTGAGGCTCTTATGGCGCCTGCACCGGTAAATCCTCGGGAGACGATAGAGATTCTACGCGGACTGGGTGTTTCGTATTTAAATTCAGCGCACGAAGCGAGTCTTTTGGAATACTGGCAGAATGTGAATGTTGACGGGTGCTCACTTTATGATCATATCGGAAATCATATGGGATACCGCCTGCGTACCGGCAAAGTATCCCGTGCAAGCAGGGAAAGCCTGACACTTGAGATCATAAACGAAGGTTTCGGCGGTTTTTACGAAGATGTTGAAATGAAAATTTTTGCATCGTATAACACAAGAACCTATGCCGGACAAGTTGGAGAAGTGCAGGGTCAGATCCGCGGAGCGGCTTCGCTATATCCGGTGATCATGGAATCTTCTTTTTTCAGGTCATTGCCAAAGGGAGTTCCTGTAACATTGGCGCTTCGCATGAACAGAAAGAGCGATCAGCGAGTGATCCGATTTGCTCAGCAAGGAAATGATGAATACTACCCCTTCGCAACGATCCAAAAGTGGCTGTAGAAGGGAAGAGGAGACAATAAATTGATTAAAGTCTGTTTTTTTTCGGGAGATATTACCAGAAGCGGAGGTACAGAGCGGGTAGCAGTTATGATTGCAAACGCACTTGCCGCAGACAGTTCCGTAAAGGTTTGTTTTTTGAGCCTTGTAGAACAAAAGGAAGCGCCTTTTTTTGAACTGGCGCCGGTTATAGAACATTATGCACTAGGCAATAAATGGCTATCACCCGGTCCGGCATATCTTCCGCTTATTCCCAAGGTAAGACGGTTTTTGAAAGAACATGAGATCCAGGTGATCATTGATATTGATATTGTGCTTGATGTGCTGTCGGTTCCGGCGGCAAAAGGGCTGAAAACACGCGTAATATCCTGGGAGCATTCCAATTGTGAATATGAATTATCCATTTTTTACCGGCGAATGATCATCAAACATTTTACGTCACGCTCCGATTGGATTGTGACATTGACGCCGGGCGATGCGGAGAGTTTTCGCAAATTGATGAAACGGCAGGATAGAATTGATGCTGTATACAATCCGGTGAATGAACCGTCGATAGAACCCCGCGAAAGGGAAAAGCGCGTGATTACCGTTGCAAGACTGGTTCCGGGAAAGGGCTTCGACCTTTTGGCTGAAGTGGCAAAAAAAGTTTTGCCTGCGCATCCGGAATGGAAGTGGTATATCTGCGGAGATGGTCCGGAGAGAGAATTTATGGAGAATTTTTGCAGGGAGAATCATTTTGAAGACAGGATCATACTTACCGGGCTGGTTCCGGCTGTAGATGAATATCTAGCAAAATCCAGATTGTTTGTGCTGACATCAAGGGCAGAAGGTCTGCCGATGTGTCTTCTTGAGGCGCGAACCTATGGTGTTCCCTGTGTCAGTTTTGATATTCCGACAGGTCCTGCGGATATTATTCAGGACGGGAAGAATGGTTATTTGATTCCGCCCTTTGATTGTGATGCCATGGCGGAAAAGATGAATCAGTTGCTGTCCGATGAAAAGCTTTTGGATGAAATGTCGCGGGAAGCGGGGCAGGGGCTCGAAATGTTTTACATGCCCCGTATTATCGGACAATGGAAGGAGATCCTTGAAAAGCTTTCAAGGTAAGGAAATTTCATGCGTGTAAAAAACTTAAGCAAAAATGTCATAATCAGCGTCTTTGGGCAGGGAGTGACGATTTTCGCAGGCTTCCTCAGTACCAGAGTGTTGAATATGCAGCTTGGTGAACAATATAATGGATTAAAAGGAACTTTGGACAATACGATTTCGGCATTGTCTGTCACGGAGTTGGGTGTGGCGACTGCAATTGCCTTTCATTTGTACCGGGCATTGGTGGAAGATGATAAGAAGCAAATTGCATCGCTGATGAATCTGTATCGAAAGGCATATTATGTTTTCGCAGGGATTCTTACCACGCTCGGCATGATCTGTTTGCCATTTATTCATCTGGTTGATACTAAGGAACATGCATTTGCGCCCGCCTATATCCGCGAGATATTCATTTTGCTTCTCCTTAAGACTGTATCGGGATACCTGCTGTCCTATAAAAGATCCATTGTAATTGCGGATCAGAGGGATTATGTATCCAGTCTGGTCGCCATGGTCGCAAATATCTGTAATTATGCATCCATCATTGTGCTCGTCACGTGGTTGGAAGATCTCGGGATCGCACTTTGTGCCGGCATTGTTTTTGATGTTATCAGCTATCTCTGCCTGATTTGTTATGTGGATAAGAAATATCCGTTTTTAAAAGAGTATTATGCGGTTCCTGTTGACCGAAAATTGATCAAGAAAGTTTTCGGAGATCTGAAAAATATCGTGGTGACACGTTTTTCAACCAAGATGCTTGGATGTACGGATAATCTGATAATTGCCAAAATCTGTGGAGTGAGTGTAGCAGGATTATACACAAATTATACCTATATAACGCAGGCAATTCTAAATCTGGCGCAATCTTTTTGCAGTGCCATGCAACCATCATTCGGCAATCTGGTGGTGGACAGAGATAGCGAGAGGGACCATAAGCTGATCTATGTGATGAGTTATATTTTTTTCCTGATTGCTGCAGTCGTCATGTGCGGCGTGTTTTCGATAGCAACTCCTTTTGTAAAGGATCTTTGGCTTGATGATACAAAAATCCTGCCGATAGTATCGGTTTTTTTATGTGCGGTCAATCTGATGCTGCAGATTTTTGCACTGCCGATTGGAATGTATTTGAATGTGAGCGGTTTGTTTCAACATGAAAAGTGGATCACCTTGGTTTCCGCGATCACAAACATTTTTGTCTCAATTGTTGGAGCGTTCATGATCGGGCTTGAAGGTGTTTTGCTAGGAACTTTATTGGCATATTTGATTCAGATCATCGGAAAGAGCATTGCATTCTTTAAGGATCAGCTCGAAATGCCCATTCGAAGATATGCCATAGCAATTGCTGTCTATCTTGTATTGGCCCTCGGAGAAGCATTTACCTGCCAAAGAATCACGATGATGCTGTATGGTGAAGGCGGTATTTTGAAATTCCTTCTTTGCGGAATTATTTGTGTAATTCTTCCGACATGTGTCAATCTGCTTTTGTTTTGTAGGACAAAGCGATTACACGATACGCTTGATCTAGTTAAGTCATTTATACCCAGGAGAGTAAAAGGATGAGCGAAAAACTTGTTTCAATAATTATACCGATATATAAGACTGAAAAATATCTCGAAAGCTGTATTCAGAGTGCATTGGAACAGCATTATCCGGAGTTTGAGATTATCCTTGTGGATGACGGATCGCCGGACAGATGTCCTGAACTTAGTGAGGAATATGCGCGTGTATACAGTGGTGTCACGGTACTTCATCAGAAGAATCAGGGGATCGGTATTGCGCGTAATACCGGTTTGGAAGCGGCAAAGGGCGAATATGTTTTCTTTGTTGATTCGGATGATAAAATAGATGGAACCGATGCAATTGCGTGCCTTGTCCGTAAGGCTGAGGAAACAGGTGCCGACATCACGGTGGGCAATTACCGTAAGTTCATGAATGAGCAGATTCAGGATGTAAACCGGCATCATCTTCATGGGGGAGAGTTTCAGGACAGTGCTGAGTTTCGGTTTGACGGTTTTTATCGTTATGGACATCTGGCATATAACTGGGGCAAACTATATCGGAAATCCTTTTTGATCGAGAACAATCTGCAATGCAAGCAGTATCCTTTTACGCAGGACAAGGCACATAATATGCTCTGTTATGCGTGCAAGCCGAAATATGCTTTTGTGGATGAAAGCGTTTATCTTTATCGAACCAATGAGGAATCGGTAACCTTCCGTTACAAAGAGAATATGATGCCTGTCTGGATTTCCATCGCGTCGGATTTTCATGAGAATCTGAAAGCGCGCGGAATTGAGAAAGATTTCAGGGATCTTACAGATTTTCATGTCTTTTTTGGTGCATTCTTCTTAGTGAAACAGGAACTTATGGCAGGTAAGGGGATTCGCAATGCAACAAAAAAGATCAAGGAGTATTGTTCAGATCCCTTTGCAAAAGAAGCTATTCGGGAGCTTGCTTCCGGCAAGTATTTCGATGGCGTGAAGTCTTTGTCATGGAGACTTGCCATCAGAATGGCAGCGGCTCTTCTCAATATGCATGGGTATATTTTTTATACAACTGGCATTGCTATGCTCAGAGGACTTCAGATTGACGGAAAAATATCCGAAAAAAGAAATAGAGCGAAAAGAAAAGCAAAAAAGAGGCAGGAGAGCGGTGATCATCCCGTGATCAGTAATGAGGTCGCATGCCTTTGTAATTTTCTATCCGGTGCTCTCGCAGACAATGAACCGCAGGAAGTACACAGGGAAATGCTTCGACATGTGGATGCTTCGGAAGTTGTCGATCTGGCGGAAAGGCACCGTGTTCTTCCTATGTTATATGATTATTTATCTGAGATGTCCAATGAACTGGCTCCGCAAATGCGAAACAGTCTGGATCTCGCCGCGGAAAAAACGGTTAAGCAAAGTTACCGCCTGCTCTTTTTGACAAAGTCCATCGTAGAGGCTTTGCAAGAGAGAAAGATTCCTGTGATCGTATTAAAAGGCTGTGCCGTTGCGGCGTATTATCCTGTGCCGGAATACCGCAAATCAGGTGATGTGGATCTTTTGCTGGAAGATGATGAAAGCGTTCGTAAGGCGGAGGATGTATTACAAAAACTCGGTTATCTTGTAAAGGAAGAACAACATGCAAATCATCATGTGGCATACAAAAGCCCGGACGGAATAGACGTTGAACTTCATGCGATGCTTGCGGAACCATTTGACAACGAAAAGATCAACAAGCATATGGAGAAGTTCCAAAAGAATTGTTTTAAGGGCAAGCAGCAGATTCATTCCATGGGAGTGACGGTTCCTGTCATGAATAATGGCTTACAGGCGCTTGAATTACTGCTCCATATGCTCCAACATTTCCTGAGAGCAGGGTTCGGATTGAAACTATTGGCTGACTGGGTTGTTTTTTGGAACAGTACGGAGGACAAGAAAGCTGCTGAAGAGTTTGTGCAATATGCAAATGAATGCGGTGTCAGTGGATTTGCAAAGGCGGTTACACTGATCTGCGAGAAATATCTTGGATTAAGGAATATTCAGATATATGGTGCTGATTTGGAAAAGGAATTCTCCAAGGGTTATGCGGAGCATTTCCTGAGGGATATTGTAAACGCAGAGGAATTTGGAAAAGCAGATCCAAACAGAATGGTTGCACTGCGTGAGAGAGGGTTTACAGGTTATATCAAAGAATTCCATTATCAGATGAAGATGAACTATCCTAAGGAAAGTAGGCATGTATGGAAATGGCCTGTGTTGTGGATCAAGACACTGGTTGTTTTCCTGAAAAATAACAGGAGGCTCGGAAGAGGTTCTCTGAAGGATATCCTGCGAAGCGCAAGTGAACGCGCAGATATCGTGGAAGAAATGAGACTATTTAAAAAAACACAATGATAGGAGGCGCAGTGTATGAGAATCCGTGAGGGTGTACAAATGAAGAAGCTTGGCGGCAATTATATGTTAAGACAACTCGAAGAAAATGGCAAAAATAAGCTTCTTTGTGCGTTGAATGAGACAGGTGCTTTTTTGTGGAATGGTCTGGAACAAGGAATGGATGAGGAAGAACTGTGGAAAAGTCTGAGGGATGAGTATGATGCGGAACCGGAAGATGAAGAAGCGATGAAGGATGACATTAATGATTTCCTGACGCAACTCAGACGTCTCGAGATAATAATTTAGCCAGATTGGAGGTAGGGGTATGGATCGGGTATTATTGGTAGATGATGACAAGGAAGTTCTGCATGTTAACAGTGAGTATCTGAAAGGCAAAGGATACAAGGTTCGCACCGCACAATCGGCTGATGAAGCATTTGCACTTGTGCCGGAATTTCTGCCACAATGCATTGTGCTGGATGTAATGATGCCGGGAATGGATGGCTTTGAAGCATATCAGCATCTGCGTGAACTGACACAGGTACCGGTATTGTTTTTGACGGGACGTTCCGAAGAAGGAGAACGGATAAAGGGTCTGATGCTTGGAGCGGTTGACTATATTACAAAGCCCTGCAGTTTGGAAGAATTGTCACTGCGCATCAATATTCATATCAGCAGATACAGGGGCGTAACCGGACAGACGGGTGTCCTGGAATTTCCGCCCCTGCGAATTGAATTATTGAATCATAAAGTTTTTTACCGGGAAGAGGAATTGGCACTCTCAAATAAAGAATATGAACTCTTGGTATGCCTGGCAAAACATCGCCGTGAGGTTATGACCTTCGAACAGATCGCGACGGAACTGATAGGAGGATACATTGAGGCAGACCGAAGAAATATCATGATGAATGCGAGCAGACTCCGTAAAAAGATGGAGGGATGCGTTGGACTTGAGAATATGATAGAGACCGTATGGGGAAAGGGTTATTGCTTTAAGGGGTGACCATGGGAAAAAAAAGATACACAAAACCGGCTACGCTCACAAGGGAGGAACTGGAACATGCTTTGATGCAGGCTAACGAGGAGTTAGCTGCCGCCAATGAGAGAATGAACCAGCAGGAGAGGGAGAGGCAGGAGCTGTTTCGGAATCTTTCACATGATCTGCGTGCGCCAATGACTGCTTTGGTCAGCACGGTTGGCCTTCTACGCGAAAAGAAGCAGATAGATGAAGAAGAATACATCGGACTATTGGATCTGATGAGCAGACGCCTTAAAAATCTAAGTTCCATGCTGGATGAATTGTTTCTGCTTGGGCAGATGGAAAGCCCGGAAAGCATCCTGAAAATGGAGGATATTGATGCACAGATGCTTCTGGAGGAGTTTTATTTCTCGTGTGAAACAGATATGAAATATGCTGACAGAAAGCTTGAACTAAAGATGCCGGAACAGTTGGATTGCATAATTCATGTGGATCCTCAAAAGATTGTGCGGGTATTGGATAATCTTTTTACAAACGCACTTCGGTATTCAAGATCCGGAGGACAGATCGTGCTTGAAGCGAATAAGACATCCGACGGGCATCTTCAGATCACGGTGAGCGATACCGGGATGGGAATTACGCAGGAGGATTTGCCACATATCTTCGAAAGATCCTATCGGGCGGATCGGTCAAGGACTCCGGGAGACGGCGGTCACGGGCTTGGACTTGCAATTGCAAAGAGTATTATGGAGAAGCATGGAGGAAGTATCCGGTGTGAGAGCAAAGAAGGTGTGGGAAGCACTTTTTATCTTTTGTTGAATATCTGCGGTTGATCCTGTTAAATCTGTAACAATTTCGTTAGAAAGCCTTGCGCATATGGAAGAACTATGATAGTATTGTAACAGTTAATGATCGGTTGTTATGTGAACTATGTAAAAAATCATTAACGGACATTGATGGCAACGTGTTGAAAGCTAATTGGAACAATGTTTAGCAATGCTGTGAGACAAAATGGATTTTTAGGAGGAAATTAAAAAATGAAGAAATATGTAAAGCCCATTGTACTTGCGAATGAGGAACTCGCTGAGGGCGTATATGCATGCAGTGGAAGTAATGGTCACCATGGTCATGGTTGCTACACCACTGACTGGCATATTCATCAGGTTGAAGAGTGCGGAAGAAAGGATTATCGTATTCAGGTGAATGCACATCATCGTGCAAATCACACCAGATGCGAGCAGACTGCATACTTTATGTTCTCTTGTGCAGTTGAGTTTGTATCTTCCAGAAGCGGTTGCTATGTAAGCGGATCCGGTACAAACACGATCGTTGTTAAGTACAGATATCATCAAAATCCTACCGATGAGATCGGTTTGGGTGATCTGATCGTTAAGTGTGATGTTGCTCCTACTGTTATGGATGTCAAGGTTGTTGACTAAGCAACTTAGCATTAACAAAGACACAATCGGGTCGGGCATTTGCCCGACCCTTTTTACGGTATATAAATACTGAGATAATCAATTAAGAATCTGTATTCGATAATAGGAACGGAAGGGCTACCTTGCGGTAAACGGCAGGATCAATATGAGAGAGAAAATTCGCTTTTACATATCCAGAATAAAGGCCGGCAGATTACGGGAAATGTGGCATCAGACTCTTTGGATCTACCAATATGCCCGCAGATACTGGGGGGCGACTATTTTTTATACTCTTTTGGGATTTGTAGGTGTAGCGGTTGGACTTATCACAAGCTGGATTTCCAAAAACCTTGTTGATATCATAACAAATCACAATAACGGTGCATTGTTAAACACTTTTTTGTGGATGATCGGAATGAATGTCGGAAGCATGCTGGTCAATCAGGTATCGGATTATGTATCCGGCTATATCAGCATGAAGATCGATGCAGAGATCAAAGCAGATATCTTTGAGAAAATTCTCGTGACGGATTGGGAATGCTTGACGAATTACCATACCGGTGATCTTCTTGTAAGATGGGATGATGATGCATCAACGATTTCTGCTGGTGTTCTTAGCTTTATTCCCACGCTTTTGATTCAGATTGCAAGGTTTGTGGGTGCATTTGCTATGGTGATTGCTCATGACTGGACGTTTGCCATATTTGCTTTTTTGGGAATGCCGGTTACGCTTTTGATGTCCAAAACCCTATTAAAGAGAATGGTCAATAACAACGAGAAGAGTGCGAGTATGGGAGCAAAATTGTCCGGGTTTAACCAGGAGACATTTTCGAATATTCAGACGATCAAGGCTTTTTCCCTGATCGGGCTCTATGTGAAGAAGCTGAAATCATTGCAGAAAGAATTCATTGACATGCGTCTTGAATTCAGAAGAATGTCTGTGTGGACGTCGCTTTTGATGTCTACCATAGGATTGATCGTTTCATACGCATCTTACGGATGGGGAATTTACCGAGTATGGTCCGGTGTGATATCATACGGAACAATGACCATGTTTTTGTCGCTTTCGAGTACTTTGACCTCAACCCTTCATAATCTGACATCGCTGGTACCGTCAGCAATCGGTATTACGACTTCTGCGGGGCGACTTATGGATATTGTTGAGATGCCGCGCGAAGATTATTCGATGGAAAATGAGATGGATGAATTCGCAAAGAGACATCGTCAGGAAGGAATCAGCATGAAACTCGAAAACATCAGCTACAGTTACCAGACAGGTACAAAAGTTTTCGAGGACGCGAGTATCGAAGCACATCCGCATGAGGTCGTTGCATTGGTGGGGCCGTCCGGTGAGGGGAAGACAACCATGCTTCGTTTGATCTTAGCGTTGATGCCCGTTGCAGCAGGGCGTGCATATTTACAGAGCGGAAAAGGAACGGATCAAGAGGAGAAGCCCTTGAATCCCTCGTCTAGAAGACTCTTTTCCTATGTCCCGCAAGGAAATACGATGTTCAGCGGAACTATTGCCGAAAATATGCGCAACGTCAAAGAGGATGCTACCGATGAAGAGATCATAGAAGTTTTGAAACTGGCTTGTGCATGGGAGTTTGTTGAGAAGCTTCCAAATGGAATAAATTCGGAGATCAAAGAAAGAGGCGGTGGCCTGTCAGAAGGTCAGGCGCAAAGACTCTCCATCGCAAGATCCCTTCTTCGCAGATCGCCGATCTTACTTTTGGATGAGGCAACTTCTGCGTTGGATGTTGCAACGGAGAGGAAGGTATTGAAAAATATTATGCGCGATGAATATCCGCGTACCTGTATTGTGACCACGCACCGCCCAACGGTTCTTGGCGCATGCAACAGGGTGTATGGGATCCGTAACAAAAAATGTGTTGTTCTTACCGATGATGAGATACAGGAGTTGGTAGATGCCTTTTAAGGAAACCGGCCGGAGTCTCATCTGTGGTAATGCAAATACAAGAGTCATTTACGATAACTGTTGATCAATATAGTCTTTCATTACTTGAGCAGCTTCTTTTTCCTTTGTGCAGTTGAGTCTGCAGATCAGGATTTGAGAAGCTGCTTTTTCAATGCAACAAAGATTTGCATCGAAAAGTTCCGGGGTCCATGTATGAGAGATCAAACGCTGATCGACAAGCAGGATCTGGGAGTCGATCGAGAGGCTTTCAACACGGTTTTCCTTTGCCTGTTTCAGCAAAACGATTCCACCAAGAGGATACGTTTCCTTGCTGCTGATGCCGGATGTGCCGCACCAGGGGATCCCGTAAACCACGGGTGAGTTCCCTTCAAAACCGATGAGATTTAGATCTCCGTTTATATATGGAGTGTCAAAATTGTCATGCCAAAGCGCTGCATGCGTGGATTTACCGGTACCGGAACGCCCCGAGAAAAGCCAAGCCTGTCCTTTATACAAAACAGATGCGGAATGCAGAGCAACCATATTGTGAAGAGAGGCCAGATAAAGGAATGCCTCGCGAATCGCATGGAATAATTCTTCACGGAAAACATCATCACAAGGAGGATCACAATAAAACAGTGCGTCTGTTCCATCCTTGGCAAGAAGCAATTCGTGGACCTTTGTATTCTCATTAAAGAGAAGAAGAAAGTAATCTTCATAATCGACAACCGATAAAAGTTCACTGTGCAGAAGAACCGTACCTGCAACCATATGTGGATTAGTCTGGAAAGTCACATGTACATGCATATCGGATTCGGCAGGTGCATCGTTTGTGATAAAAGCATCGAAAGCAGGGCTGTAATAGTCAGCGGAGCCTTCGAGACACAGAGCCAGTCCTGCAATTTTGATATGCGCAACGACTTCACCATGTTGAAACAATTCCGTAGGTGACATGATCAAGGCACCACATTGATTCAGGGAATGAATAAAAGTGCAGATATCTTCCTTTAATTCGGGAAGAGATTCCGGATCAGCCGATATCTGGACAGCAAATGCGTCTGTCAAAGTGTCGATTGTTCTTTCTACGCTGAGAAGTTCCCAGAGCAATATACCGGTTTCGTTTACCTGTAAACCGCGAAATTGTTTTGCAATACTTTGTCCGAAAGGAAGAAGATAATGCTTTCCTTTGATTTCTCGTACAAGATAATACGGATTTCTTCTCATATTCACAGCTCCTTTGGTTAGATTCGTTTTGATGAAGATATTTATAGATTCGGTACAAAAAGAGTTCTATCATGTAAGAATAATTTATTATAGCATTTTTCGCTGGAAAATGCTATAAACAATATAGAGACTTATAGAGCTAAATTTTATCATATGATAAAAAGGAGAAGCGGATTGAAAGAAAAACAGAACCCGGAAACGCTGTTGATGGAAGGACAAGCTGTCCAATTTCATCCGACAGGCTACAGTATGTATCCTTTCCTAAACCCGGACAAGGGTGACCAAGTGATCGTGGAACCGCTCGATAAACGTAAAGCAAAGCGGGGTGACGTCGTGCTATACAGACGTGGCGGGGAAAAAGGAACCGTAAATGAAGATGGTTTTGAGCAGGGGATATTGGTACTTCACAGAATTGTCAAGTGTTCGAACGGGCAGTATTTTATGGTGGGGGATAATCAAAGTGAAGTGGAAGGTCCGTTGCCGGAAGAACAGATCAAAGGGATTATGACAGCGCGCCTTAGAAATGGCAGAGCATTGTCAGCAAAGAATCCGTTTTACCGATTGGCGGCAGGCCTTTGGCTTCTTGTACTGCCGGGCAGATCCCGGCTAAAAGATATCGCTCATGCGGTTAAGATACGCCTTATAAGAAAACCATGAGAGCCATAGTTTCTCATGGTTTATCCTGTTTTATTCAGTGATTGCGGACAAACGGGCTTTTATTGCAGTCAGAACCGAGTCATCTACATATAGATTTCCGCGCCCCGTTCCAAGGTCTATGTCAGGTTTGTTAGCCCCGTGAAAATCCGAACCGCCGCTAATCAAAAGATCATATTTCTCAGCGAGATTTCGAATTTGCCTTTCTTCAGAGGGAGAGTAGGTGCTGTAAATTGCCTCGATCCCCATGAGACCGGCTTCCTTTAGCTGAATAATTAATTCCTCCAGCTTGGCATCCGAGAAACGACAGAGGATGGGATGCGCAAATACAGGGAAACCGCCGGCCTTCCGGATCAGTTCCACGCCCTTCATGGGCGTGATCTTTTCTCTTGGAACATAGCAGGGGCAGCGATCACCGAGAAAACGCTCAAATGCCTCGTTGTTATTTTTCACAACACCCATTTCGGTAAGATGCCTTGCGTAATGAGCCCTGGTGATGATCGCATTGGGAAATTCGTCCAATAATTCCTGATAAGTAAGTTCAATTCCAAGTTCCCGAAACTTCTCACACATTTTCAGATTACGATTTGTTCTTGATTCTATAAATTCCTTCAGATAAGCCTGAAACTCCGCATTTTCAGGATGAATAAAGAGACCGACAATGTGCACTTCACGGCCTTTATAATCCGTTGAAAGCTCGATTCCGGGGATGACCTCGGGAACCGTTGCCGCCGTAGATTCGGGTAATGTTTCGCGAAGCTGTTTGGCATGATCCATGGCTTCACGCAGACCCTCCACGGAATCGTGATCCGTCAGGGCAAATGCGTGAAGTCCCTTTTTCATTGCATAATCCACCAGCTCGGTGGGAGATAAAGTTCCGTCTGAACGCGTTGAGTGTACATGCAGATCAATCATAGAAAACTCCTATCAGTTATCATCATCTTCCTTCTGGGCGGTGAAAACGGTTCTCTTACGGGCCATTTCATCGTTAGCAAGATATTCGTCGTATGTTGTGATCTTATCGATTGCTGTTCCGTTCGGTAAAAATTCGATAATACGATTCGCAGTTGTCTGAACAAACTGATGATCATGGCAGGAGAAGAGTGCTACACCCGGGAACTTGATCAGTCCGTTGTTCAGTGCGGTAATGCTCTCCATGTCAAGGTGGTTTGTCGGCTCATCCAGAACCAGACAGTTTGCACCGCTGATCATCATTTTCGAGAGGAGGCAGCGAACCTTTTCACCTCCGGAGAGAACCTTCACTTTCTTAACACCGTCTTCTCCGGCAAACAGCATTCTGCCGAGGAAGCCCCTTACATAAGTAACATCCTTTACGGGAGAGTAGCCGGTCAGCCAGTCGGTGATGGTAAGGTCATTGTCAAATTCGGCAGCAGGATCCTTCGGGAAATATGCCTGAGATGTAGTTACACCCCACTTATAGCTCCCCTCATCGGGTTCGAGTTCACCCACCAGAATCTGGAAAAGAGTCGTTTTGGCCAATTCGTTGCTGCCGACAAAGGCAATCTTGTCCTCACGACCCATCACAAATGAGATATCATCCAGAACCTTTTCGCCGTTAATGGATTTGGAGAGATGCTCAACTGTGAGCACTTCATTACCGATTTCACGGTCAGGACGGAAATCAATGTAGGGATACTTCCTGCTGGAAGGTTTAATTTCGTCTAGCTCGATCTTTTCGAGGGCGCGCTTTCTGGAAGTAGCCTGTTTGGATTTGGAAGCGTTAGCGGAGAATCGTGAAATAAACTCCTGCAATTCCTTGATCTTTTCTTCCTTCTTCTTGTTTGCTTCCTTCATCTGCTTGATGAGGAGCTGACTGGATTCGTACCAGAAATCATAGTTGCCGGCATATAGTTGAATCTTGCCGTAATCAATGTCTGCAGTATGTGTGCAGACTTTATTTAGGAAATAGCGATCATGGCTGACTACGATGACCGTATTTTCAAAATCGATCAGGAAATCCTCCAGCCATGCGATCGCATCGAGATCGAGATGGTTGGTAGGCTCGTCTAGCAACAGGATATCAGGATTGCCAAAGAGAGCTTTCGCGAGCAGAACCTTTACCTTCAGACTGCCATCAAGGTCATGCATTGTGGAATAGTGATATTCGGTATCAATTCCCAGACCGTTTAACAGCATGGCGGCGTTGGATTCGGCTTCCCATCCGTCCATCTCAGCGAACTCTGCTTCCAGTTCACTGGCGCGGATACCATCTTCCTCGGAAAAATCCTCTTTCGCATAAATTGCATCCTTTTCCTTCATCACTTCGTAGAGGCGTTTATTGCCCATGATAACGGTATCCATTACAACGTAGTCATCATATTTAAAGTGATCCTGCTCCAAAACGGATAGACGTTGACCGGG
>Ga0310786_10003808_pt1 | contig 21525 bp, 7 predicted proteins | sample AusTroGonzalo_MG_FD_203881 | JGI IMG/M metagenome (GOLD analysis project Ga0310786, IMG submission 203881) | Bovine rumen microbial communities from tropical cattle in Woodstock, Queensland, Australia - Gonzalo_03 (v2) (version 2) | ecosystem: Host-associated > Mammals > Digestive system >...
ATACTGGCCTGGAACGCAGGTCGCGCTGAAGGCCGTAGCCGCACCCAATGCGGCTTTCGCAGGGTGGTATCGCGAGGGCTCGCTGATTTCCACCGAGACCGCCATCACCTACATTACCGCAAACTGCGACGAGTACTTGGAGGCCCGGTTCATCGCGGCGGCGAACGACTGGCTATGGGTCGATGGCGACGACAACGGTTTCGAGGTCGGTGTTCCCTTTGACACTTACACGACGGCGGACTGGTTCTTCGGCCTGGATTCCGGCTCGGCGGCGACGCTTGCGCTCTCCGGGCTGCCGACGGGGTTGACATACGACGCGAAGACGAGGGCTTTGACAGGCACGCCCACCAAGGACGGCGTCTACTACGTAACGGCTTCCGCCGAGAACGCCAACGGATACGCGCACTCCGTCACCGTCCGCTGGTTCGTGGGCGACGTCCAGGAGGAGTCCTACGACAACATCGGGCTTGACCTCTCCCCGCTGGACGACCTCTACACAGGGCAGCGGGTCGAGTGGTGTATCGGCATGGTGACGCAGTGCTCCGGCTTGCCGCAGGGGCTTTCCTACAACGCGCGGACGGGCGTGGTGTCGGGCATGCCGAGCAAGCCCGGGAAGTACACCTTCACGGCGACAGACCAGTGGCGCAACACGGCCGAGAAGACGTTCATCGTGCGTGACAACGGTTCCGCGTACGTGACGGTCCGCACCTGCGACGGCATGGACGATCGTGGAACGGTGACCGGCGCGGGCGTGTACGCTATCGGATCCGCAGTGAAGCTAACGTCCGCGCAGAATGATGGCTGGTACTTCGCCGGCTGGCACACCGATCCAGGCGGTGGCGATCCCTACGTCAACTACGGACTGGAGGAATGGCGTGACCCCCAAATGACATTCACGCTGTCTGCCGAATTGCGCAACCTGCCGTTCTTCGCGAGATTCGTTTCCGCAGCGGAGGACTATCTGGATGTCGGGTGCGAGGAACAATGGTACCTCTCGCCATACGACGACGGGAGCCTTCCTTCCCTTGACGGCATGTTCTGGATAAACAGCGCGACGCGTCCTGAAGTGACGGCGAGCGGATTGCCTGCGGGCATGGCGATTTCCGGTACGCGGCTGTCGGTTACGGACGCATCCAAGCTGAAGCCCGGCTCGTACGACGTCACGCTGTCCGTAGCTACGCCTACCGGCTTGCGTACTTCCAGGACGGTTTCGCTGGAGGTGACGTTCCCCTTGCTTACGGCGTCCGCAAGCATGGACGACTACGGGCTTCCTCTCGGCACGGTGACTGGCGGCGGCGCATACTGGCCTGGAACGCAGGTCACGCTGAAGGCCGTAGCCGCACCCAATGCGGCTTTCGCAGGGTGGTATCGCGAGGGCTCGCTGATTTCCACCGAGACCGCCATCACCTACATTACCGCAAACTGCGACGAGTACTTGGAAGCCCGGTTCATCGCGGCGGCGAACGACTGGCTATGGGTCGATGGCGACGACAACGGTTTCGAGGTCGGTGTTCCCTTTGACACTTACACGACGGCGGACTGGTTCTTCGGCCTGGATTCCGGCTCGGCGGCGACGCTTGCGCTCTCCGGGCTGCCGACGGGGTTGACATACGACGCGAAGACGAGGGCTTTGACAGGCACGCCCACCAAGGACGGCGTCTACTACGTAACGGCTTCCGCCGAGAACGCCAACGGATACGCGCACTCCGTCACCGTCCGCTGGTTCGTGGGCGACGTCCAGGAGGAGTCCTACGACAACATCGGGCTTGACCTCTCCCCGCTGGACGACCTCTACACAGGGCAGCGGGTCGAGTGGTGTATCGGCATGGTGACGCAGTGCTCCGGCTTGCCGCAGGGGCTTTCCTACAACGCGCGGACGGGCGTGGTGTCGGGCATGCCGAGCAAGCCCGGGAAGTACACCTTCACGGCGACAGACCAGTGGCGCAACACGGCCGAGAAGACGTTCATCGTGCGTGACTACGGTTCCGTCTTCGTGGACGTTCGTGCTGGTGACGGGTGCGAGGACATCGGTACCGTATCGGGAGCAGGGGTCTATCCCGTCGGTTCGACAGTTACGCTTGCTGCCACGCCCGTGAAGCCGTTCTGTTTTGCCGGTTGGTATAACGATTCGAACTTTGGCGGCCAGTTCTCCGGCGACGCCGGACGCGACTGGCGCGAACCGCAAACGGAATTCGTCCTTTCACAGGAAAGGATCGGCATGGCGTTCTTTGCAAGATTCATAGCGCCGGAGGACGATTATCTGTATCTGGAAGTAAGCGACGAATGGTCTGTATGGCCAGACGAAGAGGGTGGCGCGATATTCGACGCGTCGTTGTTCGCGGTGGACAGCGCCACGCTGCCGAATGTATCCGCGAAAGGTCTGCCGGCAGGCCTTGCGATGTCCGGCGGACGCATCGTGGTCTCGGACGCGTCAAAGCTAAGGCCGGGCACGTCGACCGTCACTCTGACCGTCAGTACGCCGTCAGGGCTGTCCGAGACGAGGACGGTCACTGTCACGCTTGAGTTCCCGGTCCTTACCGTGGAGTCGGACGTGGACGAATTCGGCTCGCCGCTAGGAACCGTTTCAGGAGGAGGCGCGTACTGGGCGGGAACCCAGGTTACGCTCAAGGCGACCTCAGGCAAGGACTCGGCGTTTGCAGGCTGGTACCGCAACGGGGAAGAGCTTGTCTCTACTTCCGCCACCTTTGCGTACACGACGGCCGGCTTTGACGAATACTTGCTGGCGAAGTTCATTTCGGCGGGCGAGGACTGGCTTTACGTGGAAGGGATGGAAACGGCGTTTGACGTCAAGGATCAGGTGCCGTCCGAACTGGAAAACTACTTCGCTGTCGACACGGGGTCCGAGGCGACGCTGGCGGTGTCGGGGCTTCCCACGGGCGTCAAGTTCGATGCCAAGACCTGGACCTTCTCCGGTGCGCCCACGAAGGCCGGGGTATACTACGTCACCGCTTCGGCCAAGAATGCCAACGGCTATGCGCATTCCTCCACCGTGCGCTGGTTCGTTGGCGATGTGCAGGAGGAATGCTACGACGACATCGGTCTCGACCTTTCTGGATTCGACGAGCTTTATACCGGGATGCCGTTCGAATGGGACGGCGACAGGAGTGTCTCGGTGAAGGGGCTTCCCGCCGGACTTTCGCGCGATTCCAAGACCGGCATCGTGTCTGGGGCGCCCACGAAACCCGGCAAGTATTCGCTGATGTTCATGGATTCGTCCGGCGGCAAGGCCGCGAAGACGGTGATAGTGCACGACAGCGGCAGCGCATACGTCGCCGTTCGCGCCGCTGATGGCGACGATGAATTTGGAGAGGCGAGCGGCAGCGGCGTGTACGCGATCGGATCGAGGGCGAAGATTTCCGCCAAGGCGGCGAAGGAGTACTATTTTGCGGGATGGCACCTCGACTACGGTTGCGAAGAGCCCTTCTACGATGCCGACGGCGATTGGCGCTCCGCCGGGCTTTCCGTTCCCGTATTCGGGCCGACAAGCCTTTTCGCAAAGTTCATATCGCAGGACGAGGACTATCTGTGGATCGGCGCAGAGAGCGAATGGCACGTGGAAATGGATGACGATGGCAACCTCCTGTACGACTCCTTCTGGTTCGAACTAGAAAGCGCCACCGCGCCAACGGTGACCGCTAAAGGTCTTCCTGCGGGCATGGCTGTCAGCGGACAGCGCATCGTCGTATCCAACCAGTCAAAACTTGCGCCCGGCGTGAGCAAGGTGGTTCTCACCGCGAAGAACCTGACCGGCTTGACCGACTCCGCCCAGGTGACCGTTCGCGTCCCGAACCTGCGCGCGGAGGCGTTCGCATCTGCAGGACTCGAGGACATGTACTCGTTCTACGGCGGCGTGGTGGGAGACGACATGTCTGGCGTGTTCTCCTCGCTGGCAGACGACGGCTGGAAGCTGTCCGTGTCGGGACTTCCGTCCGGACTCAAATACGACTCGAAGAAAGGGGTCATCTCCGGCACGGCGACAAAGGCTGGAAGCTTCACCGTGTATTTCACCGCCACCAAGGGCAAGGAGAAGCAGATCGCCACCGCTACGTTCGACGTGGTGTTCCCTGTCCTTGAGCTTGCGACAGGCGCATGGGGCGACGAGGCGGCCTCCGGGACCGTGACAGGAGACGGAGCGTATCCGGCAGGCACCAAGGTGACCCTGAAGGCGACGCCGGCGAAAGGCAGCGTATTCGCTGGATGGTACTACGAGGACGGCGAGACGCCACTGGACGGCGGAATGGACTACCGCACGGCCTCGTATACCTACGTCACTGGCGAGGAGGACGTTTCGCTGGTCGCGCTCTTCGCAACTGCCGAAGAGGATTCGGAACTGCACATCGACATCGGCGAGGACGAATCCCTCTACACGAGCGAGGACGGCTCGTTCGAGCTTGACCTGGGCGCGCGCGTCAGCTCGATCACGGTTCCTGCCTTGACCGTGAAGGGGCTGCCGACCGGACTGAAGTTCGACTCGAAGGCGAATGCGATATCCGGCACGACTACAAAGCCAGGCAAATACACGGTGACGGTCTCGGCCACGAACGGCTCCGTAAAGAAGGCGGTCACGGCCTCCTTCACGATCATCGTTCCGAACATCATCAGTCCGTATCTGCCCGGACTGGATCCTGACGCGAGCGCCTACCGTCTGGCCGTTGGCGTCGCGTCGCCTGACCAGCTGCTTGACCTGACCGCCGACGAGGGCTGGACGGTCAACGCGGTGTCCGGTCTGCCTGCCGGGCTGAAGTTCAATTCCAAGTCCGGCACCGTGTCCGGAACGCCCACGAAGAGTGGAGCGTACACAGTTACGGTCACGGCCAAGAATGGCAAGGCGACGACGAGCGCTACCGTGACGCTGAACGTGTCTGCGCTTCCGGACTGGGCTCAGGGCACCTTCACGGGGCTTGCTACCGCGTACAACGCCGAATACGGCGAAGTCCACGGCTATGTCACGATGACAGTATCCTCCGCAGGAAAGGCAAGCGGAAAGATCGCTTCGCTTGGCGGCAATTCGATATCGTTCACTGCGGCGGGATTCGACGCTTCCAGCGGGATTGGCGACGGCGATGAAGGGTGGAGCCTTTTTGCCAACGCGACGGCGAAGATCGGCAAGACGTCTGTCGACGTGCCCATCTACATCAGTCGTGCCGATGCACCTGAGGGACTTGCCAATGCGGTCGCAAGCATTTCGTCCGAGATCGCTGAAGCCCGTCTGCTTCGCACGATGTGGGCCGACAAGTCGTCTGCCGCCGCCGCCAAGGCTGTCATGCAGGATATGGCGGGAGTCTATACGGCCAGGTTGTCGTCCGACGACGTGAGCGGCTATCTCTCGATGACATTGGGTACGGACGGCAACTTGAAGGCGTCGGGCAAGCTGCCAGATGGTACGGCGGTATCGGTAAGCACGCCGATTGTATATGATGAAGGCGTGTTCTCGGCGGTGCTGAGCGTCGCGCCTAAGGCGTACAAGGGTGGCGATGCGTCTGTGGTTCTCGAGCTTGATCCTGAAAACCTTGTCATCTCGTCCAATTACGGTTCCTGGAGCAGCTTCGATCCGGCGGCCACGTCGGAGTACGGCGCCGGGTTCGCGCGGTCTTTGTCCGTCTATGGCGCATACTACGACAAGGCGGCCAAGTTGTCGGACTACTACGACTCGACGTTCGTCTTCTATGCCGAGTCGCCGATCCTGGATTATGTCTTCAAGTACACCTGGTACGACGATGATGCCCGCAAGAAGGTGACCGAGTCGAACTCGGAATCCGTAGGAGCATCCGGGGTCGCCGCGCCGGTTTTGTCCTTGGACGCCATAGGGACTTCGTTCGTCGTGCCAAAGGCAACGAATCCAGTTCAGGACAACGAGACCAAGGAATGGCTGTATCTCGGTGACAACGACGGTGCCCTGACGCTTGCGTTCACGCAGGCTACCGGCCTGTTCAAGGGCACGTACACGTTCTGGTACGATTACCAGTCGGCATACGACGAGACCACCGAAAAGACTACGATGGCGCACACTTCCAAGAAAGTCAGTTTCGAGGGCATCATGCTGCAGGGTGGATCCCTGGAGGGCTTCTACCTCTGGGATGCAACAGGCTACTACGAAGACGAGAAGACCGGCAATGTCAAGACATACACCTACAAGCGGTCGTTGCCCGTAATGCTTGAAGCGCAATGACGCGCGAGTAGATTTCTTGATTTTTCCGCTTGCAACGTCAAGCAAGAAATTGCTATGCTATCGAAAGTCTGCCCTATGCCGGCAAGCCGAAGCAGGCCACTGAGGTCATTTCCTTGCCGATGGGGCGAATCGCGCCGGGCGGACGGAGATTGAAACTGATGGCAGACGAAAAACCAGTCGAATGCGCGCGTCTCCATTCTGCATACGTAGAGATGCGGAAGGAGATGTCCCAAGCGCATTTTGCGGCCTTGATGGAGGCCTTCGAGGTCGACGTAAGGGACGGTGCGTTCGCGTACCTTCCGGTCGCTGACGAGAACATGGAGGCGGTGCGCGGCGGCCACGTAAAGTGGCTCGTCCTTCCGACGCCGAAAGGCAAAATGCTGGCGTTGTTCACAAGCAAGGAGGAGGCCGCACGGCATCCGTCCAGCAACTTCGCCGGCATCGGGATTGCGGCGTTCGTTCGCGCCGCGATGGAGATCAAGGGATGCGTCGGCATTCTGATCAATCCGTTCGACGGACATCGCGGGGTGCCGGTGGAGCGCCGCAATCTCGAGATCCTCGTGCGGCGTACCGGTGGGCCTCGTCCGCCGCAATTGCATCCTGGCGTTGTCTCGAACGCGGTGTACCGCCTTTGGGACATCGCCGTCGGGGTTCCGACCGCCGTCTACGACGTCAGCAAGGAGGTCGCCGCGCTTGGCGGGATGGAGAAGATCCTTAAGCCGATCCTCGACGGCTGGAGCGAACGTTCGAAGGCGAATCCTCAGGAGTTCCCTGAGCCTTGGCCCTATCTCAAGGCGCTGTTGAAGGATGTCGTGTCTCGAGGCTTCGTGTACGGCGCCATGGCGCTCAAGTATTCCGACAAGGCGCTCGAGGTCGACATCGACAGCTGCATTGACGCCATCCCCGACCTTCGCGGCGACATCGACCAGAACGTAGACGAGTATCTTACCTTGCTTTCGGACGCGGCCCGGAGCGACATGAAAGAGCAGAACGAGGAACGGCTACAGCTTCTCCTGGCGCTCAATGCCGGCGTAATCGCTTTCGGGGCGTTCAATTTCGGCCTTGGGTGGGGCATGGCCAAGAACGCCGAGAGCCTAGGCGTCATGGCCCTTGCGGAGCTGCGAGATCGCCAGCAGGAATGGATCGAGAATTTCAAGGCGAGCGTGCTTGAGAAGGTTCAGACGACAGAGAAAGGAGAAAACGCCAATGAAGACTGCTAATGAGTTCTACGACGATTGCCTCAATGGTTTTATCGGGGTCGCCCAAGGGTTTGGATACGCGAACTCAGGACGAAGAGGCAATGACATCCTCAGCAGGCGCGCCGAGCAGTCGGTAAGGGAGCTCCTGAAGTACAAGCCGATGATACAGGTGTTTGGCGACGATCCGATGATGTATTACTATCACGTCAACGGACTTGCCTTTGCGATGGGAATCGTCTTGGCGATGCTGCAGCTGAACGCGCCGCAGAAGTTTCAGGAGCGAAACCTGATCCAGATGATCGTTAACGATCCCGAGACGAGTGCGCACGACCTTGCGTTTCACACCATGCAGCAGTTTGGGATGGCTCCCGAGATATACAATCAGCTCGTGCAGGAGCTGTTCAAGAAGTTCCAGGAGCTCCATGAGCCGTATTGGAAGGCCAAAGAGCCGCGCGACTATACTCTTGCCGCGTTCTACGCCTCGTTCACGACCGGATGCAGCATCGCCATCGAGCGCTACGAGGCAAAGCTGGCGACGAGATGATCGGCATCCTTTTGCGTCATAGGCTGGGGCTATGAAAGAATGATAATTGTTCCGATGGGGGCTTTCTGCGGATATCTGTGCTATAATGTCAGCCAGCTGCTTCTGCGCAAGGTTCCCATTGCGCGGGGGAGGCATGTCGTCGACAAGGAAAGAAGGTGTCCATGGAACACAAGTGCGCTGCAACATTCATGTTGATTGGTGTCGCCGCATTCGCGCATGCAGCGACGCTTGATTCTGCGCTGATCCAGACAAGCGGAGATCCCGCCGTCGCAGCGGGGAAGTTCTACGGATACCGCACGAAGACGTTGGGCCCTGGCGACGACGCGCTCACGAAGGCGCGGGCGCTGGCGGCGGCGGAGCACGTTCCGCTCGTGGTCGTATGGAGCGAGGAGCAGTGTCCTCACTGCAACGACTTCATCACCGAGATGAACGGCATGGTGGCGGAGATTTCGTCATTTCTCTCGACGAACCGCGCCGTGTTCACCTTCTTCAAGGCGGACACGCCGGACCACGACTACCCGCTTCCAACATACAAGCCGAAAGTCGTCTACGATGCCGCCGAGTTCGCGACCGGAGTATGCGGTGCGGAACCGGCTTTTCCTTTCTTCGCCTTTTACTTCGAGAAGGCCGACGGCAAGATTGCCAAGGGCGGAACGCCCTACGGAACCGGCAGCCGCGACTGGAACGGTTTCAGGAGACTGTACCTGGACTGGCTGACAAAGAACGGCATCCACCCCGACTATATGGGCGGAGCGTTCGTCGCCTCGGATACGGCCTACGACCGCTATGAGGCCGAGGCGACGACAGAGTGGGTCGATGTCGAACTGATGCGCGAAGAGACGGACGCCGTAGGCGGCGTGACCAACCGTCTTGTCGCCATGTGGCCGGACGGTTCGTCTTCAACAAACGTTGTCGAGTGGGAGGAAGGCGAGACGGCAAAAGACGTTCGCGTCAACATTCCGGCCGGCAAGTTCGAGCTCGACAAGTCAGTCCTTCTCTCCATTTACGGAGATGACGGCTTTGTGCATTCGACGAACGCCATCCACTTTGTGGAAGAGGAGAACACGAACGGCAATCCGCTGTGGATCGGCGAGCGCGGTGCCGACACGCTTGAGTTCGGTGAATGGACGATGGATCTGGACGTGGCGACGAACAAGGTTGCGGCGTTCGAGGGTGCTGCCTACACGCTCGTGAGCGTGCAGGGATCCATCTGGTGTCCCGACTGCGGAAATGCCGACCGCAACTTCATGGACGTCGAGGATGGCGAGGGGAACAACCGCTTCCGCGCGTGGGCGGCGAGCAACAACGTCGCGCTCGTGGCCATCGACATTCCCAACTACAACGGACCGACGGTGACGAACTGCGCAAGTCCGTCGCTCCTTTCCCGCGACGCCTACGCCAACGCCATCGCCCGCGCCAGAGAATGGCCGGCGTCAGGTGCTGACGCAGTGTTGACGAACAAGTTCTTGCGCAGCGGGCGCCCGTACCTCTCGCGCAAGATGGTGCCGGTGGAGGATGCCTGGGCTATCCGCGTACGCAACCATTTCCTCGTTTCCACCAACACGCCGTTCGACGGGTTCCACCGTCCGGAGGACACCAACAAGAATCGCACGGGCGTGCCCATCTTCGTGTTGCTCCGCAAGGACGGAACGGTGGCCGCCCGCATGACGCGATTCGCGAGCGTCGCGCCGATGGCGGCGGAGCAGGCGAAGTGGGGCGACTACATCAAGCGCTTCGACGAGATGCTGGAGATTGCGTCGTCCGATGCGGCGGAGATCGAGAACAACCACTGGACGACGACGGCGGAGACGTTGACGAATGCCGTTCCCGTAGAGGCGTCCATCAGCCACTGCGACACCGCGGACTGGTATGAGATAGTCGGCGTGCAGGCCGGCTCAACAGTCCGTCTCCATCTTGCAGGTGACAGCACGAACGGAGTTACGCTCACGATCGCTTCTGCGGACGGTACGAATTTTACGACCGTCGCAAGCTCGAAGGGCGGGCTTGACGGACTGTCCGTCACGGCGGAGCTTCCTGTCGGGGAGAGGTGGTTTGCGGGAGTGACTTGCGCCAATACGGCAGAGGGTTTCGCCGTAGACACGGAGGCTTCAACCTTTGCGCAGTATGCGCTCGAGGCTGCGGTTGCTCCGCCAGACCGGGATCCGGGGGAGATAGTTTTTGCGTCCGGCGGAAAGCGTGTCCTCGAATTCTCGGGCACTGGCGTGGTGCAGGTTGTGCGCAAGGATGGATCTTACGGCGAGGCGTCCGTACGCGTTGTCCTGCGGTCTGCCGATGCGTCGGCAACCGGTCGCTTCGAGTGGGCCGACCAGGTGCTTTCGTGGCGAGACGGCGAGTCGGGCGCGAAGGAGGTCGGCTTTGCGCTTCTTCCGAACGTGGAATTCGATGGCGAAGGCGTGTTCACGCTTGGCCTGGAAAAGGTAGATGGGGAGTCGATTGTCTGGCCGGACGCATCATGTGCGGTGACGATCGTCGACACCGACGCGCCGTGCCTGGAAAGGGAGACATACGACGTCTCCACCTACGCGACGTTTGCGACAGAGGCGAGGTTCTCGCTTCTCAACGTCCGTCCAGGCGATACGCAGGTGACTGTCTCGAAAGTTGCTTCATCCGCAGCGCTTCCTGCCGGGCTTAAGGTCGCGTACGACAAAAAGACAGGCGAGATCGTCCTTTCCGGCATTCCGAAGAAGGCTGGGACATACACGTTCGTCTGCACGGTCTCTGCACGCCGCGGCGGCAAGAAGCTGACAGGCTTCGAGACGACGGTCACCATCACCGTTGCCGATCCGACGAAGGAAAATCCCTGTGTGGCCGTTAAGCGGCCTGCACAGCTGCTTGCGCTTTTCGCGGTGGATGGCGACGGGCGTCGATTCGCGGCGGGCACCGTCAACGTGGCCGTCACCGCCAAAGGCGCGATTTCTGCAAAGTACTCCGGAACTGAAGGCAAGACCATTTCCTTCTCCGGCAACTGGCAGGATATTGACGAAGATGGTGCCGCGTGCGCCGTGCTGAATGCGAAGGGAGCGACGTTGGGTCTGGCGATGGCGCTTGACGGAGGCCTGACGCTTGAGCTCGACTTGCCGAATGGCTACAGCTGTTTCGATGGTGGCTACGGATTCGAGGCATCGGCTGGTTGGCCGCAGACGGGCGAGTTCGACGCCTTCAAGGGCTACTACACCGTGGCCATGCCGCAGGTTGGCGTGACTGGCGCAACGAACGTTCCGACAGGCAGTGCGTTCCTCACGCTCAACATGACGAGCGCGACGACGGTGAAGAACGGCACTGTACGCTTCGCTGGGGTGCTGCCGGACGGCACGTCCGTGAGCGGATCGACGACGATTCAGCGCATTGCGGAGATCCCTGATTATGATTGCTACGCAGAAGTTCCAATCTTCGTCAGGACTGCCAAGAACGTGCTTGGCGCCGTTCTGACAATCGACGCGAACGGCGCGACCAAATGGGATTCCGATGACGGCTTCAAAGACGGATCGGACAACGAATGGCTGGAACGCGAGATCGTGCGTGGCGCGGAAGACGCCGAGACGTACGTGCTGCACCGCGAGACGGCGTTCTCGTACGAGACGCGCCACGAGGCTTACGGCTCGTACTACGTGCCGGGAGTGTCGCCCATGACTTTGGATTCCTTCTACGAGGCGGCGGCGGGGTACGATCCCGGAGCGCCGTACTCGCTCGTGCTTGACGTCGCGAATGTCGCCGCCAGCGAACGGTACGGCGAGATTTCCGCCTTCCCGGAACTTCTCGTTCGCGCAGGCGCAAAGACGCTGGCGCTCGACAAGACGGCCGGGTATTCGTTCAGCTTCAGCGCGAGGACTGGAGTGTTCAGGGGCTCGGCTCGTCTAGTGTTCGACAGCGGACGAAAGGCGAATGGTACGTTCAGCGGGGTGCTAGCGCCTGGCTGGGTGCTGCCTTGCGAGTGCGGAATCGCCGCACCGGAGAGGCCTTTCGGTTGCGGGACGTTGACTTTCCGCGATGCCGTGGACGGGCGCTCGGCAGTGCGCTCCATTCCAGTCACACTTGAAAAGCAGTAGTGCTCCACGCGAAAAATCTGTTGGCTTGGCGATTGACGGGGGGCAAGTGTTGGTGTATAATCCACAACGAAAATCTTGTCAGTCCGAGAACCATCTTATTGGAGGGAAGAACAAATGAAAAAGTCTAGTGTTCTGCTGGTCGCGCTATGCGCGGTACAAGTTGCTACAGCGGTGACGATCTCCGTCGACTGTCCGCAAGTTGAGGCGGCAAAGGCTGTTACTGTCGGCGGCAAGGCGTCCATTGCCTGCGACGCCGGGAAGTCGGTGCAGCTCAAGGCCACTGCCAACGCCGGCTGGGCGTTCGCCGGTTGGTATGAATGCTACGATGCCGAGACAGGTGTTTTTTCGAATGAAGTCGCGCTGGACAAGTCGGCGGACTGGCGTTCGCCTTCGGCCAGCTATGTAGCTGGAGAGGTGGACGCGAAGCTGTATGCCAGATTCGTCCAGCCTGCCGACGACCAGCTGGAGTTCGACCTGCAGTCTGTATTCGATGATCTCAAGGAAGACGTAGACGGGTTCGACAGACCGGTCCTGTCGCTGACAAATTCTGTCGACGTGGCGGTTCCTTTCGAATCGGCCTCCCTGCCGACCGTGACCGTGACGGGGCTTCCGTCAGGCCTGAAGTTCGACAAGTCCTCGTTGCGGTTGACGGGCATGCCAAACGGTTCTGGCGTATACAGGGTCAAGGTTTCCGCAAAGAACGGGTCGGGATTCTCGTACAGCCAGATATTCGACGTGCGAGTGGCAAACGTCGTATCTGAACGCGTGCAAGGATCGGACGTAGAAGATTACTACGTCGGCACTGAGATCAACGAGGACATTGATAACATATTCGTGGTCGATGTTGCCGATGCCACAGTTGCCTCTCTCAGCATCACAGGCCAACGTGAGGCCGGTCTAAAGATCGATTACGATTCCAGCGAAAAAAAGTACTACTTGCGCGGAACGCCGACGAAGGCAGGGGACTTTCTGTTATCGTGCAGCGTCAAATTCTCCGATGGCAGGACGGAGACGGCAAACGCGCTGATCACGATCAACGAGCTTGACCCTATGGACCAGAACTGGGATTTTGATGTCTATGTTTCAGAACTCAGCGGCTACGCTGTCGGAGACGTCCTTGAAGATTTGTACATCGGGAACTACGATCCGGAAATGAAGGTAGGCATCACAGGCGTGCAGTCGTTGCCCTCCGGTATCTCCGTCGTGAAGAGGGCAGACGAATATTTCGGCTTTGAATATTACTTAAACGGCAGGTTCACCAAGCCAGGAGAGTTCACGGTCAAGGTTGCCATTGCCTACGAAGGCGAAGAAGGCAAGATCAATTCCATGACCCTAGCGAAGAACGTCATTGTGGACGACAGTCCTGGTGTCTATCTGTCCGTTGTGCAGTCTGCGCCGGAAGATGACGTCGGGTGCAAGGTGAAGGGGAGCGGGGTCTATGCTGTCGGAAGCGAAGCGAAGCTGGCGGCAACCGCCAGCGGCGCATGGGTGTTCGCAGGGTGGTACGACAATGTGGGAGAGCTTATTCTTGGATCCACAGACTACCGTAATCCGTCTGTGAGCATGGCGGTAGATGCTAATTCCGGTGGTGAGTATTATGCCACGTTCATACAAAAGGACGAGGACTGGATCGAAATTTCGATGCTGTCTCCCGAGTATTCGCTGGATGTGAACGGAGAAGATGTTTTCCTCGAGTCGTTCTTGGTGCAATCAGGGTCCCTGCCCACCCTGAAGTTCAGCAACCTCCCTGTGGGCGTTACGTGCCGCCCGTCTTCCGAGATGGCCGGCGAATACGTGCTTTCGTATGACCCCGCAACTGCGACAAAGAAGCCTACGCCCGGCAAGTACCGGGTGACGGTCACCGGCACAAACGCTTCGCGAATGACCGATACGGCCTCGTTCCTCATCACGGTCTTGAACTACACGGACGAGGACATAGATGTGAAGGACGACTACGGCATTCTCACGCCTAACGTGGCGATATTGCCGATATCCTTGTCGAACGCCGTCGATTTCGCGCGCGGCGACACCATGACCGTATCCGGGCTGCCCACGGGGCTAAAGTACAACGACAAGGCCGCTCCGTATTGTATTTCCGGAATCCCCACCAAGCCGGGCGAGTATACAATGACGTTCACCGGCAAGATCGTGGACGATGTCACGACCAATAACAAAGGGCGCGTGACGTACGCCTATCATACGGCCGTAGCGACGGCGTTCATCAAGGTGAAGGATTTTCCGACGATCTCGGCTGTGCTTTCCGAGGAGGCGACCGATGCCGGCAACAAGGTGACGGGAACCGGCAGCTTCAAGGCCGGAACGAAGGTGACGCTAAAGGCGACGGCGGCAAAGGACTGGGTCTTCGCTGGGTGGTCTGGCGTGGAGGGGCTTGCCGCGCTCAATCCGTCGCTTGCGTATGTGATGGACACTAACGACCTCACGGAAGTGGAGGCCGAGTTCATCCACAAGCGCGAAGATTGTCTTGAGGTGCGCGACCCTGGCATCGTCCCCGTCGTGAAGGGCATGGCGATCTCCACCAATCTGATCGAAACTTTGATCGATACGCGTTCCCTGCCGACAGTAACGGTGTCGGGGCTGCCCACGGGCCTTAAGTTCGACGCCAAGACGTTTCTGCTTTCTGGCATCGTCGGCACGAAGGCAAAGTCCGAATACGTTTATGCGACCGTCGCGGCGAAGAACGCAAGCGGCTATACGTTCACGCGGATCATCAAGTTCGTGGTGCTTGAGGCCGAAGGCGACGACATCCCTGAAGAGCCCGTCCTCGCCAACGAGGCGGATATCGACTTCTCCGACCTGGATGTTCTGGTCACGGGACTCTTCTGCCCGCAGGTGAACGATGATGTCACCTCGGTCGGATTCGTTGTCTATCCGTCCACAAACGACGCTGCGGTCACCGCCGTCTCGGTCTCGGGGCTGCCGACAGGTCTCAAGAGCGCTGTGTCCATCGAGGATGGTATTGCTTCTGTGAGCTTGTTCGGTACGCCAAGCAAGCCGGGACGTTACACGCTCAAGGTCCAGGTCACGTATTCCGACAAGAAAAAGGCGACAAGCCAGTACGCGTTCATCGTCGAGGATGGCGGCAGCGGCTGGCTGGACGTTGAATCCTTTGATGCCGCATCCGGTACGGTGTCCGGTAGCGGCGTGTACGCCTCTGGTGCTACCGTGAAGTTGTCGGCCAAGCCCGCCAACGGCAAGGTGTTTTCCGGGTGGCACGAGGACGAGGGCATGCCGTTCTATGCCATGCCTGAAATGGACGGTGTGGATTACCGCACTGCGTCGGCCACGTTCGTGTTCAGGAAGGAAATGTTCAGCTCGATCTCGTTCGCGCTGTACGGCGACTTCATCGAAAAGCCGTATGACGACATCTCCATAGAAGGACTTGATGTCGTTTGGAATATCGATCCCGAGGTAGACGCGGAACAGGATTTCGAGGTCAATTCCGCCTCGTTGCCGAAGTTGACCGTGTCAGGTCTGCCCAAGGGCGTGACGATGAACGCCACTGTCGGCAAATTCGTCTATTCCTCGGCCTCGCAGGCGCAGATTGTTCCCGGCTACTACACTGTGACGCTCAAGGCCGTCAACCAGTCAAATGCCAGTACGACGGAGAAGTTCTCCGTGTTTGTGGCCAACAAAACGACGGATGAGATTAGTGGGCTTAAGTCGGAGGCGGATGCCTACCCGCTCTATGCAGGGGTAACGATTGACCCTACATTGATCATGCCGGAAGTTGATGTCGAGGACGGGTGGAAACTGGCGGTTGCGGGGCTGCCTGCCGGACTGAAGCTTGTACAGGACAAGACGACCGGCGCCTATTCCGTGACGGGTATCCCGACGAAGGCCGTGACCAACACCGTAACCTTCACTGCCACAAATGGCAAGGAGAAGGAGGTTGCAACGATAACGGTGTCCGTGGCCGCATTGCCGGCTTGGGCTAATGGGACATACGATGGCGCCTACTACACATACGACGGAGACGAAACCAATGCCATGGGGGCTGTTTCGCTGACGGTTTCCGCCGCCGGCAAGGTGTCCGGCAAGATCCTTACAGGCGGCAAGACGTACAGTTTTGCGGCGGCAAGTATTGAGGCTTTTGATGCTGAAGCAGGAGAATTCGTGGTTCAGGTGGAGGTGCCATGGACAAAAACGTACAAGGAGACGTTCCTTCTTTCCATCGGCAGCGACGAACGCGGAATCGGCTACGTTGCCATGGAGCCTACGGAGGACGGTGCCAAATTCGTAAAGGCGGTGCAGAACGTCTGGCTGCGCAAGGACCTCTCGGCGCCGGATTTCGCGACTGGCGAGAAGCAGCCGGTGTTGAATTTGCCCGATGGCATCATCTGCAAGTTCGGCGCGAAGGGCGTTGTCACGCTCGGCGGAAAGATCGATACGGTCACTGTCTCGGGCAAGGCGCAGTTGCTGGATGTCAGCGCTGTTGAGGGTGCGAATGCGCAAGTTGTGATATACTTGGCAAACACGCGCTTTGATGGTGGCGCTATATGCGAAATCGTGGACATGGTGTTGTCGGACGAGGATGACGACGGGAAGCTGGATTCGGTCAAAGAACTTTGATAATGTCGCTCGGATGTGTTTTTCATGTCATTGCAAATGTTTTTGCGCATATCATATATAAATGAAGAATAGGAAGTTGACATTTGCCTTGATATTTTTCACGGTAGCGCTTTGCGCTCTGTGCATGTGGCTCTTTGTCTTTAGTGGGGCAGAATCCAAGCCCCCCGCTGATACGGGCAAGAAGCAAAGCATTGTAGAAAAGAAATCCGGGCGGGCAGGCAAGAAGTCTAAGGCGCTTTCGCGAAGGCGGAAGGGAGAACGCGTTGCCGACGAGGATGCCGACAGCGCCGAGAAAGATGAAAAGAAGAAGCCGACGTTTGCCATTGGCGACGATGACGAGGCGAAGCTGAACGAGGAGCAGCGCAAGACAATCATGGCGATACGTGCGGCGTTGGACAACAACGACCGCAAGACGGTGCTTCGCCTGGTGCAGAAACTCCAGAAATCTGATGAATGGCCAGATGGCATCCCGAAGTCTATCAAGATGGCGGCAGTCGAGGCGCTGGGTTGGTTTGGGTCTTCGTGTCTGCCGGAATTGGCGGGGTTTCTTTGCGACTCTGATGAAGAAGTCGTTCAGACCGCAATAGATAAATACCAGGAGATGCTTGCGGATTCCGAATTGAGCGATACTGAGCGTTCGGAAATCCTGATACAGGCGTCGAAGGTCATTGACGATGCCGATGCGATAGATTCAATGTTGTTTGAGTTGAACAACATGCGCCATTCTGTCGCCATTGACACCATCAAACGGTTGATGGTAGAGGGGAACGCCGCCACAAAATCAGTTTTGCCCGACAACGTGAAGTTTTATACAGGCGAAGAGAATATGGATTCTCCTGAGAAGCTAGATGATTGGCTCAAGCGCAATCCTAACGAAGAGGGTGATGATGAACTCTACGGCGGCTCTAATGGCAGCACGTAAGCAGAAGGTCGCCAGAACGTCCCTTGGGCTGGCGATTACAAGGTTTCTCGGCCGTTGACGATGGTTTGACGCGGCACTAGGTATTCGTCAAGCAGAACCAGATCTGCGATCTGCCTCGGCGCGATTTCGCCGCGATCCATGATGCCAAGCGAGCGGCACTGGTTGTAGCCTGCAGCCTTCACGGCCTCCTCCAGCGGCCAGCCCGTCACGCGCACGAACCGACGGAAGCAGTCGCAGAACAGCGCCACCGAGCCGGCAACGTTGGAGACGACCGCCTTCGGGTCGTAAGGCACGTCGGCGAGCGTCGCCCTGCCGTTCGCCACGTTCACGCGCAGGCCCCCGAGCGAATAGATTCCGTCAGGACATCCTGCCGCGCACATCGCGTCGGTGATGACCATCACCCTGTCCGGGCCCTTCGCCCTGGCGATGAGCTGGATCATCGGGTCGGAGAGATGGACGCCGTCGGTGATGATCTCCACGAACACGTCGTCCGCCAGCAGTCCGCCGGTCACCATCGAAGGCCGCAGGTGGTGGATCGGGATCATCGCGTTGCAGAAATGGGTGAGGTGCGTCATGCCGGCGAGTCGTGCGCGCTCGAACGTGGCGTAGTCGGCGGCGGAATGTCCGCCGGAGACGACAATTCCCGCCGCCGCGAGCTTGCGTATGCACGCCTCCGCGCCTTCGAGCTCGGGCGCAAGCGACACCTTTCGCACCGGGGAGATCGCGTGTAGGCGCTTCACGAGCGCGGCATCCGGCTTCATGAGGTAGGCTGGGTTCTGCGCACCGGCCATCTCCGCGTTGAAGAACGGACCTTCCAGATGCACGCCGAGGCTGGTTGCGCCTTCGCCGCGCGCCTTGTACCGTTCCGCGCAGCGGCACAGTTCGGCAAGTTCCTCCTCCGGACGCGTTAGGCCGGTCGCGAGGAACCCTGTCACGCCGTCTTTGAGCTTGTCTCGGCCGATCGTCTCGAACGCCGCGTCAGTGGCGTCGCAGAAGTCGCGGCCGCTGCGCCCGTGGGAATGGATGTCCACAAAGCCGGGCAGCAGCGTGAGGCCGTCGGCATCGACTATCCGGTCGCCCGCTGTTGGCCGCACATCCCTGCCGACGGCCGCGATGCGCCCGTCCTCCACTCGCACGCCGACTACGCCAAGATCCTTGCCTGGCGTCACCGCATGCGCTCTGTCGATATACAGTCCCATGAAGCCTCTCCGTTCAACTTTTGCATGATGTGCGCCGTCATCATAGCAAAACCGGACGGTACTTGAAAGCAAAAATGCATTATGGTATACTCCACAACATGGAAAAAAAGCCACTCCAGATTCCCTACGGCATTGCGGACTTCAGGCGCATCCGCAACGAAGGCTACTACTACATCGACAAGACGGGATACATCCCGGTCTTGGAACAGGCAGGCTCCTTCCTTTTCCTCGTTCGTCCGCGCCGATTCGGAAAGTCGCTCATGGCGAGCATGCTTCGCTGCTACTACGACATCGCCGAGAAGGACAACTTCGACGCATTGTTCGGCGGACTGGAGATCGCGAAGAGCCCGACAGCCAACAGGAACCGCTACCAGATACTCTACATGGACTTCTCGGAGGTGAACCGCGGTGCGGGGGCGACGCTGCAGGAGCGCTTTGAGGACTATGTGGACAAGTGCCTCGACGATTTCATGTCCGCGTACTGCGATGGATACGAAGAGGATTTCGTAAGGAAGTTTTCAACGGAAGGTCCGGCAAGCAAGTTCACGATGCTATCTCTTGCCGCGAAGCGTCTCGGGCACCACCTCTACCTGATGCTTGACGAGTACGACAACTTCACGAACGCGATGATACGGGCAGAGGGCAACAACAGCTACCACGACATCACGCACGGTCAGGGATTCTACCGCGAATGGTTCAAGGCTTTCAAGTCGAGCTTCGACCGCATCTACATGACTGGCGTCTCCCCCGTGACGATGGACGACCTCACGAGCGGCTTCAACATCGCGTCGAACATCTCGCAGGACGAGGCCTTCAACTCGTTTCTCGGCTTCTCAGAAGAGGAATGCCTCGCGCTCTACACCGATTTCAAGGGCGTAGGAAAGTACACGAAGGGCGAACCTGCAGAGTGGGTCGCCGCGATCAAGCCGTGGTACGACGGCTACTGCTTCGCGGACGACAGGCGCGGCGAGGAGAGCGTGTTCAACAGCGACATGGCGCTCTACTTCCTCGATTCGCTCGTCAGGAACGGCAAGCCGCCGAAGGACTGGATCGACATCAACATCGCCACAGACTACGCCAAGCTAAAGGTCATCGCCGACATCCAGCGCCGCATCGACCCGGGCAAGGAGCAGGATTCGCTCCCCATCACCGAGCAGCTCGCGGCGGACGGCGAGATATGGTTTCCGCTCAAGAGGTCTTTCCCGGCCGACAGCATCCCGAAGCCAGAGAACTTCAAGTCGCTCTTCTACTACTACGGCATCCTGTCGAAGAAGGAGTTCCGCAAAGGGCTGGACTGGTTCCAGATCCCGAACGTCTGCGTGAAACGCCAGGTGTTCGACTACCTCCGAGAGCATGTCACGCGTACGATCGCTCCCGACTGGTCGGAGTGGGCGGCTTTCGCCTCGTCCTTTGCCTTCGACGGCGAATGGGAGCCGTTCCTGCGCCGCCTTGCCGCCGACTTCGCAGCGACGAATCCCGTGCGCGGAGGCATACAGGGCGAGCACCGCATCCAGGGTTACATGCAGGCCGAGTTCGGACACCTCGATTTCTACCTCATGGAGCCGGAGATGGAGCTTTCGCGCGGCTTCTGCGACTTCTGCCTCTTTCCCGACCGCTACCGTTTTGGCGACGTGCGGCACAGCTACCTCGTGGAGCTGAAGTACTCGAAAGCCGATGCGCCGGAAGCTGAGCTTGCCGCGAAGTACGACGAGGCGCTGAAGCAGCTTGCCGCCTATCGTGCCGACAAGACGGTTCCGACGCTCGCTCGCGGGACGGTTCTCCACCAGCTCGTGTTCCAGTTCAAGGGCACGGAACTCGTTTGTGCAGAGCAGGTCGCCGAAGAGACGATTGGGTGAAAATGATGTCTAGCGAAAGGATTAGCAAAATGAAAAGAATGGTCTATGCGATAGGATTGCTGGCGGTCGCGGCAAGCGCGACCCTCTCCGCTGCCACGATTTCCGTGAGCAGTTTCAAGGGAACCGTGTACGGACCCGGCGAGGCGACGCTCGCGTTTTCGGGCGTGTCCGCCGCACAGGAAGTGTGGGTGGCGTGGGACGATATTGACAAGGGCGAGGACATCGTGCAGTGGAAGGAGAGCGAGCGGCTGGACGTGATCGCCTCCGGCGCAACATCCGCCACCTACACGTTGCCGGCCGACGCGCGCACCGGCCGCGCGGCGCGGTTCTTCCTCTTTCCGTCGGGCGGCACGTATCCGACGGCCTACATCCGCTCCACCGGCACGCAGCACATCAACACGGGCATCTACCCCGACCCGCACACTGCGGCCAGCATGACATTCCTCCTCGACGACACGGACTCGCGCCAGCAGCGCACGTTCGGCGTGGGTGACAACACCAACGGCTTCGTGTTCGTCTCCTACATCAACGGCAGCGGCCTGTGGGCGTGGGCGGCGAAGGACCATTTCGGCAACTGGACGAGTACCGGCAACCTGGTCCTCCACCGTCGTGCAACCATCACGCTCGACGTGCACAACAATCTCTACAAGCTTGAGCAGGAGGGCTTGGAGGACTACACGGGCGCGCTCACAAGCGTCGCCTCCGTCAACGGCCACCAGACGCTGACGAGCCGACTGCCGCTCCTGCTGCTGGCCTACAACAACTTGAGCGGGACAGTAACCGGGTATGGCAAAATGCGCGTCTATTCGTCCACCGTGTCGCTCACCAACAACGTCGTGCGCAACTTCACGCCGTACGTCCAGGCAGGCGAGGCGGGCCTGATGGAGACGGTACACAACCAGTTCTACGCGAACGACGGCACGGGCGCGTTTATCGCCGGTGGACGTGGCGACGGGAC
>Ga0310786_10003809_pt1 | contig 21524 bp, 22 predicted proteins | sample AusTroGonzalo_MG_FD_203881 | JGI IMG/M metagenome (GOLD analysis project Ga0310786, IMG submission 203881) | Bovine rumen microbial communities from tropical cattle in Woodstock, Queensland, Australia - Gonzalo_03 (v2) (version 2) | ecosystem: Host-associated > Mammals > Digestive system >...
GTTCTTGTGAGCAGAACCCATGAACACCGGAGTGATGTCGAGACGGATGGTAGCTTCGCGGATAACCTTCTTGAGGAGGGCCTTGTCGATCTGGTCGACACCGTATTCGCCTTCCATTGCCTTTTCCATGACTTCGTCGCTGTAGTCAGCGCAGCAGTCAACGAGCTTTTCACGGTATTCGTTAGCCTGGTCGACGAGTTCTTCCGGGATTTCCTTTTCGATCATGTCGTCGCCGTTGTCGCCTTCGAAGTAGTAAGCCTTCATTTCGAGAAGGTCGACCACGCCCTTAAGATTGGATTCCAAACCTATAGGAATCTGCATGACGCACGGCTTGTGGTTGAGCTTTTCCTTGAGCATGACAGCTACGCGGAGCGGATTTGCACCGGAGCGGTCGCACTTGTTGACAAACACAACGCGCGGCACATGGTAGCGGCGCATCTGGCGGTCAACGGTAATAGACTGGGACTGAACACCTTCAACGCCCGTGAGAACGAGGATAGCACCGTCCAACACGCGGAGAGAACGTTCAACTTCGATAGTGAAGTCCACGTGCCCCGGGGTATCGATGATGTTGATGGAGTCGGCTTCGCCGCTCTTGGTGTGGGTCCAGTTTGCAAACGTTGCAGCAGACTGAATCGTGATGCCGCGTTCGCGTTCAAGTTCCATGGAGTCCATCGTGGCACCGACGCCGTCTTTACCACGAACTTCGTGGATAGCGTGAATACGCTTTGTGAAGTAAAGGATACGTTCGGTAAGGGTTGTCTTACCGGAGTCGATGTGGGCAGAAATACCAATATTTCTGTGCAGTTGGATGTCTTTCATATTTTTTATTCCACTAATGGAGTTGATGTTATTGAATGTTGCGCCCAAAAATAGAAAAATTTGGGGGGAACTCAAGGGCGCTTTTTCATTTGATGGTATAAAAGGGGCAGAATACGGCTAAATTTTGCGTTTTTTGATGATTCGGCTCACTAAAATTGCGGTAAAAACATAAATCGCAGCCCATACAATATAAGTGTGGAATGCCATCCATGGGCCAAAGCTCATAAAGTAACGTTGCGCTACCGTATTGAAATTATTGCTTTCGAGTGCTTCGGCGAATCCGTCTGTATTTATCGGAATGTAAAAATGGCTGAGGACAAGTTGCAGAACAATCAAAGCCACGGCGGATTTTACATTCAAGTTTATTTTGTCGAGAACGCTTGCGAGCGGGACTAGAACCAATGGAAGTAGCGGGAGAATGTGCCTAGCTTCGGTGTCTGTGGCAAAAAAGAGGAAAGCGAGGAATGCTAGGGCGTAACCCGCATTGCGGTTGAAGATGTCATCAGAAAGATGGCGGAAGAGAATAATTCCAAGCAACGGGACAATCCCAAAGTAGGATATATGGGCCAAGGGCGTGATGATTGGGTATTTGAGCGGTCGGAGGAGTATTTGGAGAATAAACGCGATTTCGTTAAAGACGAATTCATTGTTCGTGTGTGCTCGGAGAAAAATGTGGAGCGCAATAAAGGGGATAAAAATGAATGCGATTTTTTTCCAGGATAACTGGTGCATAAATTCGCGAATGTACGTGCTTGGCGCATAGAATTGATTGTTCCAATGACGGAAAACGACGAATAGGAATATGCACCAGGCTATTGCACTTGTGAGGAGGAGTGGAATTGATGCAGGAATGTAAAGCATGCTTTCGAGAAGCGGTTGCTTGTGCAAAAGAAAAAGCGTGACGACCGCACTGGCGGATAGCAGCGGAAATGCTATGGCGAGTGTTTTCCCGGTGTGGAGTTTAAGACGTGGCGCTTGTTGTGGAAATGCGTCTTTGAAAAAGTAAAGGAGCCAAAGGATGTAGGTGATGGTCGGCCAAGTGAGGATACCCAAAAATGAAATGGAAATGGCTAGCCTGTATTTTTGGCTTTGCAAAAAATAGAACGAAACAAGAAAAATCGTGCTCGCGAACGCATCGGTCTGGAATATTTCGTAGCCGCAGTTTTTCAGGAAGAAGTAGTTGAAGAAAAAACAACTGAAGATGATTGCCGTAGTTGTTTTTTTCCAGGTGTTTAAGCGGGCTAGCTTGAAAAAGAAAGTGAGTTGGATTGCAAGATTTAGAAAGTGGAGAATGCTCATCGAGAGCATCAAGTTCGCGTGCGTTGTCTCGATATTGAATAGTCGGAAGAATAAGTTTATCAGACAGAATGGAAAAATGCGGTAAATGCGGAATTTGTCGTAGCCGATTGTGCCAAAGTCTGTGGAAAAGTTTTGTGCAACATTGTAATAAAAAACTCCGTCATATCCTACGCCATCGTTGAGTGTAATCTTTTCGCCAACAAACGATGAAGTAAAAATGAATAACAAAACAAGAACAAGGAGTACGAAGACACCCTGTTGCTTTAATGTATTATGAATTTTTTGTAAAGCTAGCACAAGTGGGCTGGCGTTATCGCGAAACTAGACGTTCTCGTCCGAACTGGTTTCTGTACTGCTTTCGGTCGAGTCTTGTTTTGCCTTGGATTCGCTTGCATCGGGATCTTTGTCGATTTCGTTTTCGACGAGTTCTGGTTTCTCGATGCCTTCGAGCGCTTTGAAGTATGCTGTGGCCGTCTTTCCGACCTCGGTCGTGTCAAAGTATGTGTAAGCTCCGTTACCGACGGCGCCAATGGCGGGGATGGCGCGCAGCGCTATGCGGCCGAGGAAGTTTGCTGAAATCTTGACGCCGATTTTCTGGAGAAGTTTCTGGAGCGCCGTGAGCGAAAGCTTTTGGACGACTATGCGGCTGCCGGTGCGAACCGCGACGTCACGGAGGAGTGATGCGGCACTGTGGCGGAAAAGGCACCATACCATGGCTTCGCGGGAGAGCAGTGCAAATTTGCCGTAAGTGCAGGCGATGTCGGAGACGAGTTGTGCCTGGATGCGCCAAACGGCGGCAATGTCCGGGATGGAGGTCAACACGCCTGTAAAACCGGCCGGGATTGAGAGCGAGGTACTCACCGTGGCGGCCTTTAACGCTGCTTGCTTGATAAGAACGTCGGCACGCTTGTCGGGATCATTGTTTGGGCAAAGGAGCGAGTCCGGAATATCTGTAATCAGATTGAAGACGATGGAGTTAAACAATTCCTGAATGGATTCGCTTTTTTTGTCTTTGTATTCTTTAAAATTCAACATGGGCTTGCTCCTTTTTTTCTCCTATTTCAAGAACATTTTAACAAATCTTGAAAGGTTTTGGGGAATCCTATATTGAAAATTACTTTTTTCTAGCCACAAATGCACTATTTCATCGACCCAAATGCGATCGGAGGCCACTTTTTCAACGATTATCTCGGTTTCTTCGCCATTTTCGACGAGCTTGTAGTTCAAATGGAACGAAATGGGAGTGGTTTCTCCGTGTGGCAGGACGGTAAGGTCCATCGTTTGTTTGCTTGCGTTTACGCTGAAGGAAACGTTATTGAATACTTTTTGAAGTTGTTCATCCATAATAAAATTCCTTCGGTGCAAGTTAGAACAAAATTTTGGCGAATAAGCCAGTGCCTTTCGGGAGCGCTTTCTTGATGGAATGGTCCTTGAACCACCACGCGGCGATTTCGTTAATCATCTCTCTCGGACTATCGACTTTGTTTATAACGATCAACGTTCCTTCGTCTGTATCTTCAAAGCAATAGTGGGCGCAAAGAAGAGTTGGCGTAGATTCGCCATGCAGAATGATGGTGATGTTCGCTTGGTTTTCTTGCGAGTCGATATCTATGCTTTGGATTTCTCCAAATTGCTTGAAGAAATCGTTGCGCTGAAAGGAAAATTCAACGGCTTTGTCGCGGGCGTTAGAAAGGAAAGACATTGTTTGGTATCAGGGGGGGGGAGGAGTTAGGTATTAGGTTTTAGGTAACTTATCGTGGCTTCGCCACCCTATACAGATGCACGAAGTGCATGATTCTTTTCCTAAGACCTAAAACCTGTAACCTATAACCTATCTAGGAAGCGTGAGGATGTCGATGCCGTCTTTGGTCTTCACAACCGTATGTTCCCACTGGGCGCTGAGGCTGCCATCGCGGGTGACTGCGGTCCAACCATCGGAGAGAGTCTTTGTTCCCGGGCGTCCGACGTTGAGCATCGGTTCGACTGTGAACACGTTACCGACTTCAATGAATGGGCAACGCTCGTAGTTGCGGAAGTGGTAGACGGTCGGTTCTTCGTGGAAGCCGCGACCAATGCCGTGGCCGCAGTAGTCTTCGACAACGCTAAAGCCGTGTTCGTCGGCGATGTCCTGGATGGCGCAGCCGATATCGTTCCAGTGAGCGCCTCTTTCGCCAGCAGCGCGGATGCCTTCTTCCATGCAGAACTTGGCCGTGTCAACGAGTTCGCGTGCAATGTCTGAGACTTTGCCGACGCAGAACATGGCGGACGTGTCACCGTGGTAGCCGGAGAGGATCGTCGTGATATCGATGTTCACGATGTCGCCATCCTTGAGGATGGTGTTTGCGTTCGGGATGCCGTGGCATACAACTTCGTTGATGCTGATGCAGGCATAGCGCGGGTAACCGTGATAGCCCATGCAGGCGGAGATGCCTTTGTGGTTGCGGGTGTAATCGCCGATGAATTCGTCGATTTCGAGCGTGGAAACGCCGGGCTTGCACATTTCTCCCGCGCGGATCAGCGTTTCGGCGGCGAGAGCGCCGGCGTCGCGGATCAGTTCGATTTCTTTTGCGGATTTTACTTTAATCTTAGCCATTTTGAGGTTTTGAGCTCGCGCTTCGCGCTTTGAGGTCGCTCGCGTTGCTCACTTTGAGGTTAAAATATTTTCTACAAGGCTCAGAGCACCGAAGGTGCGACCTCATGCCTCATAGCTCACTCCTATTTCTTCCATGCATACCTATCAAGCAGATACGCGAGCAGCATTTGGTCGTCTTGTGTTCCGTTTGCAAGTTCTTTTACGAGCGGGAGCGTGCGGCTGATGCGTTCGGTTGCCTTCTGGCCGCCGAAGTGCTTGCGTTCCTGTTCTAGGCGCTTGCGGAGGCGTTCGCTCACTTTCTTTGCGATTTCGTCGTTCGTGAGCGGGTCCATCTTGATGAAGTTGATGCCGAAATCGACTGCGGTCTGGCGCAAATCGATTTCTTCGACTGGCGTGATGAGCGAAATGCAGAGACCGCTACGGCCTGCACGAGCGGTACGTCCGCTGCGGTGCACATAGACTTCATGATCTGCAGGATGGTCGTAGACAATCACGTGGGTCACATGATCGACGTCGATACCGCGGGCGGCAACGTCCGTGCAGATGAGGATCTTGAGCTTTTTGTCGCGGAAGGCGTTGAGTGTCTTTTCACGGAGGCTCTGGGCCACATCGCCGCTAAGTGCGCCGACTTCGAAACCGTAACCCGAAAGTACCTGTTCCAGGTAGCTCACGTCGCGCTTGTAGTTGCAGAAAATCATACAACTTTCGGGATTGTAGTATTCCAGAACCTTGATGGTCATGGAATCTTTTTCCATCACGTCGCAAGCGTAGTAGCGATGTTCAAGGTTATTCGCGATGACCTTGTCATAGCTGAGTGAAAGAAAATCGGCACCCGGGCGCTGGAATTCGCGGGCGAGACTCTTGACGGTCTGCGGAATTGTGGCGCTGTACATCGTGCAAGAAATGGCTTTCGGCAAGTACTTGCGGATTTTCTGCATGTCGGGGTAGAATCCCATCGAGAGCATTTCGTCGGCTTCGTCAAGCACGAGGTCACGAATTGAAAGCAAGTCTACATTGCCGCGCTGGATGTGGTCCATCAAACGGCCCGGAGTGGCAACGATAACGTGTACGCCGGAGCGGAGGGCCTTAATTTGCGGTTCGTAGTTCACGCCGCCAAAAATAGCGACGGACTTGATGCCTGTACCTTTCGAGAGTTTTTCAAATTCTTCTTGCACTTGGATGCAGAGTTCTCGAGTCGGGACGAGGATGAGTGCCTGCGGATACGGATGGTCGCGGACAATGACCTGTAAAAGCGGGAGGGCGTATGCGCCTGTTTTTCCCGAACCGGTTTTGGATTGCACCAGCATATCGCGGGCGGCGAGCATGTAAGGGATGGACTTTCTCTGGACGGGCATGAGTTCGGTCCAACCGTGTTCCCGAAGGATTGCTTTCTGTTCTTCGGGGAGCATGTCAAAGGTATAATCGGGGAGCTTGTTCTTGGGCTCGATAATTTTGACGGGTGTTAAAAACGGATTAACTCTTTCTTTCGTTTCTTCTTTAATGTCTTCACTCATAGTGAGCATAAAGATAGAAAAAGGTTTTAGGTAACAGGTATTTGGAAAAGTATCACGAGCTTTGCTCGTCTTTAAATGGCGGCGAAGCCGGATCATTCCTCTTTTTGTTTCCTAACCCCTAACGCCTAACACCTGAAACCTATAACGTCCAGTGGTATTCAAACCCGAGGCTAACAAAGCAATCGATTGTAGATCTTCCGATTGTTGTGGGGGCGGCGCCAGCATCAGGCGATGGCGCCTCGTAAATATCCCTGCCGCGGCTAGAAATTCCGGCTCGTAAATCAAGACCGTAATGTTTCTTGAAGACGAATTGACCACCAATGCCTACGAGAGCCCCTTTGTAAACGTCTTCGAATTTGATGCGGTACTGGTATGCTCTGGAAGGCGTTTTCACTCCACTTTTCGGTTCAATGTCTTCGGCATAGAACGTGTATTGGAATCCGAGGAAAAATAAAGGAGTGATGTCCAACCATGGTGTGATGGGGTAAGTCATGGAGAGGAGCGCATTGAGTCCAATGTCGTGCTGTCCAAAATTCCAGTGGTCGAGTTCCTGATAGATTGTGTCGGAATTGTCGGTTTTCATGTCGCGGTTGGAATAGCGATACATGATTTCGATGCCGATGAAACCATGCCAAGTGAGGCCTGCGTAAAGGCTGAGGAAGGCGTCATCGTCCTCGATAAAGTTCCAAAGGCTTACGGAGTCTTTTGTAATGCGGTAGTTGCGAACGCGGCTTTTCGTGTGGCTGCTCGTCCAGTTGCTTGGCGTGAGTGGAAAATGAGCTTGGGAATAGCCGATACCAATGCCCGCCCAAATATTCAGGTTGGGGACTTCCTTGTAGAGGTCGTCGGGCTCGGTTTGCATCTTGAGTCGTTCTTCCTTGGTGAGGCGGCGCTTGGTGCGTTTGTTGAAGAATGTTGCAGCGATGTCATCGCTTAAGGCAATTCTGTCTTTGTTCGCTTTGACAATGCCTACGGCTTTGGGTTCTTGAGCTGTTTCGTCAAAGATGGCTACTTGTATAAATTTGCCCTGCGGTGCAAGGAAAAGTACAATATTGTCTTCGAGCGCCTGGATTTTTGCTGCCATGCCGGGGTGCCGTACTCGCAGGTAATTTGATGGCAGACCTTTTTCGATGTTGTTCGAAAGCCAGGAGCCGTAACGAGTGGCTATTGTGTCGCGTTCCCATTCTCCAAGTTCGCGGCATTTGGGTTCCCCGATGCCAGTGTTGTTGCGACGGAGCGATAGGCAAAATTCGTTAGCGTTGATGGGGGAGTTCCCGTCTAGCGTCCAAATGTAAACAGTAGCGTCTTTCCAAAGTGTAAAACGCGAATCGAAGTAAACTTCGGCAGCGCTAGCCCAAGCAACGAGAACCATCAAGATGACAAGGAGTTTTTTCATTTTAGAACTCCTTCGGCAAGGTTCTTGCGAATTTTCTGAACGGCAATTTGGATAAGATTAGTCAAGTTCGAAAGTTTGTAAGTCGTAATGGGCTGCTGGATTTCGTCGACGGCGCTAAAGAGAGGTCTTTGTTTTAAGTTGTCCCAAAGCGTGTACGAGAAAATGGCACTCACGTTATCCGGCTTGCGGATGCTACCGCTTTCGTTGTGGACAAGCGCATAGTCGAAGAAAATTTCACGCTTCAAATCGGTGCCGATGATGAATTCGTGCAATATGAGCACAAATGGGGGAACACTTCCGACGGAATCCTTGAGCGTTATCCCTTGTTCCGGAATGTGGCCCTTGATGAAAATGCGTTCGTCGAGCTTAAGGCTTTCTTCGGGAAATTTTGTGTTCGCTGTGTCCGGGAGAACAATGAGGTTCCCATATGCTTTACGCATTTCCGTTTCGAATATGTTACGGCAGTGCTGCGTTCCTTTAATCTGGATGCTGTCCGTGCTGATTTCGAGGCGCTTGGCGAACCAATTCGAACGTGTAATGACAAATGCGTTCTCGATGCCCGTTACCGCAATACCGCCATAAGGTGCCTTATGGTACGAAGGGTGGCTCGCTGTCCAATGATAAGAATCTGCACACCCGGCAAGTATGCAGATTGCAAATCCAAGGAATAGTATGGACTTCTTGAATGTCATTTGCTCTCGTGTTTTGCGGGAACTTTAGACTGCACCCCACTTTTCGCGGTAGGCGTAAACGCGTTCAAGAATTCCTTCGGGGGCGCCCACGGCCTTGCGATTCTTTTCGCTTTCGAGGAATGCGATGATATCGTTGATGTTTATGATGGAATGGGCTTCGATGCCGTATTCATCTTGAACGGTCTGGAGAGCCGATTTTCCATTTTCGAGTTTTTCCTTGCGGTCCACCGAGATGAGGAGGCCAACGACATTTGCATTTTCAATCTGCGAAAGAGCCTGCATGGTTTCGTTGACGGATGTTCCTGCGGTAATCACGTCTTCGATGATGACGACGTTTGTCTTTTCTGCGTACTTGTAGCCGACAAGGGATCCGCCTTCACCGTGGTCCTTGACTTCTTTTCTGTTGTACGTGAAAGTAAGATTTTGTGCGTAAACATCGGAAAGCTTCATTGCTGTGGCGGCGCAAAGGGGAATGCCCTTGTAGGCCGGACCGTAGAGGTTTTGGGCCTTGCCGTCAAAATGCGTCATGAATGCTGCTGCATAAAATTCAGCAAGTTTCGAAAGAGATGCGCCCGTGCGGAACTCTCCAGTATTGATAAAGTAAGGCGTTTCGCGACCGCTCTTGGTAACGAAGTTGCCGAACTTGAGTGCTCCGGATTCTACGAGAAAGTGAACGAAATTATCTGTATTGTTCATTGCAAATTCCTAGGCTTAAGCTCCGATGAGGAGCGCTATAACTTCAGAGATGATTTTGTAATCGGTAATAAACTGGATGGCGACCATGGCGACCAAGCATACTACGCAAAGTACTAAATAGCTGTGGAAGGATTTTTCGAAACCCTTGATTTTAAGCTTGAAAATGAGCCAGATGCCAAAGCTCAAGATGGTGCCGAATACCCATGCGGCGGACGTATTCAAATCCACAAGGCGGCTTACGGCGAACGTAATGGTAATGCCCGGCAAAAAGAAGAACGCGATGCTCAAGACGACGAGCAGGGCAAAACCTACATAGTAGGCGAGTCCACGGTCTTTCTTGATGATGACTTGCGAGCCGATAGAGGTCTGTTCCTCTTCGCCTGTCATCGGGTTCACGAATGTTTCAGGCTTGAACTGCTTGTACGGGGAGTTGGACGACTCTTCCTTATGCTTTGCAGGACGAATCACTTCACCGGTCAAGGGGTTTACGATTTCTTTATCATTATCTGCAAGTTCGGTACTAGTCTGTGTGACTTCAGCTGTAGCTTCGGTCTTGACTTCGCTATCCGTGGTTGAGGTCGGCTCTTGTTCGGGAACTTCGTTCTTGATTTCTTCGGACATAGGTGTCTCCTAGAGAATAAACGTTCTGCCGGCATGTACGAACACGCGGTGTTCAAGCCAAAGCTTGAGTGCCTGTGAAAGCGTACGCTTTTCGATGTCCTTGCCGAGTTCAACAAGCTCATCGATGCTTGCGGTTTCGGGAACGCGCTGGATATCTTGGCAAATGATTGGACCCTGGTCGAGGTCTTCTGTGGCAAAGTGGGCTGTAGCACCGATAATCTTCACGCCCTTGTGCCATGCCTGGTGGTAGGGCTTTGCGCCCTTAAACGCAGGCAAGAACCCGTGGTGGATGTTGATGATGCGGTACTTGAATTCTTCCGTGAACTGCGCGGTCAAAATCTGCATGTAGCGGGCGAGGACGATTGTATCCGTTTTTGTTTCTTCGATAATTTCGCGGAAACGGTTTTCGGGAATCGTCTTGTCCGGGTTGGACGGCACATAGTAGAACGGCACGCCGAACGAGCCTCCAACGGGACCCAAGTCCGGGTGGTTTCCGACGATGCAGCTGAATTCGCAGGGGAGGTCGCCGTCGCGACGTTTAAGAAGCAAATCGTAAAGGCAATGGTCGGTTTTCGAAACAAAAATGGCAACGCGTTCAGTTTTGCTGGTATCGAACAATTTCCAGTTCAGCTGGAGGTGCGGGGCGATGGTCTCGAGGTGTCTTTTGACTTCGGGAATGTCGTCTGATTCAATGTCGAATACGGCGCGTAAGAAAAAAGTTTCGATATCCTTTGCTGTATGTTGCTGGAGGTCGATAATGTTTGCTCCGGCCTTGGCAAGAACTTGCGTTGTGCCGGCAATAAGCCCTTTTTGGTCGGGACATAGGATTTGAAGAATATAACGAGTCATAGACATACTATAATATTAAAAAAATTAGACCATGTTACCAAATATTTTATTTCCAAGTTGATAAAAAATAACTAACATTACAATAAGAAATATAATTGATTGAAAAAATGGAGAGAATTAAATTGTTCAAACTGGGATTTTATTCCGCGTTAGCTTTGTCTGTCGCACAGGTGTTTGCTGCACCTCCTAAGACTTGGGATGCCATTTTTAACGCCGAAGGTCAGGGCGAATATGGCGCAGCCAAGATTGATGGTAATATCCGTTTTGGCGAATATACACACTACAAAAATGTTCAGCCGGTTTCATTCCGAGTGTTGGATGATAAGTTCGACTTTTCTGTTGCGGGTAACATGACCGTTCCGGCAAAGTTGGTAGAAGACCCGAACTTCTACGAGAATTGCCGCAATACCATGGAAGCATGGATTTCTTACTTTGACAAGCCTCGCCGTTTTGGAAGTGAAGATCTTATCATCAATATCGCTGGTGTGGACTTCGCTTGCGGCAATGACTTGTTCAACGTTCATGATTTACGTATAAAGTTTACAAACCCGCAGGCCCAGAAGGCTTGGGTTGCTGAACTTGAAGGCCGTCAGAAATACAAGCGTGAACAGCTTTCTGAATTCCGCAAGGCCGAACAGGAACATCGCGCTGCAATTCGTAATATATCTACTTCGTTTACGGACCCGCGTGATGGACAAGTTTATCGAATCATCAAGGTCGAAGGCCGTGAATGGTTTGCCCAGAACGTGAATTACAATGTTGAAGGGCATTCCTGGTGCTATGAAGACAAGGATTCTTACTGCGCCCGTAGCGGTCGTTTGTACGACTTGGAAGGTGCTCGAAAGGCTTGCCCGGAAGGTTGGCACTTGCCTCGTGACCGCGAATGGTCCGACATGCTTAAGGGACTTACGGGTTGCTACGATGGCGTGGATAAGTGCGGTAACTTTGCAACCAAGATGAAGGCTACGACTGGTTGGCAGGGCGGTGGCGGTACCGATGAATATGGTTTCACCATTTTCTCTTCGGGCTATCGCAAGGTGCTCGGTAGATCTACAGTGCGCTACGAAGATATGGGCGAATATGCCGGTTTCTGGAGCGCTCAGAATGGCCGCAATGAAACGATTTGGCTTTGGGCTATGGGCCGCATGAGTGACCAGATGGTTCGCCAGCTCGTCCCGGCTACAGCTAAGAACAATGGTTACTCCGTCCGCTGCATTAACGGTAACTAGTAGCGATGAGGTGTGAGGGCGGTCGCCAAGGCTCCCTCTGAGGTCGCTACGCTTTGAGATTATAAATGAAAAAAGAGAGCTTTAACAGCTCTCTTTTTTTGCTCAAAGCGACCGTAAGGTCGCGACCTCACTCCTCAGAGTGCGTAGCACGACCTCATAGCTGCTGTGCTACATCTGTCTAATCGGGAAGAGGCCGAGCAAGTCGAGCACGTTTTCGAGCACAATCTGCGTAGACTGTACAAGGAACAGACGGGACTTTTCTTCGGCAGATCCGAGCACGCGGTCTTCGTGGATGAACTTGTGTGCGGCTTCGGCAATTTCGAGTGCGTATTGCGCGAGCACGCTCGGTTCATCGTCCTTGACAGCGCCAAGAATCTTTTCGCCCTTCTTCGCGAGAATGTTGATGAGGTTATAGGCGGCGTCATCGGTGAGCTGCGAGTAGTCGGCTTCGCTTGCAGAAACGGTGTAGCCGGCCTTGCGCATGATGCTGCAAAGACGTACATGGGCGTTTTGCACATACGGACCGGTGTCGCCTTCGAAGCTCATGACGGCATCCCAGTCAAAGCGCACGTCTTTCAAGCGGCTGTTCTTGAGGTCGTTGAAGGTGAGTGCGCTGATACCGATCTGGCGTGCGATGAGTTCCTTGTTTTCGAGAGTCGGATTCTTTTCGTCGATGAATTCGAGAATCTTCTTCTGAGCGGCTTCGATCACATCGCGGAGGAGGCTTGCCGTACCGGTACGGGTCTTGCCCTTTTCCCACTTGCCGTCGACCATCTGGAGAATCACGCCGAACGGAATGTGGTACATGTCCTTGTACCATTCGCGACCCATCTTCTTGAGCACGTGGAACACTTGCTTGAAGTGGAGTGCTTGTCCGAGATCCACCACATAAAGGCACTTGTCAAAGTTGTATTCTTTTTTGCGGTAAATGGCTGCGGCGAGGTCGCGAGTTGCGTACAACGTGGAACCGTCGCTCTTGCGGATAAGGCACGGATTCAAGTCAAATTCGTCGAGCATCACTACGTCGCGTTCCTGGCTCTGGACCATGAGATTCTTTTCGCGGAGTTCGTCGAGAACGGCCGGAATCTTGTCTTCAAAGAACGATTCGCCAGTGTAGTGGTCAAAGCCCACGCCCATCATGTCGTAGATGCGCATGAGTTCCTTGAGCGTAGCGGCGCGGAAAGCGAGCCAAAGCTTGCGGTAGAATTCATCGCCTTGTTCGAGCTTTGTGAATGCAGCGCGTGCTTCGTCTTCGAGACCGGGTTCTTCTTTAGAAACCTTGGAGAAGCTAGCGTAAAGGATGTTGAGTTCCTTCACGGTGAGGGCATCGAGTGTGGCGTCGTCGGTCGGGAGCTTTTCGCGGAGGTACATCACGATGAGCTTGCCGAATGCCGTACCCCAGTCACCGAGATGGTTGATGCGTTCGACCTTGTAACCGGCGGCCTTGTAAATGCGGGCGAGCGAGTTACCGATCATGGTAGAACGCAGGTGGTGGAAGGCGAGTTCCTTACCTATGTTCGGGGAGCTGTAGTCGATGCAAACGACCTTGCCGTTCGGGGCTGCGTGACCGTATTCCAGGCCCTTGGCTGCGATAGCATCTAACGTTTCCTTAGCGAGGAAATTGCGGTCAATGAAGAAGTTCAGATAACCGTTCACCGCTTCGACCTTGGAAAGACCGGCGGGGAGCTTCACTTGAGCTGCGAGGTCTTCGGCGATAAGCTTCGGAGCCTTGCGGAGTGTCTTTGCAAGAGAAAAACACGGGATAGTGAAGTTTCCGTGGCTTGTATCAGGCGGTACGGAAATAAGTTTCAATGCGGCATCTTCTGCAAAAGCGCCTGTAGCGGCAAGTGCCTTTGCGATTTCAGCATTAAATGAGTTCATTGTCGTCTCCAGACTTCTTGGCGTCTTCGTTGATGAAGTCATGCTCATCAAGGTTCATGAGTTTACCGTCTGCGTACAGACGTTCAAAGGAAATTTCGTTTCTCTTTTCTTCTTCGAAAAGGTGTACCATCAGGTCAAGGCCTGCATCGAAGATGGCCCAACGCACACCTTCCTTGTATTCAACACCGATATAGTGGAGCTTGCGAGCCTTGAATTCCTTGGTGAGCTCGTTCAAAATAGCCTGCATCTGGGCTTCGCTTTCGCAAGTGGCGATGAGGAAGTAATCCGCTTCGTTCTTGACTCCGCGGAGATCGATGAGCTGCACGTTCTGGGCGCGAAGTTCAAAAAGGATACCTGCACCAAGCTTAACGGTTTCAGAAAAATCTTGGTTATTTGTTGCTGTCATTTTGTTCTCCCTGATCGGGTTCTATTATTTGTTGAAAATCTCTTCCCGTGTGTACGACTGCATCGACCGTCGCGTTCTTGTTCTGGAGAATAAGAACGTTTTTTGTCTTTAATGTGGTGGCGAGTGCCTGTGCGCCTTCCCATTCCGGATTTCGGAGCACGATGATTGTTTCATCGTAGTTCTGGAGGCGTTCGTTATCGATGTGCACGACATCGAATCCATTGTCTCGCAAAAATGCACGCATTTTTACAGCGGCGCCTTTCATGCTGCAACTGTTCAGCACTTCGACTTCGCCTTTTATGCGACGGACTTCTCGTACAACGGGGGCTTGTTTCTCTTCTTCGCAGCCAAATAAAAAAAATGCCGCAAAAACGGGCAATGTGACCCCGGCGGCAAAAACTTGGTGAACTGCATTAGAGAATTTCTGGTACATTTTTCAACGAAAAATGTAGAAAAAATATTGTGCAGAGGGGGAAGATGGTATGTAGTCTCACATCGCTTACCCCTCATTGCAGACCTTTCTCCGCTATCTACAGAGTAAGGCGCTTCGAGCGGAACAGTTATCGTGGAAAAAACTGCGCGGGCCGTAGGCTTTGAGTGCATCTCTTTCGTTTACGTAAGAGAGCCTGATATAGGTATTTTCGCTAGGCTTGTATTCCAATGCAATGTTAGGAATCAGTACACTGACGTTACCTTGGCGCAGGTCTTCTCTTGCTATGTTTGCTCCGTTGTTGAAATTGGAGTATAGTGGCATTCCAAGACCTATGTTTGCATACAAGTGAAGATTCGGCGTGAATTCATAGGCAAAATCAGCCATAAGACTTTGGGTTGCAAGAGTACCGAAACTTCCACTTGCGAAGTTCAGTGAATAGGTGTAGGCGACTTTTAAAGCCGGGTCGAAGGTGTCATGACGCACCATTTTATTGGAGTCGAATTCGCGGTTCCAGGGAATACCGGCTGTTTCGACATTTGCGGGAATGTCCGCAAAGGCAAGCGTTGTAACGCTAAGGGCAGTTAAGATAAAGTGTTTCATATTCATGCTATGAATATACAAAACTACTTTTTGCAAGAGTAGTAGAATTTATCTGCAATAAAAGGGGTCTCGCCACGGACAATCGTCATAGAAGTAGCGGTGTGGACCGTATGCTCTGAATGCATCGCGTTCGTTGACGTACATAATTCGGAATGTCATTTTGTCGTTTGGCTTGTATTCAAGAGCGATGTCTGGTATTAAAACGCTGACGTTGCCTTGCTTTACATCTTCTCTTGCTATCGGAGTACCGAAACGGAGATTGGAATATAGTGGCATCCAAAGACCAACGTTTGCATACAAGTGAAGGCTAGGCGTAAACTCGTATGCGAAATGTGCCATAAAGCTTTGTTGTGCAAATGAGCCGAGCGAACCGCCGACGAAACTGACAGAATAGGTGTAGGCGACTTTCAGTGCGGGGTCGAAAGTGTCGTGACGTACTAAACGCTCGGGGTCAAAATGCTCGCGATTCCAGGGAATACCGCTTGATTGAATGACGTAAATCGTGTCGACAATGGTATCAGCCTGTGCAGTTGTGGGAATTGTTGTTATATCACGAGATTGAACTACAGACGAATCGGTCTTTGCAGGGGAGGCTGCAAAGGCTATCGTTGCAATCAAAATGGTCAATAACAATACACGCATGATTTGAATATAAAAAAAAGAGGAGATTACAGGTTATTCTGCAATCTCCCATTGTGTGAATTTTTAGAATATATTACGAGTTTTCTTTTTTGGAATCGTCATTTTTCGCAACTCCAGCAAGTTTTGCACCGAACATGGAGCCAAGCACCGTGCGGAGGTCAATGCCTAGCGAATCGGTGAGACCGTTCGTGACCTGCGTGAGAGTCTTGGTGATGTCTCCCGTGAGCTTTGCCGTATTGCCTTCGCCGTACATGGTGATGTTTCCAATCTTTTCCATCGGCTTTGCGATGGCGGCTGCAATTTGCGGCATCTGCTCGAAGTACTTTTCAATCGTCTTGAGCTGCATTTCCTGGCGGGCCGCGTCACCGTAGAGCTTCATGGCTTCGGCCTTCTTGTTGAGTGCTTCGGCTTCTGCAAGACCTTGAGCCTTGATGGCTTCTGCTTCGGCGAGACCTTTAGCCTTTGTGGCTTCAGCTTCTGCTAATGCTTTTGCCTTTGTAGCTTCGGCTTCGGCGAATGCTTTTTCCTTTTCGGCTTCTGCAATCTGCTTGATGGCTCGGGCGCGCTGTTCTTCCTTGTAGCGGACAGCTTCAGCATCTTTCTGTTGCTGGAAGAGCTCGGCTTCGGAGCGCTGGATTTGTGCTTGGCGTTCGGCTTCGGCTTTCTTTTCGATTTGGGCCTGAAGTTCCTTTTCGGTCACGGCGACCATGCGTTCGCGAATTTCAATTTCCTTTTCTTGCTTGGCGACTTCAGCTTCGGCCTGTGCCACGTTAATCGCTTTTTGCTGAGTCTGCTTCTGGATTTCGTAAGCGGCATCGGCGACAGCCTTTTCGGTATCGGAAATCTTTTGCAGATTCGCTTTCTTCACGGCAAGGTCGTTCTGCTTCTGTGCTATTTCGAGTTCGGCGGCAACGGCAGCATCGTTCGCTTCTTTCTTGGCCTGCGATTGAGCAACGCTGATGTCTCTTTCGGCGTTCGCCTTAGAAATCGCGGCAGCCTTGCGGATGGCAGAAGTCTTATCGACACCGAGATTTTCAATCACGCCGTTCGCGTCTTCAAAATTCTGGATGTTGAAAGTCTGCACCACGATACCGAGCTTTTCGAGGTCCGGGATAGCGTTTTCGAGCACGAGTTCAGAGACCTGCTTACGGTCGCCCACGAGGTCCACGAGCTGCATACGGCCCACGATTTCACGCATGTTACCTTCGAGAATATCGACGATCATGGCTCGGATATCTTCGGGCTTCTTGTTCAAGAAGTTCTGTGCAGAAGATTTGAGACGGTCCGGATTGTCCGAAATCTTGGCGGTCACGACGGCATCGACAGAAACGTTGATGTAGTCCTTAGTCGGGACGGGGCTTCCTGTTTTCACATCGATTTGAATCAATTGCAAAGACAGATGGTCGGCGCGTTCGAAGAATGGAATTCTGAAACCGGCACGGCCGATGATTACCTTAGGTTCTTTGCGGATACCGGAAACAATGATGGCCTCGTCTGGCGCTGCTTTGATGTAAGACATCGTGAATACGCAGATGAAAAAAATTACGGCGATGCCTATAGCGACGTACATTAAGTCTAATTGCATTGAATAACCTCAATATTATAGTTTGCTTTTAATATACAACATTTATAACGCCACAAAAAGTCAAATTGAAATTTTTTTGAATTATATAGTATGAATGAGCAAATGTTGCGCCATGTTGCAAAAAGAAAAGCCCGCACTAAATGGCGGGCGGAAAAACAGTGTTTGGTGGAACTAAATCTTTTCGATGATTTCGTTCTTTCCGTTGACGCGGATGACGGTGGGCTTCCACGTCTTGGCTTCTTCCGGAGACATCGTTGCGTAGGTCACGATAATAACCAAGTCACCGGGCTGTACTAAGCGAGCCGCAGCTCCGTTCAGGCAGATTACTCCGGAACCAGCTTTGCCTTCAATAACGTATGTATCAAGGCGAGAACCATTATTGACGTCAAGGACGCCGACTTTTTCGAAGGGGAGGATGTTTGCTGCATCCATCAAATCGCGAGCAATCGTAATGGAACCTTCGTAATTGAGGTTTGCATCCGTAACTGTAGCGCGATGTATTTTGCTTTTAAGTAATTCTAGCTGCATTGCTGCTTAGAACTTGACATTGAAGAAACTTGCAACGCCCTGATTCGGAGTCGGGATGACACCAAAGCTGAAGCGGTTTGCATCCGGATTGCTATCCCACTGGGTGGTGATGAAAGCATCTGCAAAGGACCAGAGGTGTGCTGCCAAAATTCCGCCAAATCCCCACCACCAATAGCTCTTGTCTTGAACCTTGAGAACTATTGTAACAGCGATACTGCCGACTTCGAGAACATCCATAAAGGTTGCCTTTGCGGTCTGCTTTGTTTTCCACTGATAGTAGGAGGGAATCAAAAGAGAAAGATATGCACTGCTTTGGTCACCACTGCGATAACGATAAGAGCGGTCGATGTCTGCATCTTCCATACCTTCGGCACGCTGGCTGAGCCAATCTTCTTCGCTCACGCCGAGTCTATTCCACGGCTTCTGGAGATATTCTGTCGGTCGAATGCCAAGCTCGACAAGCTTCGTCAGCTTTTCACGAGTGACGCCTTGTTCTTTTGCCTGCTGGTATTCCCACTGAGTAAGCCCCATGTCTTCGTACTTGAAGCCTTCCCATTGACCACCAGTGGCCTGTGCGTTACCAATGTTTGCTTGAGTTGTTGCTTCGGCATTTGCCTGAGCAATGGAATCTGCGGTTGCAGCATCTTGGAAATCGTCAGAAAAGAGGTCATCAGACTGAGCAAACGCTAATGAGCCCGCGAAAAGAACAGCAGAAAGCACTTTAAACATGTTACTCATTTTAATCTCTTTCTTAAACGTTTAATGCCGGGGGAGGGAATCGAACCCTCACACTCTCGCGAGTACTGGATTTTGAGTCCAGCGCGTCTACCAATTTCACCACCCCGGCGGGGGAGCACAACAAATATAGCACTATTTTTGCTTTTTTTGTAGGTATAAAGCGAAAAAACGCTTGATTTATGCGCAAAAAACAGTAAAAAATTTTTTAGCTATGAAATTTGTAAATGTTTAGAGAGCTTGCTTTATAAGCATTGGCCTGAATTCTACGTTCAGAGGCGCTAGTTTTTTGGCACCGTAATCTACAGCGCTTTCCTTTGTATCAAAAGGACCTGTGCGTACGATGTAGAGCGTTTTGCCGCTTTCAAGCGTGTTTTGCGAAATGGTGCAAGCGATGTTGCGCTTTTTCAGATTGTTGACGAGCAAATCGGCATTGGATTTGACGCTGAATGCGCCCAGCTGAAGTTGCCAAGAGGATTTTTCATCGGCCGGTTTTGTAGCGCTTGTTTGCGGAGCCGCTTGGTTTGTGGATTGTGCCGTGGCTGATGGCGTTGAGCTTTGTGCTGGCTTTGATTCTACATTTGCGGGCTGTGTTGTGGCTGTCTTTTCAGCTTTTGCTTTGCGTGCTTCGGGATTGCCGAGATTCTTGCAGGCTTCGTTTAATTCTTCGCTGCGAGCGCGGTCTTGCACGGCGGAACAGACTTTTTGCAGCACGGTAACTTGGTGCGGCTGGGATGTTTCAATGGCGTGGATTAAAGATTCAGCGGCCTTATTATAGCGACCGAGGTACAGCTGGAACTGAGCCTTTGTCATCATGAGGTCTGTATAAATAGGTTTTTGCGGGTTGGTTTTATCGATGAGCGAGTCTAGACGCTTGCCAGCCTTGCTAAAATCTGCAGTTACGCCAGTCTGCGAGAGAGCGAGGATATTCCACAAAAAGCATTCTGTTCGTGTGGAATCGGGTTGCGTGGGGCAGACGGCTTCGTAAGCGGTGGCTGCTTCTTTCCAGTTGCCGTTGACATAGGCTTTTTGGGCGGATGCCAGTGTTGGTGCCGCTTCTGCGAAGGATGCTGTTGTGAAAAATGCGCTCAGGGCGCCTGTAATAACCAAATTACGAATAAAATATTTAGCCATATTGCCCTCGTACGGTCACCTCTAAAAATTCATTTTCGAAAACTTGGCTGCGACACATCGTGCAGGTTGCATATTCATGCCAACTATACGGCTCAGTCATGCCCATGCAAGCATGGGCGCGACGTTCACCTTTTATAGTTGTCGTCATTCAAAGTGGTAAATACCTCCAGTATTCACCACTTTTCATTCCTGCCTGCACTCGGTCTCGCTCAAATTTTCTTTACCAAAGCAATTTTTAGAGGTTCCCTATCAGTAAAGATACAAAAAAATGGAGCCGACTAACTGTGCGGAACCGTGTAACTCATTGATACTCTGTGAGTTACGTGAATGGACCGAGGGGCTGGGTCTGCTATGCGAGCGTTATGCTACAACGCTATACGAGCGTGCCGCGGAGTGTCCAACCGCGAATGTCGTCGATTTTTACCTGCACGTAATCGCCCGGCTTGATGATGCGACCTTCTTCGGGCTTGAAGATGACTTTCTTGAAATTGTCCGTTTTACCGACAAATTCATTTTTATCGCGTGTGGAGCTTGCTTCGACGAGGATTTCCTCGGTGCGACCGATCATCATCTGGTTGCGCTTGAGCGTAATGGCGTTCTGGAGTTCCACGAGGCGCGTGTGACGGGCGAGTTTTTCTTCGGGCGTGAGGATTTCGGGCTCGTTGTACGATTCCGTTCCCTTGCGCGGGCTGTAAATGAACATGTAGGCGGTGTCGAACTGGCAGGCTTCAAAAGCTTTAATTGTCTGTTCGAAATCTTCGTCAGTTTCACCCACGAATCCGCAGATGACGTCTGTCGAAATCGCGTAGTACGGATCATGGCTACGCAGCTGTTCGATGACGGTCATGTACTGTTCCATGTTGTGCTGGCGGCGCATCTTCTTGAGGATGGCGTCGGAGCCGCTCTGGAGCGGAATGTGCGCGTAATGGCAAACTTTCGGATTGTTCAGAAGAACGTCGATGAGTTCGTTCGTATAGTGGCGCGGATGCGGGCTTGTAAAGCGGATGCGCTTGATGCCGCCGATTTCGGAGACCTTCGTCAAAAGCGTGGCGAAATCTTCGGTAGCGGTCTTGTAGGCGTTAACCGTCTGGCCAAGCAACATCACTTCGGAGATGCCCTTGTCGGCTGCTCTGCGGATTTCGGCGAGAATGTCGTCTGCTTCGCGGTATTTCTCGGGACCGCGAAGATACGGCACGATGCAGTAGCTGCAACGCTTGTTGCAACCGCGCTGGATGGCGACGAACGTGCTGAAGTTGTTGTTCAACTTGGCGTAGTCGCCGAGATAGTTCTCGCTGCGGTCTTCGTCGATGAACATCTTGTGGTGCGTCCGGTGCAGCGGGCTGTGAGCGTCGCCGAACAAGAGCTCCGGAATTTTGCGGTACTGGTCCGGGCCTACGATGTAGTTCACATTCTTGAGGCGCTTCAACAGTTCCGGGCCGCGGTTCTTGGCCATGCAGCCGCAAACGACGACTTTCACGTCGGGATTCTTTTTGCGCAAGTACTTGAGCTTGCTGATGTTCACGATGGCGGTTTCCTCGGCCTTTTCGCGTACGCTGCAGGTGTTGACGATGATGATGTCGGCGTCTTCCTGGTTGTTCGTCTCGACACAGCCGCACATGTCTAGCTGTTGAGCTATCATCGCGGAGTCGTATTCGTTCATCTGGCAGCCGTATGTGGCCAAGTGGTATTTCGTCATGCGGCCAAAGATAGAAAATAGTGGTTAGTGGTTAGTGGTTGGTGGTTTGAAAGTGCTTAAAATCGCAAAAAGTGCTACCAAAATGCAAGAAAAAATGAAAATGGTAGCATAAATTGTAGGTAAATTAATTAAAATCTATCGGATTTTGGGGTGCTTGGGAAAAATTATGCTAC
>Ga0310786_10003811_pt1 | contig 21515 bp, 18 predicted proteins | sample AusTroGonzalo_MG_FD_203881 | JGI IMG/M metagenome (GOLD analysis project Ga0310786, IMG submission 203881) | Bovine rumen microbial communities from tropical cattle in Woodstock, Queensland, Australia - Gonzalo_03 (v2) (version 2) | ecosystem: Host-associated > Mammals > Digestive system >...
TCATCCTCAGAGAGAATGGTAATGTCCTTTATCTCGGAGAACAGGATAATGCCGGGGAAATCGGAGAGGAAAAGCAAGTTGCTGCCTCCACCTATATGCAAGAGAGGAAGTCGGCTCTTCTCCTGATGATAACGGTAAAGGAAGTCAATCAGCTCTGCTTCACTGCCGTACCTCACCATCTGATGAGCAGTAGCATCTATACCAAAGGTATTATATTCCTTTAATGAACAATTATTCCGGATATCCATACTCTTTAATTTTCATAGGCTGTCAGATGCCACTCATTGTCCTCCTTGGCAAAGACGAACATTTCCTGTAAGCCGTTTGACGAACCTGACTTCTGCATAATCATCTGCCTGGGACTGTATTTCTGTACGCCATATCGGATGTTGGATATTATTCCATGCGGGACCTCCGGACAGAATGACCTCCATTGCTCGGCATTGATGGTTCCCTCAATATAGGCGTCATCTTCTTCCGGGTCAAGAACCATCACCCTAAGGGGCTGTTCTACATGAGTCTGCTGATACAGCGAGTCGGAACTGAAACGGGCATAGAAAGTAAGGAAGTCATAGATATCGCTCTCGTGGAATACGACATCACGCATAGAGGTAAGTTTCCATTTTCCGGAAAGCAACCTGAATTCATAAGCCCTGAGCTTCTCCTCCTGCAAGTCTATACGTTCGACAATAACCAGCGAATCCTCTGTATCGAGCTTCTGCTCTTCAATCTGTTTCCTGTCGGCATACATGACAGTAAAGAAATCGCCTTTCAGAAAACGGAACTCGGAACTGGAGTTCAGGGAGTTGAGTTTCCTGACATCACCGTCAGCGTCCGTATAGGAGAGCGGCCACTCTATGCGCTTGTTCTGTAAACGGTCACTATGGGTGAACGCAAACATGAAATCGTCAAACGACATATCCAGACGGTCAGTTTCGTCAGCCTCCTCTATCTCTTCTTCAACCTCGGTCAACGTGTCCGCATCAAGGCACGTCTCCATCTCTGTTGAATCTACATCCGTTGCAGATTCCGTAGTTCTTCCGTTATGGCAAGAGAAGAGCAGAACCACCATAACTGAAGGTAATAATACCTTGACTATTCTGTACATCTTAAAGACCCATGTCTAAAAATCGCACAAAAGTACACTTATTTTTTCACATTACGTTCACTTTTCCATAATAAATGATTACCTTTGCATGGAAATTTCAGAAAAGAACAAAATTATGCTTGAAAAGATAGAAAAATTGATGTCGGAGATAGCAACATTGGCAGCCAAAAATGCTGATGAGGCAGAAGCTCTGAGAATCAAATATCTTGGTAAAAAGGGAGAGATTACAGCCCTCATGAATGACTTCCGCAATGTTCCAGCAGAACAGAAGCGAGAGATCGGTCAGAAGTTGAATGTATTGAAAACTGCTGTTCAGGATAAGATTAACGAACTGAAAGAAGCTGCCGAGGTTCAGAAGAATGCCGGCTCATCTGTTGACCTTACCAGAACACCCTATCCCGTCTCACTGGGTTCACGCCATCCACTGACAATCGTTAAGAATGAGATTGTGGATATCTTCAGCCGTCTGGGCTTTACTTTGGCAGAAGGTCCCGAGGTAGAAGACGACTGGCACGTTTACAGCAGCATGAACTTTGCCGATGATCATCCAGCACGCGATATGCAGGATACTTTCTTTGTTGAGTCTCATCCCGACATTATTCTGCGCAGCCACACCAGTAGCGTACAGGCACGTGTAATGGAGAAGACACAGCCCCCTATCCGTGTTATCTGTCCCGGACGTGTATATCGTAACGAGGCTATCAGCGCACGCGCTCACTGCTTCTTCCATCAGGTAGAAGGTCTGTATATCGACAAGAATGTCAGCTTCACTGACCTGAAGCAGGTGCTTCTGCTCTTTGCTCAGGAGATGTTCGGACCCGACACAAAGATCCGTCTGCGTCCCAGCTACTTCCCCTTCACAGAGCCCAGTGCCGAGATGGATATCAGCTGTCACCTGTGCGGCGGCAAGGGCTGCTCATTCTGTAAGCATACCGGATGGGTAGAGATTCTGGGCTGCGGTATGGTTGACCCCGCTGTGCTTGAGGCAAACGGCATTGACAGCAGCATATACACAGGCTATGCCTTCGGTATGGGTATAGAGCGTATCACCAACCTGAAGTATCAGGTGAAGGATTTGCGTATGTTCAGTGAGAATGATATCAGATTCCTTGACGAGTTTACAAGCGCAAACTAAAGAATTTTTTGATACACCATAGCATCCTGCCACTCTTCTCCGTTGCGAAGCCAATGCTGAAGAGTGGCAGTTTTATTATATCCGGCCTTAGAGAACAGAGCCTGAGCTGCAGTATTGATACAGGATACAAAGGCAAAAAGCTGGTGAATATAGAGATGATTGTAAGCATACTCTTCCAGAATTCCCAGGACTTCATTTCCCAATCCCTGACGTTGCCACTCGGGCATGATAACAATACCTACCTCAGCCCTACGGTGACGCAGGTCGTAATTCTGCAAATCAACGAAGCCTATGGCATTACGGTTCTCGCTTAGGGCAATAACCAGACGAACCTGACCGTCGCTATTGATGTCGTTACTTGTCTGTTCGATGAACTGGCGAAGGGCATATCTGGAATAAGGGACATTCGTACTTCCGAATTCCCACAGAGCAGTATCGTTCTCAACCAGATACATCAGATCCAAATCTTCAGGCTCTGCGGCACGCAGCATTATCCTCTTTCCTCTAAGCATAATCCGTAATTATTATTTCTCTGACATGGGAATAACCTCGCTATGACGAATCAGCATGGTTCCGTCGTAGGATACAATCTCAGCTTCTGACAACCTCCCGTCCTTATTTACCTTCTGATTGCGAAGAACCGAAAGCATCTCGGAAACGGATGTCTTACGCAGGTCGAAACGAATATAGGGAACACAACGCGGTTTCTTCTCGGGAAGAATCCTGTTGAAAAGTCTGATAAGCATATCTATCATGGCCCTTACGACAACGGCCAGACGGATAAGATAAGCAAGAAACAGATATCTTTTACCGAAGTGCTTATTGAAGAAAATAAGCATGGCATTATAGAAGACATGCACATAGCGGAAGGAACTTTTCTCGGTACTCTCGCCTTTGTAGTGTAATATATAATAAGGTAAGTAGTAGTTCTGCCAACCGGCCATCAGCATGCGGTAGCTCAGATCAATATCCTCGCCATACATAAAGAAATCCTCGTCGAGCAGGCCAATCGTATCCAGGGCCTTACGTCTGAGCATATTGAAGGCTCCGGATATAACCTCGATGGGATTGGGCTCGTCTTCATTAAGATACTTCATGTAATAGCGTCCAAAGACACGGCTCTTGGGGAATAGACTGGAAAGCCCGGTCATCTTACAGAAACTGGTGAAGGGTGTAGGCAGCCCTCGCCTGCTCTCCGGAGCGAAGGTTCCGTCGGCAGTCAACATCCGAACACCGGTTGCTCCCACCTCTGGGTGAGCATCAAGGAAGTCAACACATCCCCTTAACGTATCCTCTGCCACAATGGTATCAGGATTCAGCATAAGGACATATTCACCCTGACTTTGGCGGATTGCCTGATTGTTGGCACGGGAGAAACCCACGTTTTCCGTATTACTGATAATGTGGATTTCAGGGAAGCGAGTCTGCAGGTATTCCACACTATCATCCGAGGAAGCGTTATCCACCACCCAAATATCGGTCTCCAATCCCTCAGAAGCATTCTTCACACTTCTGATGCATTGCTCCAGATGGTACTTTACATTATAGCTTACTATGATAACGCTCAGTTTCATATCCCGGTTCTTTAATCTTCTGTGGCAGGCCAGATGAACATATATACTACGGCCAGAACAGGCAGCAGATAGAGCAGATTTGTATCGAAGAAGAAATAATAGTCAAACAAGATCATATTCACGCCGCTCATCACTAATGCCATTCTCAGGATAGGATTCAGTTGTTTCTTCTTGATGACAAGGAAAGCCGTCAGGATAACGGACAAGGCTGTTATCATACCGAAAACATACTGAACCTGAGCAATATCATCTATACCCCCTAACAGAGGACCCATATTGTCCGTAAGGAGCTCTAAGCCCAATGCTACCAGCAGTTCAAGGGCGATAAATAGAAAAAACAAAATCTTTCTCTTGTTCATATAATGTTCAATATAACTTCATTCCTAATTCTTTGAATCACTCCCCAAAGGAGTATGACAGAAGACTCTTGTTACATCTTAAACGGTATTCTGCCTGCAAGGGCCCTACCCAGCGTCACCTCATCCGTATATTGTAACTCGTCGTTCTGGGCCACACCTCTTGCAATGACGGTAATCTTCACGCCCAAGTCCTGCAGCTTCCTGTATATAAAGAAATTGGTGGTATCGCCCTCCATCGTAGGACTCAGTGCCAGTATCACCTCGTCTATGCCTCCTTGCCTTACACGTTCTACCAATGAGTCTATCTCCAGGTCAGCAGGGCCGATACCGTCCATAGGACTGATAATTCCACCCAGTACATGGTAAACACCCTTATATTGCAAAGTTCCCTCGATGGCCATCACATCCCGTACATTCTCGACCACGCAGATGGTAGCCTTGTCACGGGTAGCATTGCCACAGATTTCGCAAATATCCGTATCGCTGATATTATGACAGACCTTGCAGTAGCCGATATGATGGCGCAGTTCCTTAATGCTGTCAGCCAAGGCGTCAACCTCCACCACATCCTGCTTCAGCAGATGAAGGGCCAGACGCAAAGCAGTCTTGGAGCCAATGCCCGGAAGACGGCTGATCTCCGTAACGGCTTTCTGCAACAGGGCGGATGGATACTGACTCTGGTTCATGATCAAAGTTCAATTAAAGAACACCTTTGCTGGAAGGAAGATAGAAATGGGTAACGTCCCGTCTTACAGCCATGCGGATACTACGGGCCAGTGCCTTGAAGATTCCTTCTATCTTGTGATGTTCATTCTCACCTTCTGCCTTGATATTCAGATTCATGCGAGCACTGTCTGAAAGGCTCTTGAAGAAATGCAGGAACATCTCCGTTGGCATCTCTCCTACTTTCTCACGCTTGAATTCAGCATCCCAAACCAACCAGGGACGGCCACCGAAGTCAAGGGCAACCTGACAAAGACAATCGTCCATAGGCAGGCAGAATCCGTAACGCTCTATGCCACGCTTATCGCCCAGAGCCTTCAGGATACACTCTCCCAAAGCAAGTGCTGTATCTTCTATCGTGTGATGTTCGTCCACCTCCAAGTCGCCCTTACAACGGATATACAGGTCAACCATACCATGCTTGGCTATCTGTTCCAACATGTGATCGAAGAAGCCAAGACCTGTCTGGATGTCACTCTTTCCGTTTCCGTCCAGATTCACACGTATGGTGATGTCCGTTTCCTTTGTGGTGCGGACAACCTCAGCCGTACGCTCGCCTGCAAACAGCAGCTCCATAATCTTCTGCCAATCCATATCCTCACCCAGGATGAGGCTCTTACAACCCAGATTCTCAGCTAACTTGGCATCTGTCTGACGATCGCCAATCACCCACGATGCAGATAGGTCGTAATCGCCCTTCATGTATTCTGTCAGCATGCCAGTACCCGGTTTGCGTGTAGGCAGGTTATCTGCAGGAAAACTTCTGTCGATATGTATGGCATCAAACTCTACGCCCTCACCCTTCAGGATATCCAACATCAGGTTCTGAGTGGGCCAGAAATCCTTTTCGGGATAGCTGTCGGTTCCCAATCCGTCCTGGTTGCTTACCATTATAAATTCATAATCGGTATGCTGACGCAGGAACTTCAAAGCACTGATAACACCAGGTACAAACTGAAATTTCTCGTATCTGTCTATCTGCTCATCAGCAGGCTCTACCAATATGGTGCCGTCACGATCTATGAATAACGCTCTTTTCATAATTACCAAAGTTAATGTCCAGCGTCTAAGGAATCACTTAAACTGACGTAATGCGCTTAACAGTTCGTTGTTCTCCATCTGAGTACCAATGGTGATACGCAGGCAATTACCACAAAGCTTGACTTTGTTCCTGTTACGAACAACTATACCCTTATGAATCAAGTAATTGTAAACAGCATTTGCATCTGTTACTTCAACCAGGACGAAGTTAGCCTCGCTGGGATGAATCTTCTTGCAGATAGGCAGTTCGCTCAGGGCTGGCATCATGTGTTCACGCTCACGCTTTATCTGACGTACCCACTGGTCAACCTTTACCCAGTCATCCATCATCTGCAGGGCTTTGTCCTGCGTCAGTTTGTTTACATTGTAGGGATACTTCACCTTATTGAACAGACCGATAATCTCCTCGCTGGCAAAAGCCATACCCAGACGGATGCTGGCACATCCCCAAGCCTTGCTGAACGTGTTCAGTACAATCATGTTGGGGAAACGGTCCATAAAGTGACGGAAGGGCTGCAGGCCGGAGAAGTCAGAATAAGCCTCATCTATGACAACAATGCCGGGGAACTCCAACAGGATACGCTGCATCTCCTTCTTGTCCAACTCATTACCCGTTGGGTTGTTAGGCGAACATAACCAGATAACCTTTGTATTGGCATCCGTTGCATCCAGCACCTTCTGAGCCTGCAACTGGAAATTCTCATCCAGAAGAACAGAACGGTATGCCACATTGTTTATGTCGGCACATACCTTATACATACCATAGGTGGGAGCAATCGCCACGACATTATCCTTGCCAGGTTCGCAGAAGATACGGTAAACAAGGTCTATGGCCTCATCGCTGCCATTGCCCAGGAATATCTGTGACGGACGGACCTGCTTTATGGGAGAAAGCTTCTTCTTAACCTCTTCCTGCAAGGGATCCGGATAACGATTGACAGGGTCGTTATACGGACTCTCATTAGCATCCAGGAAAACATGCGCATCCATTCCCTTGAACTCATCGCGTGCGCAACTGTAGGGTTCCAACGCCCATATATTAGGTCTGACCAGTTTTTCTAATTCAAAATTCATAATCCAATATTATTCATAATAATGATTGATCCTCATTCCAGTACCTCCCATACGGGAAATACGGAGAGAGCTACTTCATTCTCACCGTCATCGCATTCTTATGCGCATCCAAGCCTTCTGCCTCAGCCATCAGCTCGACGGTACGGCCAATGCTACGGATACCCACTTCTGTAATATGCTGGAAAGTAATCTTACGGTTGTAGCTGTCCAGATTGACACCATTGTAAGCCACAGCATAGCCGTTTGTGGGCAGCGTATGATTGGTACCGCTGGCATAATCGCCTGCGCTCTCTGGTGTCAGACTGCCCAGGAATACGCTTCCTGCATTAACCACCTTCTCTGAGAGCTCCATATAGTTCTTGGTTTCTATGATAAGATGCTCGGGAGCGTACTGGTTAGTAACATCCATCATCTCCTCATCGTCATGAACCAAAATTATCTTACTGTATTCCAAGGACTGGGCTGCAATCTCATTACGAGGCAGGAGAGCCAACTGACGCTCCACTTCCTGCTGAACCTTCTCTATAATCTGTTCGTTCTTGGTAACAAGCAGTACCTGACTATCCACACCGTGTTCGGCCTGACTCAACAGGTCGGCAGCTACGAAGACAGGGTTTGAAGTCTCGTCTGCCAATACCTCAACCTCGCTGGGGCCGGCAGGCATATCTATAGCAACATCATGCAGGCTTACCTGCTGCTTGGCACACATCACAAACTGGTTGCCGGGACCGAATATCTTGTACACCTTAGGTACAGACTCTGTTCCGTAAGCCATAGCACCGATTGCCTGCACACCGCCAATCTTGAATATCTTGCTTACACCGGCAATACGGGCAGCCACCAAGATAGCAGGGTTAACCTTACCGTCACGGGCAGGAGGCGTACAAAGAACTATCTCCTCGCAACCGGCAATCTTGGCAGGGGTAGCCAACATCAGCACCGTACTGAACAAAGGTGCTGTGCCACCGGGGATATACAGACCGACCTTCTGGATGGGTACCGACTTCTGCCAGCACTCCACACCGTCAGTAACCTGAACATGATCCGCCTGGAACTTCTGCGAAGCGTGGAACTTCTCTATATTCTGATGAGCCTGCACAAGAGCCTGCTTCAAATCGTCGCTTACCAACTGTTCAGCCTCCATCATCTCTGCCTCAGTAACGGCCAAGTCCTGCAAGTTTACATGGTCAAACTTCTCCTCGTACTCCTTTACAGCAGCATCGCCCTTAGCCTTTATGTCTGCAAGCACAGCGGCTACGGTAGCATTCAACTGACTGGCATCACGCACAGGACGCTTCAGCAGTTCTTTCAGTTCCTCTTGGGTGGGATACTTATAGATTTTCACTTCTTTTTCTACGTTTTATCGTTATTTACGAAAGGCCGTCTCGTTATTTCAACATATCATTAATAATGCTACAACGGCATATAGGCGGCCTTTACAGAATCATCTTCTCAATGGGAACGACCAGGATGCCCTGAGCACCCAGATCCTTCAGCTGACGGATAATCTCCCAGAAACGCTTCTCATCGATAACCGTATGAACACTGCTCCACCCCTCTGTTGCCAAAGGCATCACTGTAGGACTCTTGGCACCAGGAAGGATATTCACAACCTCCTTCACCTTGTCGGTGGGAACATTCATCAGCACATATTTCTTGTCCTCGGCATTCTTTACAGCCTCGATACGGAAAAGCAGCTCGTCCAGCACAGCCTTCTTCTCTTCGCTCATGTTCTTGTTGCCAATGAGCAGAGCCTCGCTCTTCATAACCACTTCCACCTCAGCCAGATTATTGCTGACAAGAGTACTGCCGCTGCTTACGATGTCAAAGATAGCATCAGCCAGACCAATACCCGGACTAATCTCAACAGAACCGGTTATAACATGGATATCGGCAGCAATATGGTTTTTCTGCATGAAACGACGTAGGATGCCGGGATAGGATGTTGCAATCTTCTTACCCTCGAACCACTTCAGGCCAGTATAGTTCACAGCCTTGGGAATGGCCAAGGAAAGACGGCATTTGCTGAAGCCCAGCGGACGGATAACCTCTGCATCCTCCTGACGCTCCTCAAACTCGTTCTGGCCAACGATACCCAAGTCAGCAACGCCTGTTGCCACACTCTGTGGGATATCATCATCACGCAGATAAAGAATCTCTACGGGGAAGTTACTGCTCTGCACCAGCAATGTGCGTTTGCTGCTGCTAACCTTAATGCCTGCCTCTGCCAGCAGCGCCATTGTATCCTCAAATAATCTGCCTTTCGACTGTACTGCTATTCTTAACATTTTCTTTTAAAATTTGAACCTTTCTACCTTATATATTTATTTTGGGGTACAAAGGTACGAATAAGTGAGCGATAAATAAAATAAAATACAACTTTTATTTTTTTATCCGAACGGAAGTACCTTCGAGAGATGTTCTCAAAGGTACGAATAAGTGAGCGATAAATAAAATAAAATACAACTTTTTTTTTATCCGAACGGAAGTACTTTCGAGACATAGTCTCAAAGGTACGAATAAGTGAACGGAATACAAAGAAAACTATCGTTTTTTTTAATTCCTGAGCGGAAGTACAAAAAAAAATGGAGGCTTATTCGCCTCCATTGTCCGTAAATTTATGCCTCGCTGAACTGATCTTTACCAACGCCACAGAGCGGGCAAGCCCAATCTTCTGGCAGATCTTCAAAAGCTGTACCAGCAGGAATGCCATTCTCAGGGTCTCCAACTTCCGGGTCATACTCATAGCCACAGACATCACAAACGTACTTTTTCATGTTCTTTTTTGTTTTTGAGGTTTAACATGTAGTGGATACTCTTTCGTTGCAAAGATAACACCTTTGTCTGACACCACCAAATTTTATGGCAACCTTTTTGAGTGAAGTTGGTCTATACAATGCCTTGGGCCATCAGCAAAAAGTTCTTGGCTACGCCGAGCTTGCCGCTATGATGGCCTGCATTATACAATGCCTTGGGCCATCAGCAAAAAGTTCTTGGCTACGCCGAGCTTGCCGCTATGATGGCCTGCATTATACAATGCCTTGGGCCATCATAGCTCTGGCAACCTTCATGAAGCCAGCTACATTGGCACCTTTGACATAATTGATATAGCCGTCGGGCTGCGTGCCGTACTTGCAGCACTGCTTGTGAATACCGTGCATAATCTCATGCAGGCGCTTGTCAACATCCTCGGCACTCCACGACAGGTGCATGGCGTTCTGACTCATCTCCAAACCGCTGGTGGCAACACCACCTGCATTGACAGCCTTACCAGGAGCATACAGAATCTTTTTCTGCAAGAATAAATCGATAGCATCCGGTGTACATCCCATATTACTGATTTCGCCTACACAGAGCACCTTGTTGGCAATCAGCTGCTCAGCATCCTCGGCATTCAACTCGTTCTGCGTAGCACAAGGCAGAGCTATGTCCACCTTCACCTCCCAAGGCTTCTTGCCCGGATAGAAGGTGGCACCGGGGAACTCTTCGGCATAAGGAGCCACGATGTCATTACCACTGGCACGAAGCTCCAGCATATAGTCAATCTTGCTTCCTTCGATACCATCAGGATCATAGACATAGCCATCAGGACCGCTGATAGTGACCACCTTGGCACCTAATTCGGAAGCCTTGGTGGCAGCACCCCAGGCAACATTACCGAAACCACTGATGGCAACGGTCTTGCCCTTAATGTCATGACCAGCCGTCTGCAACATCTCATTAACGAAGTAGAGACCGCCAAAACCTGTAGCCTCAGGACGAATCAGAGAACCTCCAAAATCAAGACCCTTGCCTGTAAGCACGCCGCTGAAGTCACGTGTCAGCTTCTTGTACTGACCAAAGAGATAGCCAACTTCACGGGCACCGACACCTATATCGCCTGCAGGCACATCAATCTCCGGACCGATATAACGGTACAACTCGCTCATAAAAGCTTGACAGAAACGCTCTATCTCGGCATCGCTCTTACCGCGAGGAGAGAAGTCGGAACCACCCTTCCCACCGCCCATAGGCAATGTCGTCAGGGCATTCTTGAAGGTCTGCTCAAACCCCAGGAACTTAAGAATACTCAGGTTTACGGATGCATGGAAACGAAGTCCGCCCTTGTAGGGACCGATGGCACTGTTGAACTGCACGCGGTACCCCAGGTTGACCTGTACCTGTCCTTTGTCATCCACCCAGGGAACACGGAATGTAATGATACGCTCAGGTTCAACCAAACGTTCCAAGAGTGCTTTACGTTCAAACTCGGGATGCTGATCGTATACATCTTTTATAAATACCAAAACCTCGCGAACAGCCTGCAAGTATTCCCTCTCACCAGGATGACGCCTTTCCAGTTTCTGCATAAAATCATTTATGTCAAGCATAGTATCTAATTAGTTTAAGTTATTGTTTTGTTTAATTAGTTTAAAAGTACAATACAAAGTTATTAAACTAAATCATCATCTCAAACAGTTTACAGATATATTTTATACCCTAAACTATCATTTTGTAAAGTACAAATTACCAAAACAAGGTGTTTGCGGGAAAATTTTGTGACATTTTATCGTTTATTTGAAGGATTAGGGATTAGTTGTTAGGGTACAAAAAAAAGAAGCCGTTTGGCTTCTTCTTGGTTGCGGGGGTCCGACTCGAACGGGCGACCTCCAGGTTATGAGCCTGGCGAGCTACCAACTGCTCCACCCCGCGATGTTTCTTGTTTGCGAGTGCAAAGGTACGCCGATTTTTTGGATTGTCCAAATGTTTTCACAAGAAAAATGTTCTTCAACATATAAATCAAGCCTATTATCGGCACAAAGTGTTAAATATGTGCAAAAAAGCGATCAATTTCTGCACACTTTCGGAGAATTGTGCTAACTTTGCAAAAGTTATGGCAGTAGTTAAAACAAGAAAGAAACTGGTAGACGTAGCCAGACAGTTGTTCGCCAAGAACGGTCTGGAGAATACTACAATGAACGACATAGCCCAAGCCTCTGGCAAGGGAAGGCGTACATTATATACCTACTTCAAAAGCAAAGAGGACATCTACTGGGCCGTAATAGAAGAGGAGCTGGACATCATGTCGGAACGCATGAATGCCGTAGCCAGCCAGAAGATGGAACCGGAAGACAAGCTGGTGGAACTCATCTACACGCATTTGGACTGCATCAAGGAAGCCGTACAACGCAACGGTAACCTGAGGGCAGAATTCTTCCGTAACATCATTATGGTATCAAAGGTCAGAAAAAACTTCGACCGTAACGAACGCAACCTCTTCTCAAGCATTATGATGGAGGGCGTACAGAGCGGCCGCTTTGTTGTAGAGAGCATCCCTCTGGTGGTGGACATCCTGCATTACTGCATAAAAGGACTGGAAATACCTTATATATATGACCGCCTGTCAAAGGGACTTCCCAGCGGCGTCAGTCGTGGAATTGTGCAGAAAATCCTGCACAAAGCACTGGCAAGGAACGAGAGACATGTAAATTATTACTTGTAACCCTTTATCATAATTCATAATTCATAATTAGAAAATACATATTAATTCAAAATAAATAAAATGGGATTATTACAAGGAAAGACTGCAATTGTAACTGGTGCAGCACGTGGTATTGGTAAGGCAATTGCTTTGAAGTTTGCTCAGGAAGGTGCTAACATCGCCTTTACTGATTTGGTTTTGAACGATGAGATGGCTGCCGGCATGGAAGCCACCCGCAAAGAGATAGAGGCTGTTGGTGTAAAATGTCTGGCTTATGCAGGCAACGCTGCTGACTTCGCCGAGACTGAGGAAGTGGTAAAGAAGATCAAGGAAGACTTCGGCACCATCGATATTTTGGTTAACAATGCAGGTATCACCAAGGATGGTCTGATGCTGCGCATGAGCGAGCAGCAGTGGGATGCCGTCATCAATGTAAACCTGAAGAGTGCATTCAACTTCATTCATGCATGTGTACCCATCATGATGCGTCAGAAGAATGGTTCTATCATCAATATGGCCAGTGTTGTAGGTGTTCACGGCAACGCAGGACAGTCTAATTACGCTGCTTCTAAGGCAGGTCTGATTGCCCTGGCTAAGAGTATTGGTCAGGAGATGGGCCCCAAGGGTATTCGTGCCAATGCTATCGCCCCCGGCTTCATCGAGACAGCCATGACAGCCGCTCTGCCCGAGGAGGTTCGTCAGGAATGGGCTAAGAAGATTCCTCTGCGTCGTGCCGGTCAGGTTGAGGATATTGCCAATACAGCTTTGTATCTGGCCAGCGACCTGTCAAGCTATGTCAGCGGTCAGGTTATTCAGGTTGATGGTGGTATGAACATGTAAAATAATTCATAATTCTTAATTCACAATTAAGAGTTGAACGTATTATACGAAGATAATCATATTATTGTTGTAAACAAACAGAGCGGGGAGATCGTGCAGGGAGACAAGACTGGCGATACTCCCCTCTCTGATATTGTCAAGACCTATCTGAAGGAGAAGTACAACAAGCCCGGGAACGTTTTTCTGGGTGTGGTGCATCGTCTGGATAGGCCTGTATCAGGTGTGGTACTATTTGCCAAAACCAGCAAGGCCCTCCCCCGCCTGAACAAACTCTTTGCCGAGCACGAGAAGGTAAAGAAGACCTACTGGGCCATTGTCGGCAACAAGCCGCCACAGGAGAGCGGCACCCTGACACACTGGCTCACCCGCAACGAGAAGACGAATACCGCCAAGGCCTATGACCGCGAGGTTCCCAACTCCAAGAAAGCCATACTGGACTACCGGCTCATAGCAGCCAGCCAGCGCTATTTTCTTTTGGAGATACAACTGCATACGGGCCGCCACCACCAGATTAGATGCCAATTGGCAAAGATAGGGTTCCCCATAAAAGGCGACCTGAAATATGGTGCCCCACGTAGCAATCCAGACGGAAGCATTTGCCTGCATGCCCGTCATTTGGAGCTGGAGCATCCTGTAACACACGAAATACTAAGCATAACGGCACCTGTTCCTCAGGATGCATTATGGCAGGCATTTGCAAAGGATTGACTTCTTTTCAATCGTTAAAAATGTTATCTTTTCTGTAAAAACAGAAAAAAATATAACAGGAAGAACCTTCCGTATATCTCTTTTTTATTACCTTTGTATAAAAATATAGAGGTATCCTTTATGAAACGTGCACTGAAATGGGCCTGCGCCATCATTCTGACACCAGTAATAGCGATAGTTTTACTGATGGCAGCCTTCTATATTCCGCCCGTGCAACGTTGGGTAGTAAAGGAAATCTCGGAATACGCCAGCGAAAAGAGCGGTCTGAACATCACTATGCAGAAGGCTACCTTCACCTTTCTGCTGGATTTGGACTTACACCAACTACATATCGACGACCACGGAAAGGATATTCTGAATGTGGAGAAGGCCCTGGTCGACCTTGACTTCTGGCGTATCCTTGTCCTGAAAGTTGGCGTAGAAGCCGTTGAACTGCAAAACGGAGACATAGACACCAGAGACCTGATAGCCACCCTGCAACTGAAGGGCGAACTGAAGGACTTTCACCTGAGGGCGGACAACGTTGACCTTCACCACAACCTGGTAACACTGAACGGAGCTACCATCGACGGATGTAATCTTGACATCGCCATGAAAGACACCACGGTGGTAGATACCACTGAAAGCGCACCCGTTAGATGGGGATTGGATATTGAGCAAGTTGCCATCAAGAAGAGTCAGATTATGCTGCACATGCCCTACGACAGTATGACCCTTCAGGCAGGATTGCAGGAAGCGTTACTGAAAGGCGGCGACATAGACTTGGAGAAAGGCATTTATCGAATCCAGAAGCTGAAGATGCGGGCAGACTCCCTGCACTACGACCTACCCTACGAGCCCCGTCTGAAGGAAGGTCTCGACCCATCACATATCACCCTGTACAATCTGGCACTCGACTTAGAGAACACCATCTTCAAACAGCAGGACAACTACCTGTCCATGAATCTGAAGAACCTGCAGATGAAGGAGAAATGCGGCCTGAGCATAGATACACTGAAGGCCAACCTGATGATGGACAGTCGGAGCATGCTGCTTGAGGGGCTGAAGTTGGTTACGATGCACAGCAAGGTCAGCGGCGATGCCAATGTGGAATGGAGAGCACTGAAAGGCAGAGGCGAGCTGTCTGCCGTACTGAGGGCACGCATAGGACATCAGGACATTCTGGCTCTGGCAGGCAACTACCTCCCCAAGGACCTGAAACGTGTCTATCCCCAACAACCCATAGAAATGGATGTGGCTGCATACGGCAATGTGGATAGCCTGAATATTACAGAAAGCAGGATTACCATGCCTACGGTCATAGATATACGCACCAACGGCTACGTCACGAATCTGACGGACAGCCTTCACCTGTCGGCAGACATGAAGTGGGATGTCAAGACCATGAACCTGAACTTCATCAGGCAATACTTGGGACTCAACAACGTGAACCTGCCTCCAATGATTTTGCACGCAGACACCAAGCTGAAGGACTGCAACCTACTGACTGCAGACGCTCTGTTGCAGGAAGGAAGGGGCAACGCTCATCTGAGGGGCAACATAGACCTGAGCCGGATGGCCTACGATGCCAAGATGCTCATCAACAACTTGCAGATACACGACTTCCTGCCACATGACAGCATCTACAACCTGACTGCCAATGCCAGCATCCAGGGAGTTGGAACAGACATGCTGGCTGCAGGGACGAGGATGGAAGCCAAGGCACACATCGAGCATCTGCGATATGCCAGTTGGGATCTGGACAGCGTACAGGTTCAGGCCAAGCTGAAGCAAGGTGAAGGTCGCCTTGAGATGACCAGCAACAACGACCTGTTACGCCTGCAGGCCTGTGCGGAGACCAGCATACGACAAAGGAAGATGACAGCCTCCAGCTTCAATCTGGATCTTAATCACATTAATATGTATGCCCTTGGCTTGGCAAAGAAGAGAGTCAGCGCCAGCATGGTCATGCACATGGAGGGCGACTCGGACTTCGACCAGACGCATAATCTTACAGCCAGCATCAGGGCGCTGCAGATGAATGTCAACGATACCATCTTCTACCCCGAGGACCTTGCCCTAACAGCACATCTGAACCCCAGCAGCATAAAAGCCTACGCTGCCGCAGGCGACTTGGTATTCCACATGGAATCTGAGCAGGGACTGGATTCCCTCTTGGCCAGAAGCAACAACTTCACAGAGGAGCTGGGCAGGCAGATCGACAGTCTGCACCTCGACCAGGACAAACTACGCACGCTCCTGCCCTATGCGAATATTCATCTGCAGAGCGGTCAGAAGAATCCCGTCTTTAACATCCTGAATCATGTATTGGGGTACAAGTTCAGGGAGATGCACATGAACCTTACCAGCAATCCAGAGAGCGGACTGAATGGGGAGGGCTACATGTACCATCTGAATACGGGAGCTATCCTGCTCGACACCATTTCGTGCCAAATCCGTCAGAAGGAAGAAGGACTTACGATGCAGGGAAGAGTCAAGAACGGCCCCAAGAACAAGGTCGTCTGCTTCGAGAGCGTTATAAATGCCAGCCTCACCACCAATGGTGCTGCCGCCCATCTATTATTCTTGGACGCCAAAGGCAAGAAAGGCATCGACACGGGTCTGAAAGCAGAGGTAACACCGGAGGCACTGAATGTTCACTTCACGCCACTGAACCCCATCATTGCCTATAGAAACTTCAAGCTGAACCCCGACAACTACATCCGTCTTATCAAAGGCAATAAGGTGGAGGCTTTGATAGACCTGTTGGCTGACGATGGTACGGGTCTGAAACTCTACTCCACCCCAAACGAGGATGCCCAGCAAGACCTCTCGCTGAGCGTCAACAGGCTGAACCTGGGCGAATTGTCATCCGTCGTACCGTTCATGCCCATGATAGAAGGATTCCTGAACGGAGACCTCCACTACATGCAGGCAGACAGTACCATCACCATTTCTACCGACATGAAGGTGAAGGGAATGAAGTATGAAGGTACCAGTATGGGCGATTTGGGTATGAACCTGATATACCTGCCTAATGAAGACGGCACCCATCATGTCGATGGTATAGTATCGCAGAATGACCGTGATATTGCCTACCTGAGTGGTACATACTGGGAGAAAGACAAGGAAGGACAGATAGATGCTACAGCCGAACTGAGCAGGCTACCCTTCAGTCTGGCCAATGCCTTCATGCCGCCAGAGACCATCACACTATCGGGCTATGCATTAGGAAACCTCGAGGTAAAGGGCAGTACCAGCAATCCCATCCTTACGGGCAGCATTGCCACAGACTCGCTGAATATTACGGCTGAGGCATACAACATCAACCTGCGCATCCCCAACGATACGTTGTATATTAATCATAGTCATATAGACCTGCCTCAGATAAAGGCTTACGCAGCCGGCAACAACCCGCTGACGCTGGACGGAAACATCGACTTCAGCAACCTGGAGGATGTGCAGCTGAACCTGAATATCGCTGCCAAGAACTACCAGCTGATAAATGCGCCCAAGACACGTAACGCCCTGGCATACGGTAAGGTTTATGTTGACATTAACAATCGCATCTGGGGAACGCTGAACGACCTGAAGATGCGAGGCGCACTGAATGTTCTGGGTAACACGGATGTCACGTATGTACTGAAGGATTCGCCCCTTACCGTCGAAGACCAGCTTTCCGACTTGGTAACCTTCTGTGACTTCACAGACACCCTGAGTGTTGAACCGGAGGAGGCTTCGAATCAGCATCTGGACATTCAGATGAATATAAACATCGACCCGACGGTGAAGGTTCACTGCCTCTTGAGCGATGACGGACGCGACCGCATAGAGCTGCAGGGAGGCGGAAGTATCACCATGACCTACGATCTGCAAAACGAGCTGCAACTGTTCGGACGCTACACCATAGACGAAGGTACCATGCGCTACTCCATCATGGCTATTCCGCTGAATGACTTCAAGATTGCGGGCGGCAGCTACGTTGAGTTTGTAGGCGACATAATGAATCCACGACTCAATATTGCAGCCAGCGAGCGCGTGAAGGCCAGCGTTACAGAGAACAATGTACCCAAGAATGTAGCCTTCGACGTAGGACTAAAGATTACACAGACGCTGGAGGATATGGGGCTGCTGTTCACATTGGAGGCACCAGAGGATATGACGGTACAGAACGAGCTTTCTGCCATGAGCGAGGAAGAGCGCGGACGTATAGCCATCACCATGTTGGTAACAGGTATGTACCTGAACGACAAGAGTGGTATGCAGGGAGGCTTCGACTATACCAACACTATGAATGCCTATCTGCAGGGAGCCATCAACAATCTGGCAGGACAGGCATTGAGCAACAGCGTCGACCTGAACTTCGGAATAGAAAACAACACGCAGCAAGGCGGCGAAACAACAACAGACTATAGTTTCAGCTTCAGGAAACGATTCTGGGGCAACAGGGTAAGCATTATCATAGGCGGAAAGATTAGCACGGGTAAGAATGCCGTAAATACAGGACAAACCATCATCGACAACGTATCTATGGAATACCGTCTCGACAAGAACTCTTCCCGTTACGTGCGCCTGTTCTACGACAGAAACTACGAGTCCCTGCTGGAAGGCGAGATAACAGAAATGGGAGCCGGTCTGGTACTCAGAAAACGTGCCGAGCGGTTAAAGGATTTGTTCATCTTCCGCACAAAGAAGAAAGAGGAAAAGAAATGAAAAAATACTTCATATTCATATTAACAACACTATGTCTGACAGCATGTTATACAACAAAGAATCTGCCAGACGACGAGGTGTTGTACCGAGGCATCAAGAAGCTGGACTACGATGCGCCTCTTAAACGCGACAGCATACGGGGGCAAGGCGTTATCACGGCATTGGCTGATGCCTACAACACTGTAGAGGGATTGCTGACGGGCGATGCCAGCGCGCTGAAAACAGACGAGGCTGACAAGGCTGCGCTGAAAGACAGTCTAAAAAAAGCAGACAAGCAGGATGCCCTGAACTACGAGACGGCCAAGGAGGAGATAAAGGCTGCCCTTGCCTACTCTCCTAACGGAGCCATCATGGGCAGCAGTTATTATACGCACCCCTTCCCTGTAAGACTTTGGATCTACAACAAGTATGTCAACAGCACCAGCAAGTTCGGCCGTTGGATGATGAACCACTTTGCTGCCACGCCTGTTTACGTAAGCAGTGTTAACCCCAAGGTCAGAAGCACTGTGGCACATAACACACTCAGGAACTATGGCTACTTCCGCAACAAGGTGACGTACGACACCATACCTATGACCAATCCCAAGAAAGCCAAGATTTCCTATCACGTTACACCCGGGCCTGTATTCCATTTAGATACTATCAAGTATCTGCCCTTCTATCCGCAGGCAGACAGCATCATACAGGCTACCATGGGTCAGTCGCTCCTAAAGCAGGGAACGCCATTCAGTGTTCAGAACCTCGATGCAGAGCGCAGAAGGCTCCAAAAGGAGTTCCGCAACAACGGATATTTTTACTACAGACCGGAATACATCTCCTTTAGGGCTGATACCGTTATGATACCACAGAAGGTGCAGATTCAGGTACGCCCCCTGCCAGAGACGCCCAATCAAGCCGAGCATCCTTATTATATAGGAAATACGCGCATCAACATCTATAAATACAACAAGTTTCAGCTTACGGACAGCGTTACCTTCAGAGGGCAGACCTACGGCTATAGCAATACGGAGAATAAGCCTCCTCTAAGGCTGCGCGCCATCCTGCCCAACCTATTCCTCAAGAAAGGCGACCTCTACCAGCAAACCAATCAGGACGTAACGCAGCAGAAGTTGGCAGACATGGATATATTCTCGTCCATGCGCGTAAGTTTCGTGCCTCGGGACACCGCCCTTACCAACGACACGCTGGATGTCGTAATCTCTGGCATGCTGGACAAGCCATACGATGCCGAGTTCATCGGCAAGATAACCAACAAGAGTAACAACTACGTGGGCCCTGGCGTTAGCTTTGGCATGCGCAAGCGCAATGCTTTCCGTGGTGCTGAGACCTTGGGACTGAACGTCTGGGGTTCATACGAATGGCAGACCGGAGCACATGTCGAGGGTAGCAACTCACTCATTAACTCCTACGAATACGGAGCTACGGCATCACTATCCTACCCCCGACTGCTATTCTTCGGCCTAGGCAAGAAGCTGTGGCGCAGATCTATCTCCAGCACCAACTTCGAGCTGAATGCCAAGTGGGTGAACAGAGCCAAATACTTTGGTAGAGTATCCTTTGGGGCATCTGTCTCATATACGCTGCAAAGAGGCAAGAATATCAAGCACGAGTTCACCCCCTTTAGCCTGAGCTACGACCTGCTGCTGAACAGTACGGAACGATTCGACTCCATCATCAAGGCAAACCCCGCCCTATACATTTCCATGCGCGACCAGTTTGTACCCAGCATGGAGTACACCTTCACATGGACGAAGGAAAAGGAAAGGCATCAGCAGACCCTGAAGATAAACCTGAAGGAGGCTGGTAACGTAACATCTGGCATCTATGCCATCTGCGGACAAGCATTCAGCAAGCCCGAGAAGGAGCTCTTCGGCGTTCCGTTTGCTCAGTTCGTAAAGGCTTCTGCACAATACACCCACCGCTTCCAGCTCACCCCGCGCAGCTGTCTTGCCACACGCGTGTTTGCAGGTATTGTGTACAGCTACGGCAACGCCTCCACGGCACCATATAACGACCTGTTCTCCATCGGAGGTGCCAATAGCATCCGCGCCTTCTCCATACGCAGCATCGGTCCTGGCTCTTACCATCCCGTAAGAAGTTCCTACTCATACATCGACCAGACGGGAGACCTGAAGCTGGAGGCCAACCTCGAATACCGCTTCCCCATTATTGCCAACCTGTACGGAGCCGCCTTCCTCGATGCCGGTAATATCTGGCTCATCAAGGAGAACAGCAACCAGCCTGGCGGTAAGATAAACATGTCTGAATTCGGGAAGACCATAGCTTTGGGTACAGGAGTGGGACTACGATACGACTTGGACTTCCTCGTTCTCCGATTCGACCTCGGAATTGGTATCCATGCACCCTACGACACAGGCAAATCAGGCTATTACAACATGCCCAGTTTCGGCAAATCGCTGGGTTATCATTTCGCAATCGGATATCCATTCTAAGCCAGAACGGACTAAAGAAAGGAACATTTTTGCAAAAAGAACGCAGAAATTCATAAAATAATTGTACTTTTGCAACATAGAATTTATTAACATTATTAATTATACACAACTAAACAAGACATGAAACCTACATTGTTTCTTTTGGCTGCCGGTATGGGAAGCCGCTACGGAGGCCTTAAGCAGTTAGACACATTGGGTCCTCAGGGACAAAGTATTATGGACTATAGCATCTATGATGCCATTCAAGCCGGATTCGGCAAAATCGTTTGGGTAATCCGTCGCGACTTCGAGGAGCAGTTCCGTACACAGATTCTTGCCAAGTACGAAGGACACGTACCCTGCGAGCT
>Ga0310786_10003812_pt1 | contig 21513 bp, 19 predicted proteins | sample AusTroGonzalo_MG_FD_203881 | JGI IMG/M metagenome (GOLD analysis project Ga0310786, IMG submission 203881) | Bovine rumen microbial communities from tropical cattle in Woodstock, Queensland, Australia - Gonzalo_03 (v2) (version 2) | ecosystem: Host-associated > Mammals > Digestive system >...
TTTTTTCTTGTATTGTTGCGAGACCTTTCGTTATTGTCACAGAAATTGTCACCACACTTCCAGCAGATGACGCGTTTAATTGGAGCTTATTGTCTTTATATAAAACTTCGCACGCTGAAATCAAAAAAGTGCCACCGCAACTTTCTTGAAAATAGACTGAAGCACCATAATGCAGTGCGTGATATAAGGAAGATAATAACGAATATTCAGCTATTCTAAAATTCAATAGTGAATCTTTTTGAAGTTCATCATAATTCCAACAGAAAAGCCTCCCCGACATAATACAAGTATCGCCGAAATCGATATCATCGTCTAAAGTTAAAGTATCCCATGCTATAGGAAGTACTATTGCGCTAGAACTAGAGCTGAAACTCGAACTACTTTCTGGAATAAGCTCCGTTATTGAACTCGAACTAATCTCCCCCGCCGACGAAACGTGTTCTTCGAGCAAACTTTCAGACTGCGGTACAGTCGATTTGCAGGCCGCGAGGAGCGCAACAGTGATTACGGGGATTAATTTGGCAATATTCATAAGGCTTTTAGGAATATACAAAAAAAGACGACACTTTTGTATCGCCTTCCTTTCCTCCTTCTTTCCGTGTTTCGTTAATCTTCTTCGAACCACATCCTTAATATTTTGTTTTTAAATTACAAATTAAGGATTATTCAATTTACCGAAGAATTGAAAATTTTTCTTTACAAGCGATTTTTTTTCAATTAAGCCTCCCCTGTTTTTGTATTCTTTAATATATTGGTTTAATGGAACAACGATTTCTAACATCTAACACCAAAGACTATTGACTAGTAACTAAAATTATGCGTAAAGATTTTTGGATAAAGATTACAATTGCTCCCCTGCCGGTACTCATTGTATCTATTTCTGCGACGGTCATATTTAATCTCTCAGCTTGTTCGACTGATGATTCAGTATCTCCGATTCCGAACTTTTCCGCGAATACCTCCTCTTCGGTTCAAAGTATTCCGTCAAGTGCATCCAATATTGTTCCATCAAGTGAGTCGAAAGCGATTTCATCAAGTGGAATCGTTAAAAATGATACGACTTTTGTGAATGTAAATGATAATGGGAACCAGTCCTTTACCAAAAACGAATGTTCCGTAAAAACGAATGCTGCGGATAATTCGATCTTGCTTGAAATGACCTACGCAGGCGAAGTCAAAAGTATTATTACAATGACTCTTGAAGGTTCCATGGTCAATATAGAATCAAAGGCTATTTACGATGCGAAGATTTCAGACACGATGGTAAAAAAATTCTGTGAAGATGCTAAAAAAGAAGCTCTGTTAGAAGATGCGACCGTGATTTGCGAAAAACGTTCCGTAACGGCTGTGATGACAAAACCAACCAATGGACAAACATTGAAAGAAGTATCTGAATCGTCACAACAAACGTGCGATTCCTTCAACAATAGCTTCAAAATAACGGATCCTGTTCAAAGCTCAAGTTCTGCTCTAGTTGTTCTTCCGGAAAGTTCTAGTTCGGCTTTGACCGATCCTCCGAAAATTGAAAAAAGCAGAGCTACGTGCGAAATTACGAAAGATACGGATGAAGCCTTTAACATGATTATTACTGCTCCGGATTCCGTAACAATGACCTTTGAAGCGACTTACAATAATAACATATTCTCTATGAATGGCGTTGCCGTATTTGCTCCGAATGTTCCGCAAAGCGTGATTGATAAAGAATGTGCCAGAGAAAAGGCCGAAGCCGCCGAAGATGATGACGGAACTGTCGTGATTTGCAGTGGAAACGTGATTACAGAATCGAATTCTTTTATGGTTACAGAAAACTTGCTTATATTAGCTGCTCCGTCTTTGGTTGAAGAGTGTGACAAGGTTCAGGAAACAGGTGTTATTCCTGAGGATGATGAATTGTAACTTATAAAAGAAAAATATTTTAACTTATTTTAAAAGCCTCGGCGCAAGGACCGAGGCTTGTTCATTTTCAGTTAATCTTCTTCAAACCACAAATCTTCTAACGTCATTCCACCGCTAAGCAATGCCGGGCATATATATTTTTCGGTACCTTCTACAAGAGTCTCGATATCAGGGTTCATTTCTTCAAACGTGAAAACAGAACCAGAACAGACTACATTGCTTTTATACTCGTCCTTCTTGTAAGCTTCGCAAACCTTAGCTAACGTCTCGTCATCAATACCCGTGTATTCTTCACGAACACTGTATTTATAGTTTCCCAAATAGGTTCCCGTTGAAACACCAGTTTTATTGGAGTAAATAATTGATTGTTGAACAACGTTTCCATTAACTTGGACACCGCAAGACAGGGCTTTTTCTGCAATTTCTCCCTTTGGGTCAACTTGATTTGCTGCCTTGTTGAACTGCTGAATTGTATTATTGTAAACCTGATCACAATAGCGTTCCATATAACTTGTCAAACGAGCTATATAAAAAGATTTGTTCGTTTCATTGGCATCTTTTATTAATGCAGAAAAAGAAGTTTTATTGTCAGAACAAGAAGTTTTTGCATTATCCAAGTCTTCAACTTGCTCCTTGGCTTCTTCGCACGTTTGCTCGCTAAACATTAAAAATATCCCATCCATGGTGTATTCACCACGATAAGTGGCAGGCTGTTTACCGAAATTGCCCTCCAATTTGAAACCCATATTGGAATTATCCGTAATCATATTTACATTCAATTCAGCCATAACAACATTACCAGTCGAATAGACGTTGCATGTCATCGAACCGACTCCATTCGGGTCAATATGACGTTCGTAAATCAAGTCTCCTTTAATGAAAGGATCTGGGGATGTGCTGCCGGAATCGCAACCGACAAGAATGGCGGCCACGGACATAGGGATTAAAATTTTTTTCATGATTACCTCGATATTTTGCCTTTAAATTACAAATTAAGTATTATCCAACTTATTTAAAATGTGAAAATTTTCTTTTACAAACGGTACGGAAAAAGCACCAGCAAATTCACATAAAAAAGCCCCGGCACAGAGGCCGGGGTGACAAAAGAAAAAATTAATGTCTTTTCATTTAATTTTCGTCCCATATTGATTCAAAAGGCATTCCGCCACTAAGCATTGCAGGACATTGAACCTTTGTTATTGCCTCCATAAAAGTTTCGACATCTGTTATCGTATCTTCATACGTGAAAACGGAACCAGAACACTTAACGTTGCTATAGCTTTCAGATTTCTTGTAGGATTTGCAAATCTGTTCCAAAGTGGCATCGTCAAGCCCCGTAAATTCATCACGAATACTATATTTGTTTTTTTCCAAATGTGTACCCTTAGAAATATAGCTCTTGTCGGAATATACAATTACAATCTGCAAGTCATTATTGTCTTTTTTCTGAATTTTGCAGGATACTGCTTTTTCTTTACTTTTATCTTTTGAATTGACTTGTTTTAACAACTCATCAAACATTTTACTCATTGTGTCGTGCATACCGTCACAATATTTTTTCGCTGATTTTTTATCCTCAGCCATTATTGTAGATATGTTCTTTTCACTAATTTCTGGTATTGATGCAGAGTATGTAATTTTATTAGCGGAGCAAGACGTTTTCGCGTCTTTCATGTTTTTGATATTTTGTTTGGTTTTTTCACATTCTTCTCCGCCGTCGTCGGCAAAGGCTCCTTCCATTATATATTCACCGCGATAAGATTTATTTCCATAATCTGTTTCTTGCTTCATTCCCATATTAGAATCATCTGTAAACAAATTTACAGTTGATTCTATGAAAACAACTTTATCAGTTGCATAAACTTTGCAACTCATGGAACCTACAAGATTCGGTTCGATATTACGTTCATACACCAAATCACCTTTAGTGTAGGAATCGGCAGAAGAACTATTGGATTCGCAACCGACAAGAATCGCAGCGACAGACAGAGGGACTGCAAAAAGATGTTTCATATTGACCTCGAAATTCCATTTTAAAGATAAAAATTAGATTTTTTTATCAAATATTAAATATGGAAATTTTTCTTTACAATTTGTGCTTTTTTCCTATATTTCCTCCCCTATTTGTATATTTATCATAAAAATGCATCAAAAACCATATCCATTTTGAGTAAAAAGGACTCTCATGATTAAAAAATTTTTCGCGTTGACCATTGTCTCTACATTGTTTTTTATCGCTTGTTCGTCAGACAACTCTACGGCTCCATCTCAAGAATCAGCGCTAATCCCCTCATCTTCTTCAATTCTATCATCTACAACCCAATCATCTTCTGCAATTCAAAATGCAAATGACGTTTTCTCTTCGTCATCCGTTGTTTATGAAAACCCAAACGAGCCGAACAAAGTTAAGGTGACATGCGAAATTTTCGTAGATACAGATACCGCTTTTTCCATGAAAATCACTGTTCCAGATTCAATAACAATGACTGCTGATGCGAAGTATAAAGACAGCATATTTACGATGACCCAAACAGGAGTATTTCCGCCAGAAACTCCACAAAGCCAGTTAGACGAAGAATGTAAAGAAGCCAAAGCCGACAACAATGATCTAAAAAGAACATTGGAAGAGCAGGCAAGGGTCAAAATGGATTTTACGACCAAATGCGATGGGAATATCATCGCGTTAAGCTTTTCCGCATTGTCAATATCGGATTTGAATCCAATCCCTGTAATTGCAGCACAATTGACTTACGATTGTGACGAAATCCAAAGAAATGGAGATTTCACCACCGACGAAGAATAACCCCACTCCCCTACCCCTAACATTCTATCCCCTAGCCTCTAATATGCGTAAAGATTTTGGTAAAAAAGCTATCATCACTCCCCTGCCCGTGCTTATCATCGCGACCTACAACGAAGACGGCTCCCCTAATGCCATGAATGCGGCCTGGGGCGGCCAGCGCGAAGAAGACGAAATCGCGATTTGCCTCGGCACGGACCACAAGACAACAGAAAACATCAAGGCCCGCAAGGCTTTTACCGTGAGTTTCGGCACGCGAAAGACTGCAACGATTTCAGATTTCTTTGGCGTCGTGAGCGGCAAGAAAATGCCCAATAAAGTCGAAAAATCCGGCGTTCACGTCATCAAGAGCGCCCATGTCGATGCTCCGATGTTCGAAGAATTTCCGCTCACACTCGAATGTGAACTCTTGGAATGCAGCCCGGATTTCGATGGAAGCACTTACATCGTGGGCAAAGTCGTGAATACCAGCGCCGACGAAAACGTTCTCAACGGTGAAGGCAAGGTCGATCTCGGGAAAGTCGAACCGATTTCATACGATTCCGCATCGCATTCCTACCGCGTTGTCGGAGAAATTGTCGGCAAGGCGTTTAGCGATGGCTTAAAAATAGCCAAGCAACCGTAAAATAACGTAGCATTCTCATCGACCCGGTTCTTTTGAGCCGGGTCACTTTTTTTAGGCATTTGCTGTTGATTTTTGATATTGTTTAATGAAAAAATTATATTTGTTATGATTTCCCATAGGAGGGATATATGAAAATTTATTCCCGTAAAACGATTCCGTTTGCATTAGTCGCCATGGGCGTTTTGGCTATTTCATCCAATGCCGCGGAACGTTACAAGGATCGACTTTTTTCCGTCGAAAAAACAAAGGACGTCACTTACGCAACGAATGTCCCTCACTTGAGTTCTTTGCATTCGCTAGCCCAGACGCTTATCGAAGAAGTAGGCCAGTACGTCTATTTTTATACCAACGAAAATGACGTTGAACTCAAGCCTCTGTTGATGGACCTTTACACGCCAAAGGGAGACACCGAAAAGAAGCGTGCCGCCGTCATCGTGAGCCACGGCGGAGCAATGGTCGCCGGTGCGAAAGACGATACGGACCAGCAATCCGTCACTTATTGCGATTCTCTTGCCGCACGCGGTTTTGTGGCGGCATCTATTGAATACCGTTTGGGCGTTACCATGGAAGGTAGCGGCTTAAGCTACAGCATCGACAGCGTCGATTTCGCACGCTCGGTCTATCGTGGTGTCCAGGACATCAACGCCGCAGTCCGCTACATGCGCAAGAACGCCGATAAGCTTGGCATCGACCCCAATAAGATTTATCTTGTCGGTAACAGTGCCGGAGCAATCCTTTCGCTTGAAAACATTTATACATCAAAGGAAACCGATTTCCCGAATTACATTCAAAAGAAAAATACGCCAGACCTTGGTAGCTTGGATACTTACGGGGAACAAGGCTTTGATTCCCATGCTAATGGTGCCGTTGCCTTGTGGGGTGCCGTCCATAATCCGAACATCATTGGCGAAAACAAGACTCCTGTTTTCCTTGTTCATGGAATTGATGATGAAACTGTGCTCTTCAAGACAGGCCGTCCATTGGCAAATGCAAGCAAGATGATTGCGAACATGCTCCCCAACAGCATGGCCATGTTGGCATCGCTCTTGAAGTTGGATATCGGAACGCCTACGCTTTACGGAAGTTTTGTCATAGACTCTCTTTTAAAGGCTAAAAAGATTGACCATGAATCTTACTTTGTAGAAAGGGCATATCACGAATTTTATGATGAACCCGAATACGAAGAGCCGGTACGTACAAAAGTTTTCGATTTCCTTTACAGGCTCGCTTCGGCGAATTCGCCAGAATCTATTGGCAAGCGCGTTATCGCTCGTGAATCCATCATTCAAATGCAGTACGGCAACAAGAGCTTTACCGTCTCTCGCGGAAGCAACTTGAACTACAGCGTCGTAGATCTTCAAGGCCGTACAGCAATGTCCGGGAACGTTTCTGCAGGGCAGTCCGTAAATTTGAGTTCTCTTAAGAACGGAGTTTATGTACTTCGAGTGCAGGGCGAAAACGCAATTCGCTTTGGCCTTAGCAAGTAAATAACCGCCTACCCCCGCCTCACCAAGTGAGCCGGGGTAAATTTTTACAGCAAATTAGTACAGTTGATACAGATTGTAATGTGAAATTGTTTAGAACTATTGGTAGAAGCTTTAAACAAACGTATTTTTTTGTTCAGTGAGATAGGATGTCTTGGTGGGTGTATGGGATGTATCTTTAGCTTTCCGTGGAGGAATAATGAATATCAAGAAGACGGCCATCAAAAGTGCTCTTGTCGCAGCAGCGCTTACAGCAACAGTTTGTGCAAAGCAATATAGCGGGGCCGAACTCTACACTAACGATACATGGATGTACGGCAAGTTCGAAGCCCGCATGCAGATGGCTGCTGGCTCGGGAACAGTGAGTTCCATGTTTCTTTACCACAACGATTCCTACTTAGGCGGTAATGAACCCTGGGTCGAAGTGGATATCGAAATTTTGGGCAAGAATCCCAACAGTTTCCAGTCCAACATCATTACAGGTTACGGCCCCGGCGACGGTCAGCCCGATCGCAAGGTGACTAGCGAAGACCATCACACCATCAATCCCGCATCAAACCAGTCATTCCACACATACGGTATGGAATGGACTCCTGATTACGTTGCTTGGACTCTCGATGGTAAAGTTGTTCGTAAAACGGTCAAGGGTCAGGGTGACAAAAATCAGGTGCAAGATCTCGGCAAGAAGCCGCAAGGCCTCCGCTTCAATCTCTGGTCGCACGAAGATGCCGGTTGGGTCGGCGCATGGAACGACAATATTTTGCCGGTCTATCAGTTCATCAACTGGGTGAAAGTTTATGAATACAAGCCGGGTCAAGGAGACAACGGTACAGATTTCAAGCTTCTCTGGACAGACGACTTCAACACCTTCGATAACAGCCGCTGGAGCAAGGGCGACTGGACTTTTGATGGCAACCGCGTCGATATCAGCCCGAGCAACATTTTCACCAAAGACGGCATGGCGATCATAGCCCTCACCAAGAAAGGCCAAGAAGGTTTCAACGGTCAAGTTCCGAAGGACAACGAAGAAGCTCCGGCATCATCCAGCAGTGCAAAATCGTCAAGCAGCGCAAAGTCCTCTAGCAGCGTTGCCGCAAGCTCCTCCAGTGTTCCGGCAAGTTCTTCGAGCGTCGCATCGTCAAGCAGTGAAGTAACGCCGCCAAGTTCCTCCAGCGTCTCGGATGCAATCCGCCCGATGCGTACGACTTCGGCGATTGCCAAAGAACCTCGCGGACTCGTGAATGCCAAGGGGGCTAAGGTTTCCCCGAACGGTCATAAGCGTTACCGCGTGAACTTTGAATATTAATTAATGTCCTTTTTGTTCAGTAATTCTCTATATCGCAAAGACCGTGTGGCGTATGTCACATGGTTTTTATTTGGATGCAAAAAAAATTTGAGCAAAATTCGTTTTTTTTTAATTTTTGACACAAAACTGTCATATTTCTTTTTGTATTTTTGTTTGCGAAAATTCAAAAAAATAAAATAGGATAATAATATGGCTTATTTGAATAAGGTTATGCTCATCGGTAACATTGGCAAGGATCCGGAAGTTCGTGTCAATCCTAACGGTGGTCGTAAGCGTGTTTCTTTTTCTCTCGCAACATCTCGCCGCTATCGTGACAACAATGGCGAACAGAAGGAACAGACTGACTGGCACAACATCATCGGCTGGGGTAAAATTGCCGATATCGTTGAACAGCTCGGCATCCGCAAGGGCATGAGCCTTTATGTCGAAGGTTCCCTCACGAACCGCAGTTGGACGGACCAGACAAGCGGTCAAAAACGCTATGTCACCGAAATCAACATGGACACCTTCCAGCTCCTCACTCCGCGTGGTCAGGGTGGTGCTCCGGCAGCTACCGGCTATACGCAGGCCACGGGTTACCAACCGACCAGCTTTAATGGAATGCAACAGAATAGCGCTCCGTCTTACGATGCCGGCATGGCCGAAGAAGACGTCGATCTTCCGTTCTAAATCAAGACGGTTTGAATGAATCAAGGAATTGCAGAAATAACGCTCATCTATGCGTTGCCGCTTGGAATCTCGTTTATAACGTTATTCGCCACGGCAGCCCATTCTGGGCGTAATACGAAAGTCATCGGAGCGATACTCTCTACGCTCACCATAGTGATAGATTGTTTGTTCTATTTCGTAAAGGATGCCATCATCGTCCAAAATGTCGAAGGTGGTATCTTGCTCTCGTTCTTTCTGCTTTTTCTATTCGGTCTTCTTTGCATGGTCCAAAGTGAAGAATGGTCTTCAAGAATATCGTTCTTGCTCTTTTCCATGTGCATGTTGACCGGCTTCATTGGAACGGCTTGTTTTGAACATCCGACTTTGGTATTTACGTCTGCCTACTCCCCTGCTGAACTTGTTGCGGCAAACAAGCAGTACGAGGATTACATTTCGTCTTTCGACCAGAAAAAAGAAAAAAAGCCTCAACACACTAAGCCAGCCGCTAAAGCGAAGAGGGCCGCACCCAAGGAAGATTCTGACGATGTCGAACTCTCACCCGACGTGTTGGATCGGCTTGAGTCTTATGACGAAAAAGCGGATGATGTCGTAAACAAAATGTTCGATGTCATGCGTTCTATAGATTCCTTTGGACCTCTAGAGCCAAGCGCAAGCGAAATGGAACGTGAAAAAAAGAGCCAACAGGCTCTTGCAATCAATAATAGAGCGACTTCCATAAACCGCAAGGCTATCGGGCTCTTCCATCCGCTTGAAACAAGGGATGCACACGCAGAGCTAGTCAGGGCCACAGAAAAGCTTCGCAATGCAACGCATACGTTGTACGCTTACTGTCTTTTGGAAGATCCTAGCGAACAAATGAAAAAATACACGCAGGCACGTGACCAGATGATTGATGCAAAGAAACACATCGACCAATACCAAAAAATCATTAAGAGTTTAAAAACGAACAATCAACCGTAACAACAAGAAAAAGGTTAAATCTATGATTCGTAATGTAGCGATCATGGGCGCCACCGGCGCAGTAGGTCAGGAACTCCTCAAGATTCTTGAACAACGTAACTTTCCGCTTCAGAACTTGAAGCTCCTCGCCTCTGAACGCAGCGTTGGCCGCGAATATGAATTCAAGGGCGAAAAGCTCAAAGTGGAACTCACTTGCAAGGATGCATTCAAGGGTGTTGACCTCGTGCTCTCTTCTGCTGGTGCAAGCGTTTCCAAGGAATTCGCTCCTATCGCTGTCGATGCCGGTGCTGTCGTCGTTGATAACACGAGCTTCTTCCGCATGGACCCGAACGTTCCGCTCGTCGTGCCGGAAGTGAACCCGGAAGACATCAAGCTCCACAAGGGTATCATCGCTAACCCGAACTGCACGACCATCATGATGGTTGTCGCTCTCAAGCCGATCAACGACTTGAGCAAGATCAAGACGATTCACGTTTCTTCTTACCAGAGCGCAAGCGGCGCAGGTGCAACGGGCATGGCAGAACTCAAGCAGCAGTATCAGGAAATCGTTGAAGGTAAGCCGGTCACCGTGAAGAAGTTCGCACACCAGCTTGCATACAACCTCATCCCGCACATTGACGTGTTCACCGACAACGGCTACACCAAGGAAGAGATGAAGATGTTCAACGAAACGCAGAAGATTATGCACAGCGACGTCCGCTGCGCTGCTACCTGCGTCCGCGTTTCTGCACTCCGCTGCCACTCCGAAGCTATCAGCTTCGAAACGGAACGCGCACTTTCTGTTGAAGAAGTCCGCAATGCCATCAAGAACGGCGAAGGTCTCCAGCTTTGCGACGATCCGGCAAACAACGTCTATCCGATGCCGCTCAACCTCATGGGCACGGACGATGTCTATGTCGGTCGTATCCGCAAGGACCTCGCTTGCGAAAACGGCATGAACATCTGGATTGTTGGCGACCAGATCCGCAAGGGTGCTGCTCTCAACGCCGTCCAGATTGCAGAACGCCTGTAATTGATAGACATTCGCATAACGGAAAGCCCGCGCAGTCCAACTGCGCGGGGTTCTTTTTTTTGTAGCAAAGGCAAACAAAACAAAAAAACATGTCACCCCGGCAAGGCAGGGGTGACAATGTAAAGCTCTCATGCCGGCCACTGTACCGGCATCAGTAGTTTATAACAATTAGAAGCGAACCATAACGCTAAAATTTGTGACGATTTCAGAATTCTGGAAGACGCTGCCAGGAGCTTTAAAGAATTGATCTTCAAGACCGAGTTCTACAGCAAGGAAATCCTTGTACTGGTAACGGCAACCGACAGAAGCGTTCATCGTGTACATGCGATCCATCATTCTTTTGTTGTCGTTATTCTTTTCATATTGGAAAAGAATCCAATCATAACCAACTTCGCCATAGAACATAAAGTTCTTGTCTTCACCTACAAAAACTTCGCCCAGCATGCTAGGCTGGAGAATTGTGTTAAATACATAACGTTCTTGTGGGTCATAGTAATTTCTGTAAGCGAAAATCGCAGCGGTACCGAAGAGGACGCGAGCATTCTCGCTTTCAAGAACCGAAAGACCACCGCGAATGTAAGGAGCTATGTCAATGAAGGAATGCTGGGAGGCATCATCAGCTTCGCCGTCGATAAGAGTTTCATCGCGGCTATTTACTAATCTTGCACCAAGAGTCCACGTGAAATTCTTTGCCGTCGGAGCGTTGGTCAAACTTAAATTGACTGTGAGGCTATCATATTTATTTTTTGTTTCTTTGCCATTTTCCGGATCGTTATGAATTTGAGTTTTCTTGGTAAACCAGTCCGCATTCAAAGCGACATTCATTCCCAAGAATCCCTTGGAAATAGCAAATGCCCAGTCATCACCACCATAAGTTGTAGTTCTTACAATATTGTCATTGCTTACTCTATCGCGACCAAGACCAGCCCTAACATAGAAGCCGAATCCGGGAGCTGCATAACCAAGCGTAAGCCTACCTAATGTAGAATCCTGAGGAACAGACGAGACATCGAATGCTGTGAAGAATGAACCAAGAGAGAGGATTCCCATTTTATTTGTCGGTTCGATGTAGAAGAACTTACGGTTCGCGAACAAGTTCGGATAAGTGAGCAAAAGATCCGTGTTGTTTGCAGCAGCCATGTTGCTATTTCTGTTATAGGACTTGCCGTGCAAAATAGCATTGAACGGAGTACGCTTGGAATCCTTCGGAATGTCCGGTTTCACAAATGCGACAGGAGAAGTAAGGCTTTCAGAAGAAGCTGCCTGTTCTTCTTGCTTTTGGAGTTCCTGTTCGCTCAAAGACTGAGCGGTTGTGGTTTGCGTTGAAGACGATTCAGATTCAGAGGCTGCGTCTTGTGCAAAAGCAGTGCCAAGACTGACTAGGCCTATGCCAAGTATTGTTTTTAAGTTCATAGTAGTTCCTTGCAAAAGGGTGAGACGTAACAAAAATATAAATATTGCGCTGTGAAGACAAAATTTTTTCGTAAAAAAAAACGAAAAAGCAGTGAGCAATGAGCTATGAGGGATGAGAGAAAATTCTCATTAAAAGCCACCCCCGCAAACAGAGTGCGGGGTGACATTCTTTCGTCTATAACAGCTGCTCTGGATTCAAACACTTGAGTTCATCTACAACGAAGAGGCCGTCTTTGCGGATGAGCTTGTCGTCAAACCAGATTTCGCCGCCGCCGTATTCCGGACGCATGATCAGTACCAAGTCCCAGTGGATGGCGGATTTGTTGCCGTTCGGGGCATCTTCGTAGCACATGCCTGGCGTAAAGTGGATGCTCCCGGCAATTTTTTCATCGAACAGAATGTCGCACATTGGAGAAAGCACAAACGGGTTGAATCCAATCGCAAACTCGCCCACGTAACGAGCGCCTTCGTCCGTATCGAAGATGGCGTTCAAGCTCTTGTTGTCGCCGCTTTCGCAAGTCGCTTCGACGATTTTACCTTGCTTGAAAACGAGACGGATATTGCTGAACTGCTTGCCTTCGTAGAGCGTCGGCGTGTTGTAATGGATGACGCCTTCGATACTCCCCTGCACCGGTGCCGTATAGACTTCACCATCCGGGATGTTCATGTTGCCGCAGCACGGCACCGCCGGGATGTCCTTGATGCTGAACGTAATGTCGGTATCTTGAGCCACGAGACGCACTTTGTCCGTCTTGTTCATGAGATCGACCAGGTGCTGGGCGGCACGTTGCATTTTCGGGTAATCGGCAAGGCATGCCTTGAAGTAAAAATCTTCGAACGCTTCCGTGCTCATCTTTGCGCCTTGTGCCATCGACGGGTTCGGCCAGCGGAGCACGCACCAACGCGTATTGTTCACGCGGTAGTTCAAAACGTCTTGCGTGATTGTTCTGTATGCAAGCATTTTCTTGTCGTCGATATCGCAGTTTTCCATCGCATTGTTCATCGCACGGATGGAGAGGTATGCTTGCATTTTCTTCATTTCATCCATCGCAAGTTCTGCCGAAAGTTTCATCTGTTCTTCGGATGCCGAGCGGATGACTTCGCGGCGGACGCGGCTATTGTAATTGTGGACAAATGCGTTACCGCCCACTTTGGCGACTGCTTTGATAAGTTCAGTCGAAAGTTCATCCGGCGTATCGGTTGTTTCAATTAAAATGTTTTCGCCAGATTTGAGGGCGATGGCGTTGTTAATCAAATTTTCAGCAAGTTGCGTGATGCGAGGATCTTTCATTATAGTTATACCCCATAAATTAAAAAGTAGATTCCCGATCGGGGCCGGGAATGACAAAACCGAAAGTCGGCGAAAAATCGCCGACTTAAATTTAAAAATCTATACGATAAAATTCTACTCCATTTGGTTACTCCGTAAAGGTAAATGGGACCGTCACTGTCGTATTGCCCGATTTGATCTTTGAGAAAGTCCAGCGTTTGACCGCATTCTTCACATCATTGTCGAATTCACTGTAACCCGTCGAAGAAGATACAATCGCGATGTTTATGATTTCGCCACCCGGTGCAATCGTAAACCTCAACGTGACCTTCCCCTGGAATCCAGGTTTCTTCTTCAAGTGTGTGTTGTAAATATGGCGGAGACCAGACATGCGCTGATGAACGACCTTCATGATTTCAGACGCGGAACGAGAGGCTCCCGCTGAACCCATGTCGATTTCATTCACTTTGGGTTCCTTGATATGTCCCTTCGCCTTTGTTTTGATGGCTCCAGAACCACCGCCCAGTAAAGAACTAAGCATATCGCCAATTCCACCAGCGCCACCTTCTGCGACACCATCGTTCCAACCTGCGTTAGGTTTACCACGACGAACTCCCGCAAGCTGAGTCTTACCTGTTACCTGCAAACCATTCAATTCTTTCATTCTTTTTTCCATATCTTTCGAGAATGTCTTTTTTGCAAGGTCGTATGCTTGTGCAGCAGCGTTATTCGTCATTGCAGTCAAGATTTCAAGGACACCGCGCTGGAGTGCTGCATTCGGGTCGCCTTTCCCAGCCTGCTTACCACCACCGCCAGGTCTTTTACGCATGATTTCTTCTTTCGTCGGAATTTTCTTTGGTGGATCCGGCTTTTTTACTTCCTCCTTTTTCTGTTCAAGGTTTAACGTTGTTGTGATTTCATGGAGCGGAGTCGGTTCAAACATGACCTCCCCGACAATCTGTTCATACGTCGTCGCCCAAAAGCACAGCAATATCGCGGTAAGAAAAGATGCACTTGCGATGCGCACCATTTTCTTGTCGGAATCTGGCATCAGCGATGCGATGAACTTTTCCTCATTTTTATTCACCGGTTTCATGATTCTATCCTCCTTTGAAGGGTTGATGTTTATGTTGTTTGTTAAATGAGGGGTAATAGTTTGGATATCGTTCCATGGCGGAGCGTTTTTTACAAACATCGCAACAGAACCTTAAGGCTATTAAGGCTAGCCTTTTTATGAACTATTACGCAAAGTTCGTACGCAAATGAATTATGTTGTAACTTATTTATGATAAATTAGCAGTCATAAGAAATTTGCGATTTCACACAGTGTCAGAAATTCAAAACCATCCTATAAGAGAATTACTTTATTCATTTCATTGTTTCTTTATTCGAATCGTGAAGTGAATAACACCCTTACACAACCATAAATTACCAATAAAAAAATTGCAAAAAAAGTCTAAAATGGTAAACATTTTTTCATAAGTAGAAATGTAAACTCAGACAAAAAAAGACAATGTCCGTAGTTACTAGCACGGGACGAGATTTTGCCATTTTTTGAAGGTTTCTTTTTTTACAAAACTTAGCCCAACCTATTTTATTCCAATGTGGAGTGATGAGGAGTGAGTAGTGAGCGATGAGCCTTGAGCTATGAGTGGTGAGTCGTGAGAGCATGCCATTTTCTTAAAACTTGACTATATTTTCATTATCATGAAACTTTTACCTACTCCTCCTGATTTAAATAAGATTGCTCGCCCGAACTGGATTGAAATCAACCTAGACGCTCTCTGCAACAACATTCAATTTATCAGAAGCCAGATTCCGGCTTCTACAAAGATTCTCGTTCCCGTAAAGGCTGATTCTTACGGGCACGGGAGCCTCGCCTGCTCTTTTGCCGCTAAATTCGGCGGTGCGGACTACCTCGGTGTCGCCCACATCAGCGAAGGCATGTTGCTTCGCCAGTACGGCATGGACTTGCCAATTCTCGTGCTTGGCCCTTGCACTCCATCGGACTTTGCTTACTTTGTTGAATTCCAGCTTACGGCTGCGATTACGGACCTCCGCACGGCAATGGCGTTCGACCAGTTCCTTGGCGAAACGGGAACTTCCTGCAAGGCGCACCTCGCGATTGACACGGGCATGAACCGTTACGGCTTCGATGCCGAAGATTTCAACAACATCCGTGCTGCACTTTCTCTCAAGCATTTAAAATTCGAAGGCATGTTCACGCACCTTGCGACAGCAGACATGCCGGGGAACCCGAAAACAGAAGTCCAAATCCAGCGCTTTACGCGACTTGTCGATGTGCTCGACGCAGACGGATTGCGTCCGGAAATTTGCCACTGCTCTAGTTCCGCAGGCACGCTCACGCACCCCGAAAGCCACTTTGACATGGTGCGTCCGGGGCTTACGCTTTACGGTTACAACTGCATGGGGGCCGCCCCTTCCCCACTGCCTATCAAGCCCGTCATGAAGATTAAATCAACCATCCGCCACGTGCACGACGTAAAGCCAGGCGAAACGGTAAGCTACGGCGGTTACTGGGCCGCTCAACAGCTCACGCGAATTGCGACAATCGCAATCGGTTATGGCGACGGTTACTTGCGCGGCGAATACAACAAAGGGTTCGTCTTTATCCGCGGACAGCTCTGCCCGATTCTCGGACGCGTCTGCATGGATGCGACCATGGTTGACGTAAGCCACATCCCGGACGTTCAAGTCGGCGAGACGGTCGATGTCGTGAACGGCGAACTCGACTTCCGCATTTCGATGGAAAGCGTTGCTGATGACCATCACACGATTCCGTACGAACTCACAAGCCGCGTAGCACGTCGTTTGTACCGCAAGTACTACTGGAAGAACCGCCTCGTTCGCTGGGACTACCTCAAGGAAGAATTCGGCGTAAAGGAATACAAGGAATATCCCTTGCGCTAGGAGAAGCAACGCATGATATGAAATTCGATGACCCGAAATTCACAAAGATAAGCCACCGGAATGTCTGGGGCGAATGGACCTTTATTTTCGAAGGTAACAAACTTTGTGGCCTAAAATTTCGGGAAACTTCGAACGAAGTAAAAGCGACTTCGAGCAACATGCAGGCTTGCGCATACGCTAGTCCTGACAAGGAAATGAACTTGCAGAACCGTACTCGCAACGCCTACCGCAAGGCGGTGAACGAACTTAATTTGTACCTCGCAGGCAAGATCTGCGAGTTTTCTATTCCCATAAAAATTTACGGCACCGAGTTCCAGAAAAAAGTTTTGGAAGTCACACGCAACATTCCCTACGGCAAGACCTGGACTTACAAACAAGTTGCAGAAGCGGTTGATGCTCCCGGAGCCGTTAGAGCCGTCGGAAATGTTCTGCACAGGAATCCGATTCAGGTCATTATCCCCTGCCACCGAGTTATCGACAGCCGAGGGCATTTAAGCGGGTACGCACTTGGCGTAGGCCTAAAAAGGAGGCTCCTCTGCATGGAGGGAGCCATCGCAAACGAGCTTATTCTAGAATAATGAGGATGACGACTGTTCTTCGGTCGATTTAGCGTCCCTACTGCTGCTAGACATTACGCTTGAAGATGATTCGACTTTGTTTGAACTGCTGGATTCTGTAGTCTTAGAACTGCTACTAGATTTTGGGCTTGAAGATGATTCGACTTTGTTTGAACTACTGGATTCTGTAGTCTTAGAACTGCTACTAGATTTTGGGCTTGAAGACGACTCAACTTTGTTTGAACTACTAGATTCTACGACTTTAGAACTGCTGCTTGATATTACCGTTTTTGAACTGCTGCTTGATTTTATCGCAGAACTTGAAGAACTCTTTGTTTCTACAACATTCTCGATGCATCGGACTGACAAACCGTATTTTTTGTTGATGTTATCTACATAAGCATCATCTTCTCCATCGAAAAAGTTCATGTAATACGCATTTGTTTCATCTAGCAATGATGAAGTCCAAAAGCCTGAACCCATACCTTCTCCAAAGAAATTGCCATTATCATACATTCCGCCCGCAGATAACACGGCTAAAAGGGAACGTCCTGATGCAAATAAACTGTCTATTTTCGCTAGCAAGATTTCCCATTCCGTTGACGAAGGTAAATGCCACCCATTAGGGCAGACTTTAGCACCATTTGCAGCTGCCCACGTATAGAGTCTTCCGTATTTGGTGCAGTTGCTGGCATCTTTGTTAAAGCAAACGCTGTTTGTTGTTGTATAATTCAAATTTTCAGCCATCCAATTCTGCGAACCGATTTTTATTGTTTTGTAAGTTCTACCGTCACGGGAATCGATGAACGACCCGACTTTGAATTTCGTAGAATCAAAAAATATTACAGAACTAGAAGATATTTTTAACAAACTGCTACTGGATAGGATAGTTGTTGAACTTGTAGGGACAACATCAACATATTCTTTATCCTTAACGCAACGAACCGAAAAAGCATAGTCTTTTCTTTGGTTCTTGATCTTCAAATCACCTGCGTAATTACCTAAAAAAATATATATTGCATCGTCGGCAGATTCTTCTGTAGAACTCCAAAAATACGCACCGTTTAAGAGCCCACTATATTCACCCATTTGGCCTCTATAGCCTGAAGGCAATGCTTTGAACGCATAGATATCCGTTCCATCGCCATTTGGACCGTTCCAACCTGTAGTCGATTTAAGCCTTAGAAAAGCCTTAGTTTGTCCGCCAGCCGAAGAAATCAACGTATCAAATTCAGCCTTTGTCGGCAAATGCCAACCCGAAGGACAAATGCCCCGTACAGGATAATCTGGCGAGCACTTCAAAGCATAGCCACAATTCTCACCGCCAGTCCCCCATGACCCAACGCTATCCATTGCAGCAGCCCACGTATAGAGTCGTCCGTACTTGTTGCAATAATCTGTTCTATAGTCATAGCAATAGCTGTTCTCGGTTTGAAAGCTTAAATTTTCTGCCATCCAAGTCTGTGTACCAATTTTTACAATATTGTAAAAATTCCCATCACGAAAATCATAAACACTGTCACTGTAAATGTTGCTACTCGATGATTTTGGAGAACTGCTAGAACTCGAAACAGTTTTAACAAATTCCGATGATTTCGCTTGTTCCGCAAGCCATACCCCATAATCATCGACAATCATTGATTCGTAATCGGTGCAAGCAGTCAAAATCAATAACGAAAAAATGAATAATGAAAAATAAACAGCTCTACGTCTTTCGTCTCTCATACACCCCTCCTAAAACAAGATGCTCCATCCAACGCCTATGGCACCAGCGATGGCTAGGGCGATTCCTGCACTGCGATATCTTTGTCCACTGCGGGCGTCCTTCCTGTTTTGATTATATTCATAGTCGTTAGTGAATCCGGCTTTGTAAGCGTTTTTTGCATTCATGTTGCCAATAACGGCAAGCGTAACGCCTGTCACAACGGTAGCTCCGCTTATCCAGAGCGGAACCCAACGGATTTCCTTCTTTTTCGGTTTTATGTTTGTGGAAACATGTTCACCCACTTTGCTTTTTGACTTATCTTCAATCTTGTCTTTATTTGTACCCGCATTTGCAGACACTCCATCTTTACTGTTGTTCTGATTCAAACCAAGGCTATCTTGATTCGTTACAATCAGCGACGGCATCGACGGCTTTACGATATCCACATTTGTATCTGTTTTCTTATATGCAACACCATTCCTTGGAGACGGAAACCCTAGATTATGTGTATGTTGCACGACATCAAGCCATTTGAGATTTACGTTCACATGTTCAACCCAATCCCCTTCTCTAACTGAAATATCAGCACAAAGCGGCACTTCGCCCACAAAAGGAGTATAACCGACAACATCACCGTCAACGGTTACCGCCACCGTTCTCTGTCGGCCTTTGTATTGAGTTTTAAGTTCAAGTCCGCCTTTGGCGCGTTGCAGTTCCTTGTCAAAAACTATCGTCTGTCTCTTCTCGATAGCCACTTTAAATTCTACAGGAACATAGCAAGGATGTTTCAGCCGCACCGTATGGATGCCTGATTCGAGTGTAATTTTCGACGACATCTTGTAATCCCCATCAACCATCACACTTAACCTAGCTAATGAGGCGTCAGAAACATCGAGTTTTGGATTGATGATTAAAAGACCAAAGTTTGGCAAGAGATTGAGTTCCACCCTCTGATCGTTCTCCGTGATTTCCACAAGAGAATCAGCATCATCATAGAGGTCGTGCGTCGCAATAAACCTGTGTTTTCCCTCCACTACTTGAACCTTGCAAGGAGTTTTGGGGCACTTGGATAAAGCCTTCCCGTCAATTGTCGGGATCGCGCTCTCTGGCGTTGAAACAATTTCTATAGTGAACTTTTTATGGCCCGCTATGTTATGGCCTTCTTTTGAACTATAATTACCGCCACTCCCTACGCTTAAAATCCCCAAATCTGTATAACTGGGATCCGTAAAATCCCGGACCTCTTTTTTGACGCTTTTGAAAAAATCAGGCGACTTTTGCAAAATGATTTCCAGCAATTCGTTCAAATCAGCACCTTGTCCGTTAAAGCTGGAAATTAATTTGTTTCCAGAAGTTTCGTAAAGTTCCGCCGAAAGAGAAAAAGTACCACCGAAGCTCCCCACGCGAGCTTGACACACATAATCCGCAGCAATGTTTTTCCCGGTTTCCACAAGGCAACTGCCTTCGCAATCTTCGATGGTCTTTCCCGGAGGGAGCATCTGCAAGATGTTTTCGCGGGTCATGATAGTGTAATTTTGCGTTGTCGGGAGTTGCTTTACAGCCTGTTCTCGCAACACGTTCGTAAGGTACTGGCGGTCAGACAACGAGACCTTATTTTTCACTTTAGAATCGACAGCGGTTTCTAGCACGGCGACATAAGTCGCAAACGCCCCCGTAGAACAAAATAGAATTAAAGAAAAAAAGAATATTATCGCCTTCATGGCTGTAATGTATATTTTTATAAACGCAAATGGAATGAGAAAATTCTAAAAGAATGCGTTTTTGTCTTAAAAACAGACCCCGGAACTGAACTGTCCGGGGTGACAAATGCTACGACCAATGACCTTTATGGATTCTATCGGCCTATGGCCTCCAGAATGACAGACTTCCATTACCCTACGCACATTGCATAGCGCCAATCATATCATAGACCTGAGCTTCGACACTCAAAAGTTCCATGTCGTAAACGGGTGACCATTCAAAAATGGGCACGTCATTGTTCTGTGCGTATTCACGGAAAAGATCGGCTTCGCGAACGTAATGGCTTAAAAGAATAGGACACGTGTTGTTGTGAGCGACAAGAGCATCAATCAGTTCGTCGGACTTGAATCCGTAAGACATGTTGAATACAAAATCAGCATTGGCACAGGCTTCGTCAATATCGTCTTTGCCCGAAGTCGAATCACAAGCGAAAATTTCTCCGATTTCAATATTTCCGGCGTGGAAAGAAACTCCATCCTTGATTTCCTTGAGCATGGAAAGAAGCCCATGACCCAGAATTGTATCAGATCCCCAAATTAAAACATTCATGCACACACCTTCTTTTGTAACAGAAAATATTACGTTCATCGTTACATTTTTATTACGTTCCGCATATATAGAAAAAACTTTACATTTTTTGAAGAGTAAATTTAAAATTTTAATACATTTTTTTGATAAAAATCACACGTTAATAGTTTGAAGCTATTGCTAGGGGGTGGTAATTTTTTGGGGAGATTCACGATCGGAGTCGGGGATGATGAAAAAGTTTGACGTCTTCGACGTCCGCAGCGGCGGCTCGAAAATGAGAAAGCGAGCTTTCTCGCTTTACTCGCCTTGCTCACTTTTACTATATTTTTGCTCGAAAATTTTAACCAAAAACCGCGTTTTGCGGGATTAACAAAAGGAATAAACAATGTCCGAAAATCTCTCTGTACTGACCAAGGCCCGTCAGGCCTATCAGCCGAAGCTCCCGGTGTCCCTCAAGAATGGCGCCCTCAGCGTGAAGATTAACAAGGGTGCAGCTACCGAATCCGTTAGCGACCAGGCCAAGATCAAGGAACTCTTCCCGAATACCTACGGTCTTCCGGTTGTTCAGTTCGAAGCAGCCGAAGCCAAGGCTGGCA
>Ga0310786_10003813_pt1 | contig 21513 bp, 10 predicted proteins | sample AusTroGonzalo_MG_FD_203881 | JGI IMG/M metagenome (GOLD analysis project Ga0310786, IMG submission 203881) | Bovine rumen microbial communities from tropical cattle in Woodstock, Queensland, Australia - Gonzalo_03 (v2) (version 2) | ecosystem: Host-associated > Mammals > Digestive system >...
TGGCGTTAGGACCGTACATGAAGCAGGCGATACCAGCGCTGTAGTAGTTGTAAGGTGGCAGACCGAAGATCTGGAAACCCTCACTGGTCACCTCGGCACCTGTATATTCGTTGCCATCTGTGGCCTTTGCTGTCCACACATTATCCTTAGTAAAGGGATCGTAGGCGGTAATCTTCACCACGCCACCCTTTGATACAGGTTTCTTGTCCCACTCAATCTTCACAGGAGCCACCATGGGCTGACGGGCATTGCCGAAGCCACGGGGAGGACGGTGATAGAACACGTACCACTGACCATTGATCTCCTGCAGCGAGCCGTGGGTATTGTGAGCGGCATTGGTGGTAATGAGCTTTGAGCCATCCTCGTTGAGAACCACACCACGTGAGTCAACCAGCACGCCACCAGAGCGCCAGGGGCCCAGAGGAGAGTCGCCAAAGGCATAACGCAGGGCTGAGTTCGTGTTGCCCAGGCCGTACTCCTTGCCAGAATAGCCAGAGAATACCATCACATATTTATTGCCAACCTGACGGATAGACGAAGCTTCGAAGAAGTTGAAGTCCAGCGGGTTCTGTCCCTGATAGAGGGCCTTATACTCGCTGCCTGCCTTGTCAAGCAGACGACCATCGGCACTGCTGGCAGGGATGAACGGGTCGATAGGCTCCGTGCCCTCGCGCTTTGAATACATGGTGTTCTGGTCCAACTCAACAGCTGTAGAGTGCTGGAAACCGTAGAACACATAGGCGCGATAGCCCTTGTCGTAGTCCTTGTCTTTCTTGTCAGTAATCGTCTCGATGAACACTGAGGGGTCGAAGTCGATGAGTGAGCCCGGCAGACACTGTGTGCCGTCCTCGGTGAGGTTCACCGGCACGAAGGGACCATTGGGACGGTCGCCCTTACATACCATCGGCGTGCGACGCCAGCCACGAGAGTGGGGGTAGAGCCAGTAGGTCTTCTTACCTGTGTTACGGTCAACGGTGCATACCAGATCGGGAGCGTACATAGTGTCCCACTGTCCGCTGACGAACCATGTGAAGATAGGACCCTCGTCGCGCCACTGACTGAGGTCTTCAACGGGGGCTGACCACATGCGGATGTCAGGACCACAATAAGCAGAGCCATTCACGTCGTGTGAGCCGATGATGTAGGCTCTTAACTTTCCAGGCTGGTCAGGGTCTTCAAACACGCGGGGCTCGCCGTCGGGCAAGTGTTCCCACAAAGGCAGGTAGGGGTTCTGTGCATTGACTGTGAGTGTGGCAGCCAATGAGAACGCAAGTAAAACAAGTTTCTTCATATTTATTTTTTTTAAAGGTTTTTGTATTTCGACTGCAAAGGTAGTAAAAATACACGTATTCCGATTTCCAATATGTTTCGTTTCCTTCACATTATGTCCCACTATGACATGAAAAACTGAAATGAATGTCAAAATTCCGAAAAACGTTTGGCTATATCGGGGAAATAGCTTATCTTTGCTGAAATTTAGTTTCAAGTGTTTTCATGAGCCGCGATTTGCTCTCTTACATAAGGACAGGACGCACGATGAAGCAACGCGAGAAGTTGCAACTCATCGTGCAACTTTCTATTCCCTCTATCCTGGCTCAGATATCAGCCACCATCATGTTCTTCATCGATGCGTCGATGGTGGGACACCTGGGTGCCAAGGCCTCGGCAGCTATCGGTGTGGTAGAGACCACAGGATGGCTGATGGGTGGACTGGCCTCAGCGGCGTCGATGGGGTTCTCTGTACAGGTGGCTCATTTTATTGGTGCCAACGACTTTGCAGCAGCGCGTCGGGTGCTACGCCAGTCGTTGGTGTGCTGTCTGTTATGGAGCTTTATGATGAGTGCTATCTGTCTGGGCATCAGTCCTTTCTTGCCTTATTGGCTGGGTGGTGGTGAGGATATAGCCCACGATGCCTCTGTCTATTTCGCCATCATCGGACTGGCTGGTATCTTCTTCCAGATGGAAGGTCTGGCAGGCTCCATGTTGAAGTGCTCAGGTAACATGAAGATCCCGTCGATGTTGAACATTGGCATGTGTGTGATGGATGTGGCCTTTAATTACATCTTTATATATATGCTCGACCTGGGTGTGATGGGAGCCGCTATTGGTACTGGTCTGGCAGAGCTTATTACGGCCTGCCTGATGCTCTGGTTCCTGCTGGTGCGTAGTGATATGCTCTGTCTGAAGGGACATCCAGGTTCGTTCAAACCTAAGAGTGACACGGTGGGCACGGCCTTTAAGATTGGTGCCCCGATGGGTCTGCAGCACATGCTGATGGGTGGTGCACAGATTGTGAGTACCCTGATTGTGGCGCCATTAGGTACCATCGCCTTGGCATCGCACTCGCTGGCCATCACCGTTGAGAGCCTGTGTTATATGCCAGGCTTCGGCATTGCTGAGGCTGCCACAACGCTGGTGGGGCAGGGTATAGGTGCCGGACAGAAGGTGCTCACTAAGAGTCTGGCGCGTATGTCGGTAGGGCTGGGCATCACGGTGATGACGCTGATGGGTGTGCTGATGTGGATCTTTGCTCCCGAGCTGATGATGATCATGTCGCCTGTGGAAGAGGTGGTGGCACAGGGCACACAGGTGTTGCGTATCGAGGCTTGGGCCGAGCCGATGTTTGCTGCTGCCATCGTCTGCAATGGCGTGTTTATAGGTGCTGGCGACACGCTGAAGCCTGCCTTTATGAGTCTTTCGGCCATGTGGGGCGTACGTCTCACGCTGGCATGGTGGCTCTCAAAGGATTACGGTCTCAAGGGTGTCTGGCTGGCCATGGCCATCGAGCTCACTTTCCGAGGCCTGATGTTCCTCGGCCGTCTGTTCTTCGGTAGATGGAACGAGAAACTCATTGTCAAACCAAAGAATTCATAATTCTTAAATTCTTCATAAAGTATGAACCCACGACAACTTTTTTCTAGTATTCTCTTCCTGTTGTGCCTTCTCTGGATTACGCCTGTCTCGGCCCAGCAGAAGCAAGTGCTGTTGCACACCACTGAGGGTGACATCCGCATAGCCCTCTATGATGACACCCCCATTCATCGTGACAACTTCCTAAAGCTGGTCAGCGAGCACTTTTATGATTCACTGCTGTTTCATCGCGTCATCAAGAGTTTTATGATTCAAACAGGTGACCCTCAGAGCCGTCATGCAGAACCTGGTGCCACGCTGGGTGAGGGCGATGTGGACTACACGCTACAGCCAGAATTCCTCGTGCCCAAGCATTACCACCGTCGTGGTGCTGTGGCTATGGCTCGCGAGGGTGACAAATCTAATCCTGAGCGTCGCTCCAGCGGTTGTCAGTTCTATATCGTCTGGGGCAAGAACTATTCCACCAAGGAGCTCGAAACTATTCAACAGAAGGTGCTCGATGCTACTGATGGTAAAACTACGATGTCGTCGGAGATGTTCTGGGATTATAAGAAAACTGGTGGCTCGCCCCATCTCGATGGGCAGTACACCGTGTTTGGTGAGGTCGTTGAGGGACTCGATGTTGTGGAGCGCATCCAGAAGGTCTATACCGACGACTATGATCGTCCTGTGGAGGATGTCCGTATCCTTAGCACACAGATTTATTAAGGTCACACAAAAAGAAAGCAGGCCGTGGTTTCACAACCTAGCCTGCATTTTCTTACGATATTAATAACTAAAAACCTTTTTTCTACTTTTGTTACCCTTCAACAAATCTTTTCAGTTTACCTTACTAATACCTACTTACCTAAAACAATCTAACCTAAAAATACTAACTAACCTATTGAACATTTACTAACTCTTTCTATACTTTCTCTTGCCTTTCACAAGGCTCAATCTTTTACCTAATTAACTAACTAACTCTATTGAAGATCGCTTGTTTCTTTTTGACGATGCAAAGTTACGACGAAAATCGATAGGTTGTATCAACTTTCGTCCTATTTTGTATGAAAAAGGCATTATTATTGACGAAAATCAAGGTCTTGTGTTCGCACACAACGCATTTTCTATCAAATTTGTCAATTCTACGAATTCTGCTATCGACAGTTGTTCGGGCCTCAAAGTGGCGAATCTGGAATCCGTAATTGCCTGCAGTTCCTCGGTCGTCATCATCTGGCGCAGTGACACTCTCAACATCTTCCGTCGCTGGTTAAACGCCGTCTTTACCACGCGTTTAAACAGTTCCTCGTCGCATCCCAGTTTCTCCACCTTGTTGCGTGTCATGCGTATCACCGCACTCTGCACCTTGGGTGGCGGGTTAAATACGTTGGGCTCTACGGTGAACAGATACTCCACGTCGTACCACGCCTGAATCAACACACTCAGTATGCCATACTGCTTGTTGCCAGGCTGCGAGGCCATGCGTACTGCCACCTCGTGCTGAATCATGCCAGTACAGCAGGGTATCAGGTCGCGGTTGTCCAGCATCTTAAAGAATATCTGCGATGAGATGTCGTAGGGGTAGTTGCCTGTCAGCACAAACTGCTGACCGTCAAACACCTCTCTCAGGTCCATCCGCAGGAAGTCGCCCTCTATAATCTGTGATTGTGATTTTTCTGCGCTTTCCTTAAACAGAGTTTGCTTCAGGTACTCCACGCTTTCGCGGTCTATCTCCACCACCTTGAAAGGTCGTGGTTTCTCCACCAGATACTGCGTCATCACGCCCATGCCAGGGCCTACCTCCAGTACTGGAATATTTGGACAGGCATCCACCGTGTCGGCAATGCGCTTCGCTATCGATAGGTCAGTCAGGAAGTGCTGACCCAGGTTTTTCTTTGGTCTTACTTGTTTCATTTGTTTTGTTTGGTGCAAATTTACAAATAAAATAATAAAGCACCAAATAATTTCCGCATATTATATAAAAAGGCTTAAAACTAAGCACAATAATACAAATGAATGCTGAATTATCGCTATCTTTGCATCAAATATGTGAGATGTCACAGTTGTCTATCAACTGCTAATTGATAATAATGAGAAATTACAGATTAGTCTTTGTCAGCTTGTTGCTGTCACTGGTTACGCTGTCAGCTATTGCACAGGAAAACATATCGCTGCAAGGGTGTCGTCGTGGCACACCGCGTCCTGTTCATCTTCGCCGTGGAGGCAGTCAGGGCAGAACACCTGGTGGTGACTATTATCATGGTGAGCGTCACCAGCTGACTGTACTTGTGGCGTTCAATGACCGTTCGTTCACAGATGATGAGGTTGCCACGATGGAGAAGTGGGATAAGATTTTCAATGCCGAGAATTATATAGAGGGTTCGTTCAAGGGTTCCGTCCACGATTATTTCCTTGCCCAGAGTTATGGTGAATTCAACATCGTCTTCGATTTGGCGTATGTGCAGGTTAATGGCAATGCCAAGAAGTATGCCAGTACAGAGGAGCATGATGAGAACTCACAGTATCTGATAAGTGACATTGTGGACATACTGAAGACACGCGACATCGACTGGGGGATGTATGACTGGAATGGTGATGGTTATATTAACCAGCTGCTTGTCGTCTATCCTGGTTACGGCCTGCACGAAACCTCTGGCACTGATCTGATATGGCCGCACCAATGGTGGATGAGTGAACATTTGAAGGACCTCCAAGAGGACGTCCATTGTGATCCTATTCCTGTTTCTGCTGGCGATAATAACTATCTGGTTGACTGCTACTGTGCCATTAACGAGTTAGCAAAATATGAAAACTGCAGCTCTTTTGGTACCATCTGTCACGAATATACCCATTGCTTCGGATTCCCCGACTTTTATAATGATAGTGGTGCAAAAACTGTGGGAGAATGGGATCTCATGGACTTTGGTAACAACAATTGTAATGGTTTCCTGCCTTGCGGCTATTCTGCCCATGAACGTTGGTTGATGGGGTGGCTAACGCCTGTAGAATTGGAAAAGACAACAACGATAACTGATATGTCTGCATTGGCAGAAGAGGGTAGGGCATTTCTTATCCGTAATGACGGATGTGAGAGTGAGTATTACATCGTGGAGAACCGTCAGCCGATAGGGTGGGACGCCAGTCTTCCTGGCAGTGGCATCCTTGTCTTCCATATTGACTTTGACCCCTCTATATGGATAAGTACAACTACTGCTACCAACTCTTCCAGCCGTAAGCGTTATGAACTTTTCCATGCCAATGCCATGAATAGTGTATATTTTAATGCAGAATGGCCCTATCCTTATCAAGAGAACGATTCGCTGACCAACACGTCAACACCTGCTGCTACTTTGAATCATGAGAATATTGACGGCACAACATTCATGTCAAAGCCGATTACGAATATGGCTGTTACGGGAGGTTTGGCCTCGTTCGATTTCGCTGTAACAAATACAACGGGAATGGACGAATTGACAACGGGTGCTGCTCATCAGTTGCTCTATCGTATTGGTAGGATTGACATCGTACGTGATGCAAAGGGAACTGTCCGAAAGATAATCAGAAAATAGGTTGGATAATCAAAGTTGAAGGAATTGCAAAGAAAATAATCATTTTTCTTTCTTTCCTTTTGCATTTTGCTCACTTATTTGTACCTTTGCAATCCGAATGAAATATTTGCAGACCATAGCGAAGATACTGTTGCCGCTCATACTGGGCGGTGCCATATTGTATTGGATGTATCGCGGAGAGGACTGGGAACGCATAGAGCACGTGATGATGCACGAGATGAACTGGACGTGGATGCTGCTCAGTTTCCCCTTCGGCATATTGGCACAGATGTGTCGTGGTTGGCGCTGGCGGCAGACGCTGGAACCACTGGGCGAGAAGCCTCGTACGTCTGTGGCGATATACTCTATCTTCCTGAGTTATGCTGTATCGCTGGTCATCCCCCGTATTGGTGAGTTTACACGCTGTGGCGTGCTGAAGCGCTGGGACGGCATCTCGTTTCCCAAGGCATTGGGCACGGTGGTGACAGAACGTGCCATCGATACGTTGCTGATGGGTGCTCTCACAGGACTGACGTTGCTGTTTCAGCTGAGTGTGTTCGGTACCTTCTTTGAGCGAACAGGTACGAGCATGGACACCATCCTGCAGAAGTTCTCGCCCACGGGCTATCTAGTGACTGCCATCTGCGGCGTGGCTGCCCTGGTGCTGTTGCACCTGCTGTTACGTCGTCTCTCTATATATAATAAGGTGAAGATGACGCTGCATGGCATCTGGGAGGGCGTGATGTCGCTGAAGAATGTGAAGAACGTACCGCTGTTCCTGTTTTTTTCGGTAGCTATCTGGGTGTGTTATTTCCTGCATTACTACCTCACCTTCTTCTGTTTCGACTTTACCGCCGACTTGGGTCTGGGCTGTGCGCTGGTGACCTTTGTGGTGGGTAGCATAGCGGTGATAGTGCCTACGCCTAATGGCGCAGGCCCCTGGCATTTTGCCGTGAAGACCATGCTGATACTCTATGGTGTGGTAGATGAACGCGCCCTGTGGTTCGTGCTCATCGTACATACCGTTCAGACCATGCTGGTGGTACTGTTAGGCGTATGGGCCTGGCTGCGCCTGATGTTTACTAAAGATTATTCAAAAGCGATGTCTTCCCCTCAGCCATAAGCTTCAGTACCAGTTCGCCAAAGAGCGTGTTTTGCCAGGCGAACCAAGGGCGCGTGAAGCGTGTGGGATCATCTTTATGAAATGACTCGTGCATAAAACCAGTGTCGGAATCAGTGCTGAGCAGCATACGCATGCACTGGCGTATCTCGTCATCGTTTTGGGCGGTGAAGCATTTCATCATGATACTCATGGGCCACACCATATCGTAGCCCACATGGGGTCCGCCAATACCTTCGCCAGCCTTGCCTCGGAAGAACCAAGGGTTGTCTTCGCTCCACACAAACCGACGTGTGTTCTGATAGATGGGGTCGTTGAGGGGTACGTCGCCCAGATAACCCATAGCCAGTAGCGATGGCACGTTGGCATCGTCCATGAGCAGGTGATTGCCGAAGCCATCGACCTCGAAGGCATAGATCTTGCCGTACTTGGGATGCTCGACCACCGCATATTTCTTTAGGGCCTGCTCTACCTCGTTGGCCAGATTGTTGCACGACAGGGCGAGGTCGTTGCGTTGATTGACCTTGGTAAGAATCTCTGCCGCCTTGCGTAGTGAACTAACTGCCATGAAGTTGGAGGGAATGAGGAAGGGCAGGGTGGTGGCATCGTCGCTGGGACGGAAGGCCGAGGCAATCAGTCCTACGGGTTTTACAGGTGCTCCATAGCCGTCCCAACCCATCGTGTCGTAAGCACGGTCTGTGTTGCGCAGGAACCGGTAAGAGCCCTTTTCCCCGTCCTTGTGCTGTTGTTCGCGAAAAGTGTGGAGAATGTTTTCGATGGCCTGCAGCCACAGGTCGCCGAAGATGGTGACATCACCCGTTACTCGCCAGTATTCGTAGGCCAGACGAATGGGATAGCACGAAGAGTCGATCTCGTATTTCCGTTCGTGCAGCTCGGGTTTCATGTTGGTCTTGTCTTCCTGCCACGGGCCGCCCGTAGGTCCATCGTTGAAAGCGTTGGCATAGGGGTCGATGCAGATGCACTTCCACTGGCGCAAGATGACGCCGCGCAGCATCTTTTTCAATGCTGTGTCCTGATTGGCAAAGGATACATAGGGCCACACCTGTGCGCCTGAGTCGCGTAGCCACATCGCGTGGATGTCGCCAGTATAGACAAAGGTGTCGTCGTCGCCGTCAACCTCGCGATAGTGAACAGTGGTCTGTAGGGTGTTGGGGAAGCTGTTTTCGAACATCTGCGCCAGTTTTGGGTTGCCGCTCAGGGCCTGCTTCACCTCCTGAATCTTCTGGTCGATAACCTCAGAACGGAACAAGGCTCCGTCGGTCTTTGTGCCGAAGTCAGAAGGCTGTGGTCCCATCTGAAATTCGAGGGCGCCACCGCTGACGATGTCCTGATACATGATATAGGAACGGGTGTAGGGCATGCCGTTGAGGCTGGCGCTCTGGATGTAGATGTTCTCGTCGCTGACGTTGCGGGCTCGAATGGTAAAGGTCTTGCCATTGCCAACCTGCATGGTGACTTCGGGAAACAGTGGGGTGCCGAAAACATACTTGCCGCCAGCGGGCTCCACCTGATATATACCCATGGCCGAGAGGATATACCAAGCCGACATCTGTCCCACGTCCTCATTACCGCTGAGACCGTCGGGGGCGTTGTGATACAGTTCGCTGAGGGTGCGCCGAATGAGACGGGCACCTTTCCAAGGCTGCCCTACATAATTATAAAGGTAGAGCACGTGATGGCTGGGCTCGTTGCCGTGGGCATACTGGCCAATGAGACCGGAAATGTCGGGTGGTGCCTCCTCGCCCAGGTCGCCCTCGACGATGAATAGCGAGTCTAGCTTGGCGATGAAGCGCTGCTCAGAGCCGAAGAGTGATGCCAGACCGTGTGGGTCGTGGGGTACGAGCCATGTGTATTGCCAAGCATTGCCCTCGGTATAGTCGCGATTCTTGGGGGCAGAGTGGAAGGGATTAAAGGGGGAGGAGGTTTGAGAGAACGACCAGTTGCCGTGACTGTCCTTTCCGCGCATAAAACCAGTGACGGGGTCGAAATACTGGCGATAGCTCTGTGCCCGCTGGTCGAAATACTGCTGATCGGCAGTCATGCCCAGCTGTTCGGCCACACGTGCCACGCACCAGTCAGCCAACGCATATTCCAAGCCCCGACCTACGGTCTCGTTGTCGCTGAACAGGTCGCAAGGGATATAGCCATACTCCTTGAGCAGTGCCAGACCGCGTTCATCGAGTATGGCAGAGGCTCTCATGGCCTCGAAGGCCTGTTGACGCTGGGTGGTGAGTCCCTTCAGCACCAGGTCGGCCAACACAGGAATGGCAGGATTACCCACCATGCAGTTGGTCTCGCAGCCCATGAGGTGCCACACGGGCAGCTTGCCCTGCTGTCGCCAAATGTTGATCATCGTCTTAGCGATGTCTTCCTGTCGTTCGGGGTGTATGAGTGTCATCAGCGGATGGGCAGCGCGATAGGTGTCCCACAGCGAGAAGGTGGTGTAGCTCACATAGTCGCCCTGATGTACCTTGCCGTCGGAGCCACGATACTGTCCATCGACATCACAGAACACCGAGGGCGCTGTCATGGTGTGATACAGGGCTGTATAGAAGATGGTGCGCTGGTCTGACGTGCCGCCAGTTACCAGTATCTTCTGCAACTGCTCGTCCCATTTGCGTTCGGCCTGGGCCACTACACCGTCGAAGTCCCAGCCAGTCTGCTCAGCCCGCAGGTTGGCCCGTGCCCCGTCGATGCTGACGGCAGAGAGTCCCACACGCATCAGCAGCGGTTCGCTGTCGGCTTTGTAGCTAATCATCCAGGGACCTACGTCATTGACATTTATCGTGGTCTTGTCGTCCGATTTGGTGATGGTTGTCGTGTGGCGACTGATCATTTTGACAGGCTTTGAGAACTCAGCCACGAAAAACACCTTCTGGTCGTTGGCCCAACCTTTAGAGAAGCGAAAGCCGCAGATGGTGGTAGCGTCCTGCTGGAATGCTCTGGCAGCAGTGGCTTCGTCCCAGCCGATGCCTTGCTGCAGGTCGAGGCGCAGGTAGCCATTTTTCGTGGTGGCAGGTAGCGTATAGCGGTGCATACCAGTACGTTCGGTAGCCGTGAGTTCCACGCGGACGCCGTTGTTGAGTGTGACATCGTAATAACCAGGTCGCACGTGTTCCTGTTGGTGTGAGAAGGTGACGCTCTGCTGTGAGCCCTCGGTGATGGGCAGGAAGGCAATGTCGCCCAGGTCGGCGCAGCCCGTACCGCTGAGGTGCAGGTGACTGAAGCCGATGATGACCGAGTCGCTATAGTGATAGCCTGAGCACCAGTCCCAGCCGTCCTTACGGTTGGTGGGTCCTAATTGCACAAAGCCGAAGGGCACGTTGGCTCCTAAAAAAACATGACCGTGACCGCCAGTGCCAATCATCGGGTTGACTGATTGTGAAGGGTGAAGGGTGACAGGTGAAGGGACTATTTTTAAACGCACGAATACGGGATAGTGATCGGAGGGCAGGCGTTGCTTGTCGGCCCAGTACGTGTTGGTGAGTATGCCGTAACGGTCCACAGAGAACTGTTTGGAAACGAATACATGGTCAATGCGGCTATTAGTCTTACCCTCCTGATGAAAGGCGTTGAAGGTGCCATTCTCAGCAAAGCGCAGGCGGGTGGCGGTGTAGGCGTCGATGAGTCCCGACAGTGTAAAGATGCGGTAAATCTCGTCGTTCTGGTCCACGTTGAAGTCGCCAGTCAGTACCACCGGTGTCGTGCCGCCTGATAGCTGCTTGATGCGTTCTACCACCAGCTTGGCAGCCTCGCGGCGGGCCTTCACCCCTACGTGGTCCATGTGAAGGTTGAAGAAGTAGAACCGCAGTCCCTCTTCGTTTTTCTCAAACAATCCCCAAGTGCAGATGCGGGTACAGGCAGCATCCCATCCCAGACTGGGCTTCTCGGGTGTCTCTGAGAGCCAGAAGTGTCCGCTGTCCACAAGCTTCACCTTCTTGTTGTCGAAGAAGATGGCAGCATACTCGCCTTTCTGCTTGCCGTCGTCGCGTCCCACGCCGATATAGTCGTAGCCGTCGAGATGTTTCAGCATGTCGCACAGCTGTGGATGGAGCACCTCCTGTGCACCAAAGATGTCGGGGTGTTCGAAGTTGATTTGACTGCAAACCACGGGGCAACGCTGTGTCCAGCTGTTACCGTTTTTGTTGTCGTCATTGTTCTGATAGCGAATGTTGTAAGACCCTACGTAGAGGGGTTGCGCAAAGGTCTGAATGGTGGCTATCACAGATAGTAGGAAGATGAGTTTTAGGGTTCTGTTCATAACAGTATGGTATATTTTTGTTGCAAAAATAAGAAAAAAACTTGAAAAGTAGATATAATGGTAGTATTATTGTGAAAGTATGAGCGAATATTTAGACTAAATTATGACGAAAAGGCTTGGAGTGTCGATTTTTTTTCGTATCTTTGCCGCGTTAATGACAAAAACCAATATTTAACAGAATAAAACTATGAACGAAATTCAGAAACTTCAGCCCGAGTGCATCTGGAAGAATTTCTATGCACTGACACAGGTACCCCGTCCCAGTGGACATCTCGACAAAATCCAGCAGTTCCTGGTTGACTTCGGAAAGCAGGCTGGCGTATATGCCGTGAAGGATCCTGCCGGTAATATTCATTTCCGCAAGCCCGCCACCCCTGGCTACGAGAATAAGAAAGGTGTCATTCTGCAGGCCCACATGGATATGGTGCCACAGAAGACCCCCGAGAGTACTCATAACTTTGAGACCGACCCCATCCAGCCTTGGATTGATGGTGAGTGGGTGAAAGCCAAGGGTACCACTCTGGGTGCCGACAACGGTCTGGGTGTAGCTGCCATCATGGCTATCATGGAGGATAAGACCCTGAAGCACGGACCTATCGATGCCCTTATCACTGCCGATGAGGAGACGGGTATGTATGGTGCCAACGACCTGCCCGAGGGTGAGTTGCAGGGCGATATTCTGATGAACCTCGACTCAGAACACTGGGGTAAGTTCGTCATTGGAAGTGCCGGTGGTATCAATGTTTCTGCTACCATCGATTATAAAGAGGTAGATACCGACCCAGAGGATGCTGCCCTGCGTCTGACGGTAAAGAACTTGCGTGGTGGACACTCTGGTCTGGAGATTCACGAGGGTCGTGCCAACGCCAACAAGCTGATGGTGCAGATGGTGCGCGAGGCCATTGAAGAGCTGGATGCCCGTCTGGCTGTATGGCATGGTGGTAATATGCGCAACGCCATCCCCTTCAAGGCAGAGACCATACTGACACTGCCAAAGGAGAATGTTGAGGCACTGAAGGAACTGGCCGAGGACTGGAAGGAAACCTTCAATGATGAGTTCAAGCTCATCGAGCCGCAGGGTGTCGAGATTATCGTAGAGGAGGTGGCAACACCGAAGGTGCAGGTTCCTGTAGAACTGCAGGACAACCTCATCGATGCTATCTACGCCTGTCACGATGGCGTCATCCGCTTTATCCCTGCCTATCCCAATGTGGTGGAGACCAGTTCAAACCTCGCTATTATCGACATCGAAGGTGGTAAGGCTACTATTAAGATTCTGGCCCGTTCAAGTCGTGAGGATATGAAGGACTACGTGGTCAAGATGCTGGAGAGCTGCTTCTCTATGGCAGGCATGAAGGTAGAGACTGCCGGCAGTTATGGTGGCTGGGATCCTAACCCCGACTCAGAGATTCTACACCTCTTATTAAAAGAGTATAAGGAACTGTTTGGCGAGGATGGTATCATTCAGGTAGACCATGCCGGATTGGAGTGCTCTGTCATCTTGGGCAAGTACCCCTGGCTCGATGTCGTCAGCCTCGGTCCTACGATGAAGTCGCCTCACACCACCAACGAGCGTGCCCTTATCGCTACTGTTGCTCCCTTCTGGCAGTTGCTGAAGAAAACGCTCGAGGACATTCCTGAGAAAAAGTAAAAAGAGGAAAGAGAAAAGTGGAAGGAGGAAAGAGAATAGTCAAAAGTGAATAATTAATTTGCTGCTGCCTTGATGCAAAAAAGAAAAAAACAACGGGCGGCAGCAAATTTTTCACTTTTCGTTTTTCACTTTTACCTTTTTTTATTACCTTTGACTGCGTCGCGCTCGGCATCCCGAAGGGTGACGCTTGCTACCAACGGGACGCAAGAAAGTACTTTCGCTCGAAAAAAACTAAAATATATTTTGGTTTTTTGCTCGCTTATTCGTACCTTTGCACCCGAAATAACCAAAAAGTAACAAAATTATGGACGATTACCCGGCGAATAGTAACAATTGTTAGGCTGGGGGATAGCGAGCAAGGCTGCTAATCCCTTTGCCGCGATTAATTAGTAATTAGTAATTAATAATTAGTAATTATTTTTACGGATTAGCACAATGAAGACCTACTGGAACACCCAAGGGGGACTGAGCCAGCTCACAGAGTGGCAGTCCAATTGTTGGATACAGGTGACGTGTCCGACCGAAGATGACCAGCGCGAACTGGAAAGCAAGTTCGGCATACCCGACTATTTCATCAGTGATATCAGCGATACCGATGAGCGTGCCCGTTATGAGTATGACGATGGATGGATGCTCATCATCCTGCGTATTCCCTATGTCAAGGAGGTACGCTCCCGCACGCCTTATACCACCGTGCCTCTCGGTATTATCCATAAGCGCGATGTGACCATCACCGTTTGTTACTACGAAACGAATATGATGATCGATTTCGTGAGTTATCAGCAGAAGCGCAGCGTGGGTTTCACCGACCATGTGGATATGATTTTCCGTCTGTTCCTTTCCAGTGCGGTGTGGTACCTGAAGCGACTGAAGCAGATTAACTCGCTCATCGATAAGGCTAAGCGTAATCTGGATCAGGATGTGAACAACGAGAGCCTGATAGGTCTGAGTCGCCTGCAGGACTCGCTGACCTACTTCCAGACCTCTATCCGTGGCAATGAGACGCTGCTGTCGAAGTTGAAGTTCAAACTCCAAATCGACGAATTGGATGCCGACCTGATTGAGGACGTCAATATCGAGATGGCACAGGCCCGTGAGACTACCAGCATCTACTCCGACATCTTGGAGTCGACGATGGATACCTACAGCAGCATCATCAACAACAACATGAATACGGTGATGCGTACGCTGACCTCCGTCACCATTATCATGATGTTCCCCACGCTTATCGCCTCACTTTTCGGTATGAACCTGGTCAACGGCATGGAGGAAAGTGGTTATGGATTTATCTGCGCACTCATCATCTCAGTAGGTGTTTCAGGTGCCGCATGGTGGTTCTTTAGGCACAAGAGACTGATATAAAGACTATAGGTCAAAGCTAATAAAGAATAAGGGTAAAACACCGTTAAACGTTAAATAATGCAAACGTACGGTGTTTTACCTTTTCACTTTTTTAATTTTTAACCCTTTTTTAGTACCTTTGAACCCTCTTTTGTTATATACCAATCGATTCAGTAACTAAAACAGTTAAATGATGGACTCTCAAGAAACAATCCTCGAACAGGGGAAACAAGAAGAAGTAATCCAGGTGCCCGAACAGAATAATACTGCTGCCGAAGAGGTGCAGGAAGCAACGGCTCCTGAAGTGGAAACCGTAGAAACCGCCCAGGAAGAGATGCCTCGCAAGGTCTACGAGACCAAGAAAGAGGTGTTGGACCGCGTGAAGGAATTGGCCCATGGCGATGAAGCTCCGCAGAAGGAGGAGGTGGAATATCTGAAGACCGCCTTCTACAAGCTGCACATTGCCGAGCGCGAAGCCAAGCTGAAGGACTTCATTGATGCTGGTGGTGATCCGGAGACCTACCAGATTACCCCCGATGAAGACGAGGAAGTGTTCAAGGCCGAGATGGGCGTTGTCAAGGAACGCCGTCAGCAGCTGTTCCGTGAACAGGAGGCCGAGAAGGAAGAGAACTTCAAGAAAAAGCTGGCAATCATAGAGAAAATCAAGGCGATGGTCACCTCACCCGAGGAGGCCAGCAAGACCTATCAGGAGTTTAAGACCCTGCAGCAGGAGTGGCGTGAGATTAAGGCTGTACCTGCCGACAAGGCCAATGAGTTGTGGCGTAACTATCAGCTCTATGTAGAGCAGTTCTATGACCTGCTGAAACTCAATAGTGAGGCTCGCGAGCTGGACTTCAAGAAGAACCTGGAAGCCAAGACACACCTCTGTGAGGCTGCCGAGAAGCTGGCCGACGAGGAAGATGTTATCAGTGCCTTCCACCAGTTGCAGAAGCTGCATCAGGAGTATCGCGAGATTGGTCCTGTGAGCAAGGAGCTGCGTGAGGAGATCTGGCAGCGCTTCAAGGCTGCTTCTACCGTCATCAACAAGCGTCACCAGCAGCACTTCGAGGATCTGCGTGCCCGTGAGGAAGAGAACCTCACCAAGAAGACCGCCCTCTGCGAGAAGGTTGAGGCCATCAATGCTGCTGAGAATAAAGGCAGTGCCGACTGGGAGCGTCACACCCAGGAGATTATCGATATCCAGGCCGAGTGGAAGACTATTGGTTTCGCTCCACAGAAGATGAACGTGAAGATCTTCGAGCGCTTCCGTGCTGCCTGCGATGATTTCTTTGCCCGCAAGGCCGAATACTTCAAGACCCTGAAGGACAGCTTCAAGGAGAATGCCGAGAAGAAGCGTGCCCTCATCGAAAAGGCTAAGGCGCTGCAGGACAGCACCGAGTGGCGTTCTACCAGCGATAAGCTTATCGCTCTGCAGAAGGAGTGGAAGACCATCGGTATGGTACCCAAGAAACTGGGTGACCAGCTGTGGGAGGAGTTCCTCGCTGCCTGCAATAAGTTCTTCGAGGCCCGCAATGCTGCCGGTGCCGGACAGCGCAACGAGGAGCGCGACAACCTGGATAAGAAACGTGATGTCATCGCCCGTCTGAAAGCTGTGGCTGAAGAGGCCGGTGAGGGCCTTCAGGAGAAGGTCCAGAAACTCGTCGAGGAATACAATGCCATCGGTCATGTGCCATATAAGGAGAAGGATAAGCTCTACGAGGAATACCATGCTGTGCTCGACAAACTCTATAAGGAACTCAACATCAGCGTAGCCAAGAAGCGCCTCAATAAGTTCAAGGACAACCTCAAGCAGGTGGCAGAACGTGGCGAGGGTGCCTTGGACAACGAACGTGCTCGTCTGATGCGCCAGTACGATGCGCTGAAGCAGGAGATTCAAACCTACGAGAATAATCTGGGCTTCTTGACCGCCAGCAGCAAGAAGGGTAACTCGCTCATCGAGGAGATGAACCGTAAGATCCAGAAGCTGAAGGATGACATGCAGCTCGTTAAAGAGAAAATCAAAGCTATTGATGCTGAAAACCAGTAAGTTATGGGCCTTGTGGCTCATGCTGTCAGTCGGAATGCCAGTGATGGCCGATGAGACTGACAGCCTCAAGGTGATTTTCGATTTCACCACGCTCACCGACCAGAGCGGACAGTATGGCGGAACGTTAAAGAATGGTGCTGTGCTGACTACTGAGGGTGAAGAGCCCGTGTTGTCTTTAGGCAGCAAGAACGGATACTTCCAGTTCGATGCGTCGGTAGGCCAGTTCGTTAAGAGTTTCAGCGACTATACCATCAGTCTCGATGTCTTCGTGCCGCAAGGCACGAACATCGCCGCTGATGGTAATTTTGTATGGTGTTTCTCCAACTCGTCCACCTCTGGCTATCTTTTCTTCGGTGCCAAGGAGTCGCGCTTCTCTATCACGAAGGGCAACTATAGTGGCGAGCAGCGGGTAAACCCCGGCAAGGCACTGACCAAGGGCCGCTGGGTTAATATCATCTACGTGCAGCAAGGCACCGAGGGCCGTGTTATCCTCGATGGCAAACAGGCCGCCAAGGGTACGGTATCGCTGAAGCCCGAGGCGCTGAGCGGTCAGCTGAAGAACTCCTATCTGGGGCGCAGCTGCTATAGCGGCGATGCCTATCTGAAGGATGCCCTGATGCACCATCTGGTGCTGTGCAACTATGCCGTGAGTGAGGCCGAGATTGCCGACCTGCAAAGTGGCATCTCCGTGTTGAACCGCGAGATAGAGGATGCCGCCATCCGCGACCTCATTAAGAACTTCACCCTGGGCGATGTTAGCGCCCTGATTCACGACATCACGCTGCCCACCAGCTATGCCGACGTGGTGAAGATAGAGTGGGAGAGTAGCGACGAAAACGTGATTACCTCTACGGGTCATATCACCCGTCCTGCCATTGGCAGCGCTATGGCCCACGCCACGCTGACAGCTCATTTCAGCACGTCAACAGTCAGCGACCAGCTCTCCTTCGAGGTGGGTGTGCTGCCCCTGTTTACCGATGCTGAGGCCCTGCAGTACGAGCTCGACCACCTCACCATTGGGGGTAATGTCCATAACCTCTACGACCACCTGACGCTACCTACCGTAGCCGCCGAGGGCGACCCTGTGTTCTGGATCTCCAACGATACGAGCTATCTCAGCAATGATGGACGTGTGGTACGTCTCGGCACCGACGGCAAGCAGCACGTCACGCTGACAGCCACCATCCGCAGGGGTGAGCAGCGTGCCACTCGCGACTTCGATGTCTCGATCCACGCCAACGAGCCCTACACCTCTTATCTCTTTGTCTATTTCCCCTCCAACGATAACGAGAATATCTACTACGCCCTCTCTGGCGACGGTTATAACTACACCCCGCTGAATGGCGGCAAGCGTGTGGTTTCTGCCGACAGCTGTACGGTGAAGGGTGGACTGCGCGACCCCCATATCCTGCGCGGCCCCGATGGCTGGTTCTATATGGCTGTCACTGATATGAAGTGCTCGCAGGGCTGGGACAGCAACCGCGGCTTGGTGCTTATGCGCTCTCGCGACCTCATCCACTGGACCCACGCCACCGTGAATTTCCCCACCCGCTATAAGAGCACCACATGGGCCAAGGTGACGCGTGTCTGGGCACCGCAGACCATCTGGGACCCCGATTACCTGAATACCGACGGCACCCACGGCCGTTTCATGGTGTATTTCTCGTTGCTCACCAGTGACGGCAGCATCCCTTACGATAAGGTGTACTACTGCTACGCCAACGACGACTTTACCGACTTCATCGACGAGCCCCGCTATTTCTTCGACAGCGGTGCTGCCACCATCGATATGGATATTGTGTGGAACGAGAACGACAGTCTCTACCACGCCATCTTCAAGAGCGATGCCACCAACGGCATTGCCAAGTCAACAGCTCGCCGTCTAACACCCGCCGAGGGAGAGCCCGACGGCAGTCAGTGGGGCGAGATTAGTGGCAACCTGCAGCAGACCACCGTAGCCGTTGAGGGCGGTGGACTCTTCAAGTTGATTAATCAGGACAAGTGGATACTGATGTACGACTGCTACTCGTCGGGTTACTATCAGTTCTGCTCCAGCCCCGACCTCCAGACATTTACGTGGGTGAAGAACACCAAGACCAGCGGCGCCTTCACGCCCCGTCACGGCACGGTGATACCCCTGACGCAGGCCGAGGCCGACGCCCTGTTGGCAGCCTATCCTGCCACGGGTCTTCAGCCCACTATCATCGGCATGACGCATCCCGCCATCCGCCAGTCGCTGGCCTCTATCACCACTACCGTCATCCAGGTTCCCGTAGAGCCAGGCACCGACCTCACCGCCTTCGACCCGCAGTTCCTGCTGTCGCCAGGCGCCACCGTCAGTCCACAGGGTCCTCAGGACTTCTCTCAGGGCCCCGTCACCTTCGTCTGTCAGATTCCTGGTCTCGACACCCAGACCTCTTATAAGGTGACGGCCTACGCCTGTGCCAACCCCATACTGCCCGACTTCCATGCCGACCCCGAGGTGCTCTTCTCTAAGAAGACGGGACGTTTCTACGTCTATCCCACCACCGACGGCTACGAGGGCTGGGGTGGTTATAGCTTCGATGTGTTCTCGTCGCCCGACCTCGTGCACTTCCAAAACGAAGGCACCATCCTCAACCTTGCCGAAGGTGGCGATGCCCCCTGGGCTTCGGGTAATGCCTGGGCGCCCTGCATCGAGGAGAAATGGGTCGATGGTCAGTGGAAATACTATTTCTTCTTCAGTGCCCACAACGCCTCGTTGGGCAAGAAGACCTTAGGTGTGGCGGTGGCCGACTCGCCCACAGGTCCTTTCAAGGCCTCCGAGAAGCCCCTGTTCACCACTACCTCCGAGGGTCAGATGATTGACTCCGACGTCTTCACCGACCCCGTCAGCGGACAGACCTATTTATATTATGGTAATGGTCGCATGCACTACCGCCTGATGTCCGACGATATGATGAGTGTCGATACCAAGGAGTACGACATCACCCCGTCTGGCGGCTCGCTACAGACCTACGCCTACCGTGAGGGCACCTATGTGTTCTATCGCAACGGCCTCTACTATTTCCTGTGGAGTGTCGATGATACCGGTGCCCAGAACTACCATGTGGCCTATGGCACCAGCACGTCGCCAAAGGGTCCCATCAAGGTGGCTCAGAACCCCATCGTCATCATCCAGGATACCAGCAACAAGATCTACGGAACGGGCCATAACTCCGTTGTCAACATCCCGGGCACCGACGACTGGTACATCGTCTATCACCGCATCAACAAGAGCTACCTCAGCAATGGCCCCGGCTATCATCGTGAGGTATGTATCGACAAGCTCACCTTTGCCGACGACGGCACCATCATCCAGGTGAAGCCCACCCACGAGGGCATCGCCCCTGTCGATGTCAGTGCCCTGGCTGACAACCTCATTACGGGCCTATTAGAGGAAAGTGGAAAGTGGAAAGAGGAAGGAGGTCAGTTTAAATCTCAAACCTCCAATTCTCTCTTCGACCTTCAGGGCCGTCGTGTGGGCGCCTCTCCTAAGAAGGGCCTCTACATCTCGGGAGGAAAGAAAGTCATTATTAAAAAAAACTAGAAACCTCGAAATAACGATATAACGTAATAACGACATAACGAAAAATTACAATAAAAACAATGGAAAAGAAATTCAGACAAGGTACGCTTTGCGTACAAGCCGGTTATAAGGCCAAGAACGGAGAACCCATCGAGTTGCCCATCATCCAGTCAACTACCTTCAAGTACGACGACTCCGACGAGATGGCTAAGTTGTTCGACCTCGAGAAGGAAGGTTACTTCTACACCCGTCTGCAGAACCCCACCAACGATGCTGTGGCTGCAAAGATTGCCGCCCTCGAGGGTGGAGTAGGGGCTGTGCTTACCTCCAGCGGTCAGGCTGCCAATTTCTATGCCATCTTCAATATCTGTGAGGCTGGCGACCATATCGTTACCTCCAACGAGATCTACGGTGGCACCTACAACCTCTTCGGTGTCACGCTGAAGAAGTTGGGTATCGAGTGCACCTTCGTGTCTCAGGAAGCCAGCGAGGACGAGATCCAGGCCGCCTTCCGTCCCAACACCAAGGCGCTGTTTGGCGAGACCATCTCCAACCCCGGCTGTGCCGTGCTCGACATCGAGAAGTTCGCCCGCATCGCCCATAAGAATGGTGTTCCCCTCATTGTCGACAACACCTTTGCCACACCCGTCAACTGCCGTCCCTTCGAGTGGGGCGCCGACATCGTCACCCACAGCACCACGAAATATATGGACGGTCTGGCCACACAGGTAGGTGGCGTCGTCGTCGATAGCGGTAACTTCGACTGGCTGGCCCATGCCGAGAAGTTCCCGGGTCTGTGTACTCCTGACGAGAGTTACCACGGCCTCACCTATGTCAAGGCCTTCGGCAAGATGGGCTATACCACCAAGCTCATAGCCCAGCTCATGCGCGACCTCGGCTCTATCCCCGCCCCGCAGAACTCGTTCCTGCTCCACCTTGGCCTGCAGACCCTCCATCTGCGCATGGCTCAGCATTGTAAGAACGCCCAGCGAGTGGCTGAGTTTCTGCACGACAACCCCAAGGTGGCTTGGGTGCACTATTGCGGACTGCCCACCGACCGCGCCTATGCCCTGGGACAGAAATACCTGCCCAACGGCTCGTGCGGCGTCATCGCCTTCGGACTCAAA
>Ga0310786_10003814_pt1 | contig 21510 bp, 36 predicted proteins | sample AusTroGonzalo_MG_FD_203881 | JGI IMG/M metagenome (GOLD analysis project Ga0310786, IMG submission 203881) | Bovine rumen microbial communities from tropical cattle in Woodstock, Queensland, Australia - Gonzalo_03 (v2) (version 2) | ecosystem: Host-associated > Mammals > Digestive system >...
TTCTGCCCAAATAGAAAATAAACAGATTAACCGGGGGGGATTAGTCTCATTTTTTCTTTTTCGCTGATGTTTATATTATTTTTTCTTGCAATCCGTTCTAATAATTTCATTCCTTCATCGGTTAGATAATGCCCGTCGCGGTCGTGGAGTTTATTGTGCGTATCTCTTGAAACGCTTACGCAATTCCATGAACAAAAAGAATACTCGGGAAAGACTTCGCGCGGCAGTGCATGGTGCACCGTGTCGGCTGTTATCCTCTTGCCGTATCTTAATAACACTTGATCGAGATACTTATCACGGCGCAGCACCCGCGCCCGTAACATCTCCCACTGCTTAGAGTTAAATAATTGTTTATCGGTCATAAGTCGGCCCGCCTATTCCATGCCGCTCGTATGATGTCCTTCTCGCTCAGGCCTTTATCGAGGTAAGGCGTAAGCATTGGAGACCGCGCACCGCATCGGCATTTAACCTCACCCCGGCACGTACTGACTGCCACCTGATCGTTACCGCAGAACGGGCAAGGATATAAGCCGTCTTTATTCTTCTCCATAAGCCTTGCGCCCTCCGATAAGATCGAGATACTTATTTGATTGCCAATGCTCAGATAATGAAAGACAAACCGGAACCTTAACCTCGGGATCGGTTTGCCTCTTGATAAAGTCCATCATCTTCTCGGCCTGAAGATATAACTGCTCGGCAGTCGTTGACTTAGAGAGACTGTGTTCATTATCAAAACAATGTATTACGGTCTCATCTTCAATACAAAAGACCCTCCGAGCCTTTGCAATGCATTCGAGGTTAAACAGCTCATCCTCGCAATAACTCACATCCTCATCGAATGCGATATCCTTTATCAGCTCGGCCTTATATAACTTATTCCATACAAAGCAATACAAGATCGGGCGATTACTTATATCGTAAACGCCCGCAGGGTTCTTATACTTGATAACCATCTTATCGATGGCAGTGTAATAACGATAATGATCGAACTGATATATATCGTATTGCGCGCCCCTGATCGCCCTGTTGAATGTCTGCCAGGCTCCCGGTGCCATCTTATCGTCGGCATCTAAGAACGTTATCCACTCGCCTCTTGCGTTATCGAGGCCCGTGTTACGTGCGCCCGATGGACCTTTGCCGCATGCATTGTCGAGCATCTTAAACCGCTCATCTCGCTGAGCATATTCTTTTACGATCTTCTCACTCTTGTCAGTACTCCGATCGTTAACCATGATAAACTCGAAGTCTCCAGCATTATCCGCGAGACTTTCGCAGCATCTGCCGATCCACGGCTCAGCATTGTAATAAGGTACGATTACCGATATCATTATGAACCTCCGACATCTTGCCCGGTATTTTGCCCATGAAAAAGCCCCGAGGGTTCATTTACTCGGGGCCAGCACCTGGGCAAGGTGATATATCAATACCAAACATATTGTTTGATAATACTAATATATCACTTATTTATGTAACATTCTGTAACATCATGTAACAAGTTTTAGTTATAAAAAGGGAATAAAAGAAGGACCTGGGCGCGTCAGGTCCCGGTGTTAGAGAAATTTCCATCTTATCCTTTTATATTTATTTTTCCGCGCCTTTATCTTCAAACTTGCACAGATCGCACCTGTTAATGCGATAATCGGAGCATGTTTCTTTACAATCTCCAAACGGGCAGTCCCCGGATGCCTCCACGTAATTGCCATTAATATCCTTTTTAAAGTTTAGGGCTCTTGTTACGTCAAACGTATGAGAACAGCCCTTCAAACCCCACGAACATGAGCATGTCGGAGACTTGTTACAATCCTTTTGCTTATCGCATATAAACAAAACACCCGGCGCCTTTTTATCTGCCAGTAGTGTGTTATATAACTCATAGATATGTTCGAGTTCGGAGGTCAGGCGGTTGTTCTCTGCCTTAAGCCGTGCGATCTCTTCGGCGTTTAATTCACATATTCGAGTCGTTGCACAGTCTATAATCTCATCAGTGAACCCCGCAAAGTTACAATTTAATATCGCGTTAACATTCTGCTCAAAAGTCATTTAGTGCCCTCCTTCACGTAATAGGCATATAAGTCAGTTATAAAGATCGGTTCAAAGCCGGGATAACGTTCTGCGAAGAGCTCAGGCGTGAGATCATTCTGAACATGGACCTCGTAAGGATTGCCATGGATGGCACCCTGCTCCCACTTGAACGGCACCGCGATCAGCATATTGTCACACCTGGCACGGGCATACTCGATCACCTGCTGAGCCTCTTCGACCGTCATATGCTCCAATACATCGCCGAAGATGATAAAGTCATAATGCTCATATTCAAAGCCTCTTATATCTACCTGATAAACGTTTCTATATTTCCGATGCAACTTGCCCGTCTTGATATACGGTTCGAAGATCTCGACTGCATCCATGACAAGATGATCGCCTACCAATCGCCACCATCTGCCACCGCAGGCGCCGACATCTAAACACGTGGCGCCCTTCTTTATATGTTCTCTTATCCACTTTACCGCCTCAGGCTTGCCGACCTCTAAACTCCCCATCCTTAACCTCCTATATATATAAGTAATATATTAAATATCCCGTTTGATTTCATTCCATGCGTTTACTGCCTGCTCGATCGTTGGGCATACAATCGCAAACACTTGAGGGCATGCCCATCTCGGGCAGTGCACATAAAACCCGCCGTCAGGATGCTGCACTATTACAGGCTTATCATATCCGCAGAACGGGCAAGGTTTTAAATCTTTCTCATACTTCTCAAATCTCATTTTTTTAATCCTCCGACTGTTTTATCTGTGCCACTCTTCGCGAGGCCGCCAAGTTATAAACCTGCTGAGGTATTCGATATCAGCCTCCGAGCGCTTAGGCTCAGGCACTCGGCATAATACCTCGAAGTGAGTCAGCCCCGTATCTTTATCTATCCAATCGAGGCAACTGTCGCACCAATTCACCGGCAGGATCTTCTTGCCTGCTGTGCATTTCCCTTTATTGGTATCGCCCTCATGCTCTTGATAATATTTGCAATCTATGCATTTTGGATTATTTCCGATCTTATGCGCCATGTTAATACCTCATCCTTTGATAATGATTAAAGAACTCTATCGCCTCGCCGAGACTGTCGCACGGTACTCCCGCGCCGCCGTGGTTGTTTCTATTCCAATAATCGCAGCCGATAAACGGCAGACCTTCGCGATCGGTGCACATGTATGTGCTCATCTGTATGTGAAATTCTATATATTTGACTTTGCACATATAACCTCCGATCGGCCTCGGCTTGAAATCTAACCCGCACGCCTCACCTATATAGTTAACGATCTCGGCCTCGGTCATGCCGGTAAAGTCTGGCTCTTCTCTCTCCAACAGTTCGAACATGCTGATCTGATCCATGTCTATGACTCCTCACTATTGCAAAGATCCATCTTTGCGCCACACTTGGGACAAAAGTTCTTGTATTGCTTGTGAGGGGTTGCACCACAAAAAGGGCAAATAAATAACCCCGCTTGAATTTCGTTCCACTTGCCTTGCGGTCTTTCTTCTAAAGCCTTTACTGTTGGTTGTGAATTAACCAAACTGTAAATATTTGTTTGAGCAAGCTGTTCAAGGCTTATTTGTTGGAGCCAATCATCACGATCATCTAAGGCTTGTAAAAGCCTATCAGCATCAATCAGTCTCATGATATTAACCTCCGAAGATCTCAAACCGTGACGGCTCTTTAAATGTTTCTCGTATCCACTCGCCTACTTTGCCAAATTGAAAAGATACCTCAGTCGTACTCAGATAATCCCAATCTTTGCCCGGTATGTTTTCCTTGTCGTAGATCTTGCAATCTTTATGGTAGATATAAGGCACCTTGTAAACGTTGCCATATAAGCCCCTGAACATCTGATGCTGATCTCTTGATTTGAGAAGTGTTAACAGGTTCGTCTTGTTTACTAAAAAGGGCATGTGCACGGCAAACGAGATCGTGTCGTAACCTCTATAAGATAAATGCACCTTTAGATCTTTAAGCTGGCGCGTGTATCCTGAACTGCCCGACCTGGTAACTATCTCGGTGATCCTGCGCTCGATAGTGCCGTCTGTCATATTGATAAACTCGCCCGTCGGAGGTTTGAGGATAAAGAAGTCATCGTTAAACAGATAAAAGTCCTCCGACAGCTCAGGCTGTTTACATATCTCTATCAATGAACTTTTAACCCGCTCCCACTTCGTGCCGCCGGTCTGCTCATGCTTTAGCCAGCGATCGGGCTTTATGCCTGTCGGGCAACCTCCGACAAACCATATAAATCGATGCGGGAAATACTTCTCGACTGATCGGAGGGAATAACGTAACTCTTCCGGCTCGATGTCCTTCTTTAGTACGTAAACGATATCGAGGTTATTGTTCATTGTCTGCCTCCTTATACGGCAAAATCGCCTTTTCTACCGCTTTCAAAACATCCATCTGACCGTTTATTCTTTCGCTTGTCATCCGCTTGTTTTTTAAGTATGCGCAATCTTCACCAACAACAGGACAATCCACAATAATCGCCTCGAGCTCCGACAGCGGGATGCTTTTGGGGTTTCTTCCACTATAATATTTCTCGGTATTTATCCACCCTTCAATGCACTCCCAAATGACCCTTTTACTTATAAATTCATCTTTCATCATGCTCCTCCTCGAACGGTGTAAAAACCTCCTCGTGATCTATCTTTATATGAAACTTCGGAGGGATCTTGTTCTTTTCCTTCTTCTGATCTTCGACTAACGTCATCAGATAGAAAAGTCTAAACAGATCGCATAATACTAACATCGCCATCAGTACGATTACACAAGTCTCGAATTTACTCATCTTTGCCCGCCTTTCTTAATATCTTGTAAAACTCCAACAATGCCCTGCCGTGTATCCTTGTTACCTGCTGCCGTGAATATCTCAGTTTTTTAGCGACATCATCCCAGCACAGCATCTCGAGATACCTGGCAGATAAAACACTCTTTTGATTGTCATCTGTCAACTCGCTTATAAGTTCGACAGTCTCCTCGACGATGATCTTCCTTTTCTTTTCAAGCTCCTCGATCTTGCGCTCTATTTCGCTATATTCGAGATACTTCGACTCTGTTACATTCTCCCGGGGTTCATTCCTTGCGCCTCCATCGTTCTCGTACTTTGTAATGTTGGCAAAAGGAAAAGACTCGCGCAGTCTGTAAAGGCTCTGCAAATAAAGCCTATCGTCTTTGTTACGATCGAGGTAAGCCTTCGCGATCGCCGCCTGCTCTTTCTGATCTATCATGTTAACCTCCGATCGTAGGAAACTCTCAGAATAATCCTAATCTTTACAGTATCGGGTTCGTAATTCTCGTCAATCTTTACCTCTGCGAGCGGTTTGAGTTTTCGCGCCATCGCATCAGATAGTGAATTTTCGACTATAAAGTCAATCGTGCCCTGAGGATCAGTATCATAGAATGCTTTGCTAACCATCCTATCAACGTACAATTTGCTGATATGCATCTTATACGCCTCAACCTTCGGAGGGTTCATAATAAGATAATGCTCATTAACTCGCTCCGGGAATGCTTTATAATATAATTTCTCGATGATCTTCTTGATCGCGTTCATGTAATCAACCTCCGATTTCCTTAAAATGACCCTCTACGATGTCATAATCCTCAGGTGTTAACTCGTAGATATCTATCAACAGCCCGCCGTCTTTATTCCATATCTTGGATAACTGATAGATCGAGATACAATTATCATCCTCCCAAAAGTGGAGCGAGGTCATGACATCAGCGCAGCCTTTTATGAGATTATCGAGATCGGGCTTTGTGATCCTAAACGAGCGCTTTTGTGCTTTATTCTGCCAGCTGTCACGTGAGAACCTCCATATTACTCGAACGCATAACGGGCCTGTGTACGGCTCTGAGGGCTTGTATTTCATCAACTGAGCCATAAGTTCGCGCTTTGCCTTGGCGACATTGTCCTTTGTGTAATGCTCAACATGACCGTTTACTGCTTTGACGCCCTTCTGCTGTGCGGTCACTGTCGAAGGCGTGCCCGGGATCTCGATATGTTGCAAAAGTTTCATGCTTTAACCTCCGAACCAAAAATATAATCCTCTAATCCGCTCATGCATTCGGGGCACAGACTATATTTTCGCGGCTTTTTATTGATAACGTATGCCTCGCTTATTTTCTCCTCTCGATCAAAATAAGCGAAATAAATACCGTTAGGGCTTACCGTGTCCTCATTATTTCCATAATGATCGAAATATCTGCCGCATCTGTCGCACTTCTTTGCTAACATATGAACCTCCTACCAATTCAGTAACATGTGATTAAGGCCTGCCGTTATCTCTTCGAGCTGTTCGCGAGTCATGTATAACTTCCAACTGCTGCCCTTTTTCCCTCGGTTCTGTATCATGATGTAATAGGCCTGTCTCATAACCTTGTCGTATCTGACAGGCTTATCTTCGATATATGTGTTTATGATCTCCGGCTCTTCTACTTCTTTACCGAACTCGATAGCCGAGTCTTTGCCCAGGATCGTCTTAAATTCAATTATTGGTAAGCTCATGCCTTTACCTCCTCGATCGGGATCATATCGTGCGGGGTCCCGATTACTGTCTTGCCCGGCTCGATCTTTACGTATGTGTAATACTTATCGATGCCTGTTATCCTGCCAACCTTGCCGCCGTGTACTCTTACCATCTGCCCGATATATCTCTTAAATCGATAATCGCAGGGCCTTGTCTTCTCATTCGTGTCGAAGATCGTCATCTGTCCGTTCATGTTATGCCCTCCTCTTTTACGATTTCCGTGGACCATTTTGGAAAACATACAACCCGATGATAATCAATAACTCGGTCCTCTTTTTTTCTGCTCTCGTTTCTGATAACAGGATGAACTCGCCAATAATATGCATCTTCTCGGCTGATCTCGCCCAGAATATAATCGTCCCCGATATACTTAAGTAGTTTGCCCTTATTACTTAAGTAGTCAGCCATCAGTCAGCACCTCCGACTATCTCGAGGATTATGTCATCGATGCCTCCGTCATAATCCTCAACTATTGCCTTCTTTAATGCGCCGAGAGGCTTAACGGGCATCGGATTGATAAACAACTCCTCGACAGTTATGCCCTGAGCCTCGGCAACCTCTGCCGCCGTCCTGGCGCCTCGCTCGCTCTTCGGTCTCTTCTTACCTTTGCCCATGTTCTTAATCCACTCCTCTGCGTGTCTCTTGTAATTCTTAACCGTCAGATGATCCGCTCCGTAGTTCTCCCGGTTGTAACTGATAAACGCCGCCGCCTCTGCCAGGGCTTTCTCTTCGTCTTTGATCTTCGATTTGAAAAAGTCATAAATCTGATCGTTTATATCCTGTTGTTGTTCTTCTTTTTCACAACAACTAATCACATCTTTATTCACAGTAGTATTCACTATATAAAGACCCTGTGAATTTTTGCACAGGGTACCCTGTGCATTTTCGCACATAACCCCGGGCAAATTCGCACGGGTACCCTGTGCATTTTCGCACGGGTTACCCTGTGCAAATTCGCACAGGTTCGGCACGTGATCCCGTGCTAAGATCTTGAACGATCTGCCCCGACCGTTATCGTTAAGTTTTGAAATATAACCACCTTTTTCGAGGGTTTTTATAAGCCTGTCCTGCTTATATCTGTCGAACCCGGTAAACTCTTCGATCTGTGAGCCGGTCATGACAAAATAACCCTCCGAAGATACGAGGCCCTTCTTAATGCAAAAGTCCTCATAAGCAACTAACTCAGCCAAAAGAACGGCCGCATCAGTGCCAACGTGCTTATATATGTCGCGATAAACCAATCGATAAACGCCTGACATGCCTCAACCCTTCTTTTTACCGTTGCCGATCCAATACAAGATAACCAGCGTTGCGCATATGATCGCCGTTATTATGACCGCCGTCATGTTTAACGTCATGCTGCTAACCTCCGAATGCCCTCGGCGATCTTCTCGAGGTAGTATTCTCGAAATTGATGATCGTCAAAAAGATAAACATAATCCTGAGACATCCGCATACCGCCTGCCCAGTAATGCATTACTGAGCTGAGTATCTGATAATCGCGCATGCTGATCTTATAGCCGTCTTTGCCGGATATCGGTGCCCGCTCGATTGGAGCGGCCTTTAATCGCTCGAAGGCCTCGACTATGTTGTTATGCTTTGCCTCAACCTCCGACAGTCTATAAAAGCCTACTCGGCTTGTAGATCCGTCGGCATTGGTAACCTCTGCCGTGCGTGTATTGATCTTATAACCGTACTGCTTAAGGTCGAAGATACGAGCCGACAGGCGATAGATGCCTAACTTATACGCCTCGCGCTGGCTGATCTCGCCGTATCTCTTCATGTATTCGAGTATCTTTGCACACTGCTCGCTGATAGTCATGATATACCTCCAACATATTCATCCATAGCGGCCCAAAATTCACCTTGAAAAACACCAAAAACATCGCCGTTGTTCATTCTGACAATAACGTGCCCATTGTTGCCCGTGTCTTCAATTGATGAGATCATTGCCGGATTAAGATAGATCCATCCACCAACCTGCTCAGTCGTACCGTACTCGCTCCCGTCAGTAAGCACATATATAAACAAGGGGCTTTTATCGGTAACAGAGCAGCGATGAACATCTGTAAAGCTGTGATTTAAATCGAAGACCGTGGCCTGCCCTGTCTCGAGAAGATTATCTTTTGCACTGTAATTTACAATCGTTTCAAGTGCGATATTATAAATCTTTTGTGCATCAATGCCCGAGAACCTGCGGCAGGCTTTTGTCTTGTTTACACTCTCGATATTATTGAGCCTTATAATGCGGCTCAGGCATCCCTGGCATGACTCGATATTCTTGTAATATGTCGGGTATTCTCTCATCAACACCTTCGCGATTTCTCTTGTGAGATAAAGTTTATTCTTGTCAAATTTATACATACCTTGCCCGTCCTTTCTTAGAACTTTCTGAACAGATCAGTCGATCCGCTCATCTTCTCATCGATGTGAGCCTCGTAACCATCCAAAACTCTTGTTAATGCGTTGAGCATCTCGTCCGGGATCAGATCCTTATTAAGCACGTAACCCCTCAACAGGTCGATATCGTGATATGCACCCTTAAACTCTTCGATATTATTAGCCATGTAACACCTCCACTACTCTCTTCATGTCTTTTACTGCCGGGATTGTAATTGTCTGCATATCATCGGAGCCGGCAAATACATGCCGAGCAAAGAACAATACAAAGATCTCATAATTGAATGGCCACCCGCTGATCGGCTCCTCTGCCAATGCTCTCCAATAGTAAGCCGGATATATGCCGGTATGATCGTAGAACTGCATAGCCGCGACGAGCAGATTAGTCTCTCGCCGAGTGAAGTCTTTGCCGCCTGTCAGACGTGCCTGGCAATATGCATCTGATCGGTCGATATAAAAGGCCATATCGTCAACGGTCTTAAATGCCCTCCGAAAACAGTCATATTTACCGCCTGTTTTTCTTGTTTTCATGGAATAAATACCTCCTTGCCCTTGTTTTACGGCTAAATTAGCCATTTAGAGAAAATAAATAATCCCGTTCTGCGTCTGTTAATCCTAAAATGAGAGAAATTTTTACGATCTCGGAAAGTTTGAACTCGGTCTCATTTCTCAACTTACGCCACAGCGTAGACTCTTGGATGCCTAATGTATTAGCGATATATCGCAGTTTGATGCCCTCTTGCTTTACTCGCTCGATGATCGCATCAGTTTTTACCTCAGGCCTTACCATTGGGATCGGTGTGTTTGCCATCGTCTCACCTCCTCAACTAAATATTAGCCTTTTTATGGCTAAATTGTCAATACTTTTTGCAAGGTTTTATTTGCATTTATATTACAAATGACTTACAATAGCCAAAAAAAGGGCAAGGTGGTTATATATGGATAATACCAAAAAGCAAATATTAAAAATAACAGGCGAACGCATTAGGCGGGCAAGGTTAGTTAAAGGCCTGACTCAGGGCGAACTCGCTGCCCTGTGCGGATATTCTGACAATACTACGATCTACAAGATCGAGAAGGGAAAACAGGACATCCCGACCTCGAAGATCAAGCTCTTATGCAAGGCTCTCGACATCGACTTTAATTATCTAAAGGGCGACATCGATTATATTATCAACGTCGGAGGTTCTGCGATTATATTCGAGCGCCGTTCTGTTGATGAGCGCAGGGATGATCTTATGCATAAGATCGCCGATCTATTAAACAAAGCCAGCGAAAAGCAACTCAATCAAATATTAAGTATAATCTCGGTTATTGTCGGAGGTGATGAAGATGGCGACGCCGATATGGAATGATAACGAGAAACGGTGGACCCTCCGAATAACCGTAAACGGTACCACTCACAAATTCACATCAAGAGAACCGGGCAATCGCGGCAAAAGGGCCGTGCTCGCGGCATCGAGAGAGTTTACAAACCACGGGACCCGTAACGCAACCGTTAACGAGATCCGCGCCGAGTGGCTGGCATCCATCGCCGCCCGCCTGGGCGCTGACTCAGTGCCTTATACGCAAGCCGAGTCTTTAACCCGTTTATATGTTATCCCTCGGATAGGTAAGAAGAGGATAAGAGACATAAAACTGCGAGATTGGCAGGAATGCATCAACCTGGCAACTCCTAAGAGCGGCGAGGGCACTTTATCAAAGAAGTATCTATCTAACCTCCGATCGCAGATTAACCTCTTTATCAAATATGCCTATGAAAACGAATACACGGATATGCCCCGCGGGGCTCTCTTCGTGCCTGTCGGGCATCCTACGATCGGCAAAGAGATATTAACAACTGAGCAGGTGAAGATCTTGCTAACACCCTCCGATTGTTGGTATTGGCCTGCGTGGTGCCTTATGCTGCTGACAGGAATGCGCCCCGGTGAGGTTTACGGTTTACAAGTCGATGACTTCGACGGATTAAACATAACCGTTCGGAGGTCAGTAAATGCCCGCGGTAAGATCACACCGGGCAAGAATAAGAACGCAAGGCGCACGATACCGCTCCACCCTTATGCCAGGAAACTCATAACGGATACAATAGCCAGAAATGGATATTTAAATACTCCGTGGATCTTCTGCGGTAAGTCAGGCGGTCGATGCTATCCGCAAACAGCCTCGAAAGAGTGGCGCATATTTGCCGCCGATCGGGGATTGCCGGGATCACCTTACTGCCTGAGGCATACTTTTGTATCCATGGTAAAGAACACGATGCCCGAGTCCTTACTTAAGGCGATAGTCGGGCATAGCGCTCAGATGGATACGGGCATATATATGCATCATATGGCAGAAGATGACCGTCAAACCTTGGAATATATCGAGCAGGCATTCGGGTCTTAACGGTTTATATCTTCAAGAGATAAGTCCCTTTAATGGTATAGGTAAAAAATGGCTTGTCCCTGCCTTGTACCTGGCTGATTTAATGGCTAAGCCTCAAAACAAAATAACGGCGGGACATCCCGCCGTTTTCTTGAATGGTGGAGCATACGGGGTTCGAACCCGTGCGAATAAAAAGCCATTTAATGGCAACCTCCCGAATTTACTACGTTTCGAGATACCCAACAAATGGCTGAATAATGGCATCTTGTCCCTCAGATTGTACCTTTTGAGAAAATTGCAATAAAAAAAAGCCCGTCGGCCGGGGCGACGGGCATGGGGGAAAAGCGGATAGATTTGTGTATTATCTCACAGGAGTTGAAATTTATGGAAACTGAACCCCGGCAGCCGCTTATTTAAGATAACTAAGCCAGCAGTAACCTCGATATATGATGCCTGCCGTCTCATAGGATACAAATAACCACGATCCTGTATATTTACCTTCGGAGGTAACTTTTGAGCCTTTGGGCATCCTGGCAAGTTTGCCGAACCCCTTACCGGGACCCTTCCGAAGTGCGAGCGGGTCCGTTTTAGTGTTAACCGTCCACTCTTTTGCATATGCCTTGTTATACTTCTCGGGCATAACTTCGGCCGATATAACCTTCTTGGCAGGCTTTTCGGGTTCTTTAGGCTTTGCCGGTGTCGCAGGCTTTGTGGCAGGCGTCTCGTCTTTTACTGCCAGCGCCCAATTCGGCCGCCCAAACTGATACGATCCTGAGCTGAAGTTATGAGTTACCTTTTTAACTTCGTTATTCTTATTGCCTTCGACAGATACAAAACTCTTATCGTTAACCTTTACAACGATGCCCGTGTGAGTCTCTTTTCCGACGGCGCCAAAATAAACAACGTCTCCGACTTCGGGCTTTAAATACATAGCCTTTTTATCGCGGAAATATCCCGCCGAGAACTTGCAACCCGCGCCGCATGAGTTTCTTGTCGGCTGATAGAGCATCTTAAGGCCCTTGTCGAGTGTGAAGATCTGAACAAAGCAATAATCCACGAACACGTCGCACCAGCCGCCTGTCGTCGGGTTCTTTGCCCCGTTATATACATCAATGCCCTTTTTTCGAAGATCATCAAAGAACTGAGCATATTTTGTATAGTTTGCGCTGCCTGCGTTGGCGGTCTTACTGTCGAGATCCTTCTTGCTCTTCTTTTCCTTGTAACCGATCTGACTCTCTGCGAACTTTACGAGATCCGCGATCGCTGTCTTTTTATCCATGTTGTTACCTCCGATTATGTGAGTTTTATAGTCTGAATACCGCCGTAGGCAGTTAATGACGTCCCTGATCCTGCATTTTGATATCCATGTAAATACCACGTCTCTGAGTTCGCCGTGACCGTAATAGGTATTGTCATATGCGGAGTTACCTGCGCCGACGTTCCCGCCGGGATCTTTATAGTATTCCAACGCCCACCCTCGCCAGGTGTTGAGGAGTTAGAAAAGCATAATTGTCGTGTACCGTTTGCGTTGCCCTGCCATACGGCGCTAACGTGGATTATATAAAGGCCCTTTGATAGCGTTATCTCTTTTAATTTAGTCCAAGTATTATAAGGGACAGATACCTGCCCGCTTATATCCTCATTAAAGTCGAACGTCGCGCTTATCACTCCGCTCGATATGCTGATATTCGACCCCGCGGTCAACTTGTCTTGCTTTGCTGATAACTGATTCGACAAACTTGTATTGTTGCCATTGAAAAAGAAATCGCCCGCGATTGTTTCGTCGCCGTTCCACTTTAACACGCGGGCATTGCTCCGGGCGTTGCTCGATGTTCCGTTCCCGACAACTTCGACATAGTCATGATTGACGTCCTCAATGCTATTTTTACCAAATACATGTTGATAATCTGTTGAACAGTGATTGCTATAACCCTCAACATGAGAACATGAACCGCTTGTCGTATTGATATAACCCTCGACATGCGCGCATAATGCACCCGTAAAAACTGAACTGTCCGCGCCCTCCGCATGTGAGTAATTTCCCGCGGCCTGTGTGCCGCCGCCCTCCGCGTGCGAATAATCCCCGCTTGCCTCCGTGCTATTCCCCTCCGCAAACGATGCGGCCCCGCTGGCCTCGCAAGCATCGCCAACGGCTACGGAATTATTACCAACTGTACTATTTGCCGCGCGATTGATTGACAAAGCGCCCGACCCTGTCGGGTTGACTTTATCCATTTTGTCGGGGTCGGGGCCAACCGCCGCGGTCAATTCGTCGATCGCATCGTTTACGTTGTCCGCGGTTAATCCTGAATTTGTATTGTCATATTTGACCCCGAACGCGTCTTGAATGTCACCGATTAAAAAATAACCGTCGGGTTTTCCGCTGGGTAATGTTCCCGTACGATGCCATGTTAACAAGAAAGTCCCGCCCGCGTAAATATAACCCTGTGAACTTTGGTTTTGTAGTTTATAAATCGGGTACATATAACGTTCGTTGTTGTCGGTAAACCCTAATTTATTACCTTTATTATTATATATATCCATAGAACGATCGAACGTTATAATTACCACGGTGGCGTCGGACGTCCAATCAAAAACGCCGACGTCTGTCGAATTGGGCATCAAGAACAAATTATTGTTCACGTCCAGTTCGGGGCGAAACATTGCGTTACAATACGCGACCGCCGGGTATTTGAATTGAGCATAAAATAATTTTTCTTGCGCGTCCGAATCTTGAATCGGCCGACGATCGCCGTTAAGATCTAACTCTCTATAATAATCATTAGGCATTTATTAACCCTCCGACTCTTCGCCATCCTCTTCAACATCATCATCGAGGCCCTCAGGCTCTTGCGATTTGTTGTATAATCTTCTCGCGATTTCGACAAATGCCGATAACAAAGTGCATAATGCCGCCAATGTTGCCGTAATCTGCTCGGTATAAGGTACCTGCCATATAGCCAGGACCGCAGAAATAAAAGTGGCAACAGGCCCGACTGCCAGCGCTATAAATCTCAGTGTGTCGTATGTTTTATTGCTCATGTACTACCTCCGATCGTGTTCGAGATCTTCGATGCGGTGATTTATGGACTTTATCTGCTCCTCTACTACGGGCATGCGCTGCGCAAAGTTATTATGCTCTCGCACTTCTCGAGTAAGTTCGTCGAGTTTGGTATCTGTCACCGCCTGATTTATCTTGATGTTCTCGTTAGTTTTGCGGGTCCCTGCCAGCACGGTTATAATCGTGCCCGCCAAGGTAAAGACGCCCGCAATGATCGCAACAATCGCCCCGTCGCTCATGACTCATCGCCTCCGATCTGCGTAAGCTCGTATTCGACCGTCATCGTTAACGCGTTCGTCTTGGTTACAGCCGTCTCGAGATGGAATACAGTAGCCGCATATAGTTTATTAAGCATGCACCCCCGAGGCGGTGCGTTATCATCCTCATATGTGCCGTTTTTAAGTCTTGTCATGTATTGGATCGGCGAGTCTTGGAATTGTTCAATGGCAAAAAGTCGCATATTTGGAGATGTAACACCTAAGGCTGAGCCGTTTGTGTCATCCCTGTGAACTTCATATCCTACATAATCGCCGTCGCTGTTCTTTGCCGCGAAGTTATCGCAGTAGAATATCCTGTCATTGCCGAGATCGAAAGCACCGGCAAAGCCGTTAGAGTTCTGCCCTACGACAGAACCTAATCCCTCGACCGTCTCCATGTCCGAATGATCTGACAAGTTAACCCTCAGCGAGTCACCCGTAAACGTGCCGCTGCCTGTGACAATATCAAAGAAAACAGAACCTCCGACTATCTTAATAAGTCGAATATCGCCCTCAGGCAAAGCGCCCCAATTAGCCAGGTAATTATCGCCCAGCGCATCGGTCGCGTCGATCTCATAGTTCGAAGTCGTACCTGTTGACAGGTTCAACTCGCTCGCATAGATTTTTTTTGATGACCATGTGTTAAGGTAAGAAGTATTACCGGGCCTGCCAAAAGTAAAAGCATATAACTTTTTATTTGTCTTATCGTAAGCGATCGAGAACATAAAACGCCCGTATCGCTCCCAGGTGCCCCACTGAGTATGTGAGACATTAAACGGGATAGGACTCGACTGCTCATAAGGCTCGCCGATCTCATTCCAAAGCCATACGCCCGAGCCTGTGAACTTCGAGATATAGACATTTATACGGCTGTTAGTGTAATCAGGCTCGATCGATACCACGTGATCGATATCCTCGTAAAAGCCTACGGGGATGCGTTTCATGTTCGTAATCTGCGGGATGTCCGAATAATCGCCATCAAATACATAAACAAAATCAGTAGAGGGCAAATTATGAACGTTAGCATCGCCGATCGGCTCGAAGTCTGCCGCCATCGTGTTAGGGCTTGACTCATTCCAAAAGTCTCCCGTATCTGCATGAGTTAATACGAGATCGGATATTGTACCGTTGCCCTGAGTAGGCAACCATTCCCAGGTCCATTTATAACCGTTTGATATCGGTCCTGACATGCCCGTATTATTATTAGGATTGCCGCGCTTGATATCAGCACTCGCTGATGCGTATTGCCTTTGACCTGCATGCGCTGTCAGTGTCGCATCTGTTGCCTTCGGTAAAAAGACATCGCTGGCGCTGACTGTCCCGTTAAAGCAACAGATCCCTCCTAAAAACTTATTAAACAATGGCGCGAGTTTTGTATAATCCAAAGTGCCGGAGAGATTACCGGCATATGCTCGCAGTATCGACGGGGTTATCGTGTTCTTATGGCTCTCTTCGTGAACAATACGCCCCGAGGCATCTTTTAATCTGATCGTTGCTTTACCTTGTAACATTTTCCACCTCTTAATTTAATGTAGGCAAATCGTAAGAGTACGGCGGGATCGTATAACTCCAACATCCTACGCAATAGATGCGGCCGTTTACTCTCGTGTTAGGGTTGTCTTTATTCCAAAAGACGCCCATCGTATTCATCTCGCCGCCGTTCATTGTCTTTGTAACGGATACCGCCTCAATGCCGTCAACTATCAGCTTAATCTCGGTCTGAGTCGCGAGCATAAAAACCTCGTGATCTTGCCCGTCTAAGGCGCTGATCGTTGACGATGTGATCGTGGAGTTTGCCCAGCCGAGGGCAAAATATCCGTTTTTATCTATAACGATGCCGTAATCCTTCTGCTCGTTTGCAAGTTCTTGGGATAATAACGTCGAGGCCTGATACCAGTTATTTGTGTTAACCGGCGTAAAGTTCTGATCTACTTTGCACTTGATACCAAAAGCATAATAAGATCCCGGGACCGGGAAAGACATGCGCAAAGTGTTCGAACTGTTTACTTCGACATACTCACCCGCCTCAGCGGTATAAGTGCCGGCGTTTACGGTCATGGTAGTCTGTTCATCAGAAGATTGCCAGGATGACGCGCCTATGCCTGAACTGTTAAAGACTTTTTGAGCCGAGAATGTAACGGCACCGCCTCCACCTCCGCCGCCGCCTGAGGCGGCTGTCTTCGTGTATCCGATCATATACTTGCCCCCCTGATACTTACGCGGTCGATAACGTAATCGCTGGCAGGTGCCTGCGATGCGTATATCCTTACGCCGTTCGCAACCGTCTGATTAAGCGGGCAAAGTTTGCCGTCTTCGATCGCCGCCAATGAAGGCACTACTTCGGCGATGTCCGAAGTAGTTACGCCGTTTATCGAGATCGTAGCAACATAAGGATATCCCGACATATCTGCCGGGGATTGTATCGTCCAATCCGTCGAATATACCGTTATATTTGTTACGTCTCTATAAACGCCCGCGGCGGCAATCTGCGAGACTGTCGCCTTGCGGCTTACCTGCTGACCGTTATCGGTCTGCTCTATCTCGAGCAGGTCCGAAGTGCTCACGGCACTCGCTGCCGTCAACTGTCCGATCGTTACATTTGACATGTTTTTACTCCTCCGCTGTTACTCTTTGATCGCCGCTTGCGGTGATCCTGTTGTTACCGTCTGCCGTTATTCTGTCAGCCTGTTCTCCCGGAGTACCCGAGAACGATACCGTGGCGCTATCGCTCAAAGTACCGAAAAGATCGAGCGGGCTGAACTCTACAAACGGGATGTTATCCTCGGCAGGTATGTAACCTCCGAACTTATCCTCGCCGAGCATACCCTGCGCCCACAATACGCAATACAGATCGCCGACCGCGATCGAGGCGCTGCCATTGAGACATTTGGCAGTAACCTGCCAATTGTGATTTGTGCCTCCGACGATATCGACGAGGTGCTTATGTAAGTTAAACGTCTGAACGTTCTGCCCGCCGCCTTCGACAAAGTAAAAGCATGCACACTCGCCATCGGCGTAGATGTTTAACTTTGACATGTCTCGGCTTATCTCAGGCACGTAAACGCCATATAACTGCCCGTCGAGATAGTAATAAAACTCTATCTCCTTGCAGTCGGCGATCGTAGCCTTTATCTCGGTCCACTCTTCGACGTCGTTGAGGTTTGTAATTGCAAACCTTACATCTACAAGTTCGACCTCAGTGCTGCCGATCGTTATGGCTGAGCTGTTCGTGTATTTTGTGAACTCGATCTTATCGTCGGCTATTTGGCTCTTTAGGCCGTTCATAGCCTTGTCAGTCTTCGATTTACCTTTTGACAGTGCCGGATCAGCACCGAACCCCTTAAACTGTGTTAACTCTTTAAGGCTCCAATCTATCGACATGATACAACATGCCACTTGTTCACTGCCCGCGAGTCCCGCGTAACAATTAACAACGTCGCCGAGATCATAACAAAGATTAGATAATAAAGACGTTTGAAAAGGCGTGAACTCTATGCCCGTGGCAACGTCTGCCAGGACTCGGGCATAAGACAGGCCGAGGTCTTCCTGCATGAACGGATTGGCACCGATCGAGATCATATTAAACGATCCGTGCTGATTACTTCCGTAAAGGGGCTGATCGGTATCGTATTCCATAATGTTATAGATAATACCGTCGTACTCAGTATCGTAATCGGCAAAAGTACCGCCGGCAATACGCACGCCCGTGCCCCAGGTATCTACTGCCGTGGCATCAGCGAACGATCTGATCGTAACTTTACCGTCACGGGTAGCGGTTACATATCCGCCCGCAAGGCATGCCAGCCAACTTATATAATCACGCCATGTCTTTATATCGTTCTCGCTATACAGTTCGAGATCGCGGCCGCCGTTAGGCAATTGCTCAGCCTCGGCGGCAGTTAATGCAAACTCAACCCCGCACTGCTGACAGGCAAATGCCGCCAGCGCTCCGATCGTGTTCGAGCTCGTTTGAATGTTACCGAATACCTTATCAAGTTTACTGATAACATCGTTTGCCGTGACGTTAACGCCCTGATCGGTCCATTCTGCCGAAGATATATAGAACTCTCCGACAGGCAACCACTCAACAACGATATGATCATCCTCGTCGCGATATTCGACGCCCCACTCGAGTGTTATCTTCTTGCCGACCTTCCAATTCTTGCGGGATATGCCGACATCGATAAACGTTGCCGTCAACTGTCCGATATAAGCAAGTCCGAACGATACGTCATCCGTATTTGAGCATCTGTTCGAGTAAGTCATCGATATGATATTGCTATCACCGAAAGATATATCTCCTATTGTCCCGCGTACATGTTCGACGCGTGTATGCTTTTGTAATTGCGCCTTTAACGCGTTCGATATTGGATACATTTAAAACTCCTCAAATACTAACGGGACCGTCCAAAGGCCCAAAGTGCCCGGGACATACTCCGATAACTCATATAAAGATACTGCCCCTCCGAGCCTCAGGCGCCCCTCGTAGGCGATACCCTGAAATGTACAAACACACTCGGCATTTTTGCACTTGAGCAGTAATGTCTCTTTAACTCCGCTCGTACATTGGAATGACCCCGCCCAACTGAGGCGGTCGAGCCTTTTGACATTTGCCATCTGCTCGCCTGCCTCATTCTCGAAAAGGTTCTCGGATGGATTGAGCTGATACTCAAACGACCCCGGGACAGGATTGGGCAATTGCACATCGTCTATCGCTAAGTATTTACCTAACATATCATTACGTGCCTCCCGTTCGATAATTTTCCATCTGCTGCGCAGATATAACAGCCGTTGCCAGGGTATTACGTCCGACTTGAACGTTTATAACGTAATTGCCGCCTTTACTGCCTGCTATGCCTGCCAACTGTGAAGATATGCCGTTTAATGCTCCCGAATAGTTAGGTGATCCCGTCATGCCGCCGTTTATAACGTTGGCGGTCTGATAGAGTGCCTTTTTGAGTTCGGGCTGTTCTTTATCCATCGATGTGATAAACTCGTCTATCATATCACCGCCCGACTTATCGAAGTCTGCCAGCGGCCCCTCATCAGGCACCGAGAAGTGTATATATTTGGCAATTGTATCGGCTACACTTAACACTGACGATCCTAACGAGCCAAGCATTGACTTGATGCCTGAAATGATATTCTTGATCAAATCTTTACCCCACTGTAAAGCCTTACCCGGTAACTGCTCGCCGAGCCTGCCAAATGCCTCGAGCAACTTCGGGATGACCTGAGTAACGATTACATTCACGATCTCCGGCAGGGCTTTGACGAGTCCGCCAGCCAGAGCGACTATAAGATCCAACGCCGCCAGGATAAACTCATCCGTGTGACTCGTTAGTTCAACAGTTATAGTATTTATAGCTGAAACGACGGCCGGGATCAGCTTATCAAGCGATTTGGTGAGGCCTTGGGCAATCGTCAAGACTATGCGCACGGCTGAGTTTATGATCTTACTCAGCATACTCGGCTCGAGTAAAGCCGTGATGAGAGTTTCTATCGCGCTCATCGCCGGCTCAATCAATAACTCAACCGCATCGACGATCCCGGTAGCCAGTGTAAGCAATAATTGCACGGCTGTATTAAGAATCATGCTTAAATTCTCGGGGCTTGTTATCGCTGAGATCAGCGACATTATAAGATCAGTCGCAAAACTCAGCAGCACCGGCAAATTTTGGATTATCCCTTCGCCGATCGTGCTCAGGATAGACAAGCCTAAAGGCAGAAGAGTAGGCAAGAGAGTCTCGATCGTGCTTTGTATGACAGGCACGAGGCCCTCAAATACGCCAACGATATCCTGAACGCCTGCGGCTATCTCTTGATCTGAGCCGTCTATACCTGCCGCCATGCCGGAGATCCCGTTCATGACCTGCGTAATGCCTGGCAGGAATTGCCCGACTAAATCATTCTTAACGCCCTGAATAGTCGAGTCCATCCTTGTCATGGCGTCCTTATAATCGACAGATGCCTGAATAGCATCGTCATCCATAACCATGCCATACTTCTCGGTCTCTTCCATCAGCGCATGAGTCTCTTCTGCCGTCTGATTTAACAACGGCATGAGGTTCATGCCCGCACGCCCGAGGATATCATTAGCCGCTGCCGCCTTCTCGGCATCGTCTGTCATGCCTTGGAGGCTCTCGATAACTTTGCCGAAAACATCCTCACGGCTTAAGCCTTCGAGGTCTTTCATAGTGAGACCGATAGCCTCAAACTTTTCGATCGCGCCCTTTGAGCCGTTCCTGGCATCGTCGAGGGTATTCGTGAGAGTCTTAAAGCCCATCATGGACGACTCCATCGACGTGCCCGCCAACTGCATCACGTAGTCCCATTTCTGCCAGCTCTGAGTGTCCATTCCCACTTTCTGAGAATTTTTACTAATGGCATCCCCGAACTCGGCCGTCGCTGTAGCACCGTCAACTAATGCGGTAGTACCCTCAACTACGGCGGCGCCCATAGCGCCCACTGCCGTGCCTACTGCTGCCAGGGCACCAGCGGCAACATCTGCCGCAACCTCTACGGCCCTGCCCCAAGCCTCGAAATCACCGCTCGAACTCTCAGCCTCGGCACCTGCCTCAGCGGCGGCGCTCCCTGTCTCTTCGATCTCTCCCGCGGCACCGCCTGCCGCGCCTTCGAGGTTCTCGAGTTCCGATGCTGTCGTTGCAACTTCTGCGGCAAGGCTCGCATATTCTTCTTGCGAGATAGTACCGTTAGCAAGAGCCTCGGCAGCCTGCTCGGCTGCCTGCTGCTCGAGTTCTAACTTTTCGCGGGTCTGCTCTATCTGCTTATTGAGTAATTCCTGCTGTTGCTCGATCAGTTCGATATTGCCGGGATCTAATTGGAGGGCTTTTTCAA
>Ga0310786_10003815_pt1 | contig 21509 bp, 18 predicted proteins | sample AusTroGonzalo_MG_FD_203881 | JGI IMG/M metagenome (GOLD analysis project Ga0310786, IMG submission 203881) | Bovine rumen microbial communities from tropical cattle in Woodstock, Queensland, Australia - Gonzalo_03 (v2) (version 2) | ecosystem: Host-associated > Mammals > Digestive system >...
TGACTCATGGTACAGACGAAGATAATTCAATCTTGCCTCTTCGCTGTACTTCGTTCGGCTTTTTCTCATACTAATAATACACATTTTAATTGTTACTAAATGTGTCTACCTATATCAGTATAAGTCATTCTGAGGAAGTAAAACAAGTTGTTTTACATTGTGATATGGCAGTGTAAGATTGCAAATAACCTACACTGCATGTAATCGCCTGATAATAAAATAGATAGAAGCAAAAGTGTAAGATTTCGAAAAATACAAGAATTTTCATAGGTCAAAGCGGAAGATTTAGTGCTTTCTTCAATTGGCGGGTGGCACCTGTTTTCCGCGCTTCTCTGGCCTAAGAATTAAACTATCCTAAAAATCAGGCAGTTGGAGTTGGAAAAGTTGCAAATATGAGTGACCCGTACTAATTTTGCACCATGTTTGTCCGCAAGAAACGCAACAAATCAGGAACAGTCAGCGTGTTTGTCCTTAGCACGACCAAGTCCCGTAAGCATCGATTTGAGAAATCCTTTGGTTCTGCCTATCCAAATGATACGGCGGCAATAGAGAAGCTGAAGCAGCAGGCCACATCTTTTATTCAGGAGATGGAGGGGCCATCCCTGCCGCATATATATGAAGAGGAGGACGTGATAGACGGCTTCGTCAGCGGTCTGAACAATGCCCAGGTTCAAGTAGCAGGACCCGAGCTGGTGTTTGGTACGCTATACGACCGCATCGGATATGGAGCCATTAGGAACAGTATGTTCCGCAACATTGTCATCTGCCGTCTGTTCAACCCCGGCAGTAAGCTGAAGACTGCGGACTATATGGAGCGTTACCTGCATGTGACGTACAGCGTTGACCAGATATACCGTTTCCTCGACAACCTGTGCTATCGCAAGGAGGAAGAGGAAACCCGCAATAGAGGTAGCAAGGCCGGCGTTGGCAAGGATGGCGAACAGCCAGAGTCCACAGCACCGGCCACGCCCAAGCCCGACGACTTCAAGACCCGCATAGAGAACATCGCATACTCGTACACCAAGAAGATGGTAGGTGATAACATATCCGTGTGCTTCTATGACATGACCACATTGTACTTTGAAGCCGCAGAGGAGGACGACCTCCGCAAGTGCGGCATCTCGAAGGACGGCAAGCACTCCTGCCCGCAGATATTCCTCGGTCTGTTGGTTGCCAGCGGAGGCAATCCCATCGGTTATGAGATCTACGGGGGAACATCTCCGAGGGTCATACCATGATTCCGCTGATTAGGAAGCTCGCCTCACGCTTTGGCTTTGACAAGCCCATAGTGGTGGCTGATGCCGGGCTATTGAGCAAGACAAACATCGAAGAACTCACAAAGTTTTCATCATTGTTTGATTGGAATTCTGCATAGTAGATTCTTTATTGAAGCCTTGTCAAAAAGGCAGTTTCTCCTCTTCCTCGTAGTCACGGAAGCACTCCCTGACGGTCTTGGAATTCGGGCACTTCAGTTTACCCGACTGGAGTCGTTTCTCATAGTCGGCCATGTCCTTGGTACCCTTTGTGGGATAAGCACCTTCCATAGCCTCTAACTGCAGGTAGTGTTCGGGTTCCTCCTTGTAATGTCCGCCCCATTTGTCCACCGTTATGATGTGGTGCCACAGTGTCTTTCCGCCCTGCTTGATGTCGTAGGCAGCAGTGGCTCCCTTCCTGCGCAGGATGTTTTGCAGGCACGTGTCGAAGGTACCCTCGATGTCATAGTACTCGTCCGTGTCCTCCATAGTCATCCTCGTTGGACACATAACGGTAGCCTTCGCTGTCAATAAACTCGTACGCGCCGGGAAAGTCCTTTCGCCCGAAGGCAATCATAATCAGGTCGGAAAGGGCACAGAGGTAGATGTTCGACGGTACTTTCAGCGTGCGTTTCACGGGCTGTGACGTGCCTGCCAGCTCTATGGTGATGGTCATGCGGTGAGGGTTCACTTCATGGTCAAAGAGACCGTGGTCGTCGAAGATATAGTCATCAAAGTCCAGACTGTGGTCGACGAGGTCATCTTCGCTTTCATCTGGATAGAATTCAGCATCATATTCCTTCAGGTAAGCGTCAAGGTTGTTATAGCCGTAACGCTCCATCAACCACAGCGCACCGAAAAGCCTCCACTTCACGGGAGGAACGCCGGGATAATAGTCGTTGAACAGCGAATAGAGGTACTCCCGCAAGTCCTTTTGTCTGAGGTCGGCATCGACGGCCTTACTTGCCTCATAGACTTTGTCACAGACTGTTTTCACATCGCTTACCATAGTGAGATCCCACAGCGGGGCGAGCCACGTGAATTTCCCCTTTACCCCCATCGCGGCATAGTCGGGGCGCTCATAGAAATAGAACTGCTCGTTGATGGCATCATCCAAGCTTTTGCCGTCCTCGAAAGTCTTGTTTATCATTTCTATTGCCTGGTCAACGGGTATGTTGTTCATCCGTGCGACCTCTTCGATGACATCCATAAAGAAGTCATTGATGTCTCCTTTTTTCTTCTTGCTCATGTTGTATGGCTTTAGTGTATACTAAATGACAGGTTCTCATCATCATCCCACGACCAGATGAACGTGTGCTTCCCGTCGGATACGATTCGTCCATTCTTGTAGTCTATACCGTTGTCGCGCATCCATTCCTCGGCCTGCTCATCCTGCCATCGGCTTCGCCAGTCGTACCACTGCTGAATGACGCCTGTACGCTCTGCAGCATAGTGAAACTCTCCGAAGGGATGCCGCTTTTCTAATGCGTGGTATAGCTGGCGACGGATGCGCTCGTCCATTATGCTATCGGCAAACGCTTCCATTTGGTTATACGACTTCCGCGTCGGAATCTTCTCCACACGGATGACTTCGTCACCCTCGGCGGGCCATTTCTTTCCCCAGCTGTAGTCCTCCCGCTGAATTGTCGAAACTGTCTGCTGCGTCAGGTTCAGGTATTGATCCTCCAAGATGTCATGGTCGGTCAAGGCGAAAGCTAGTTCTTCTAAGAAAATCTTTCGTATTTTGGTACTGTTGCTAAATACTTGGTCTGTTTGATTGGAATTCTGCATAGGATGATTATTATTGATGTCGTTGATGACATTTCCGATAGCTGCCTCTCTCTTCCTGTGTTAGTATTTCTCCCTTCGCATGTAGCGTAACAGGAAGCTGGCATCGGCTTTCTTCTCTTCCGGTGTGTAGCAGTAAGGGAAGAATTCAGTTACGAAAAGGTCGGGCAGATAGTTGCGTTCCAATAGCCAGAGCATGGCTCCGGTGCCGATGCTGTCATCGTTCCAAAGCATCTCAATGGACTCATGGTGTGCTATGTAATCATCATAGAAGGGGTTGTCGGGCGCAGCGATACAAGGCGTGAAGCCGGTGGTGAACTGTAGGCAATGGGTGGGGTCTCCCTTATCGATGAAGAGCATAATCTCATTATCATTTGATAAATGATTAAGGAATCCGAGTGTGCTGTCTGTGTGCTTCATTTTCGTTTTGAGGAAAAATCTCAGCTCGCTTGGATTCTCGAAGAAGAGCATTTCGCGTCCGTCTGTCTGCTTCAGCAGCATATCGGGCGTGGCTGTCATGGTACCTTCAGGCAGATTTGCCGGGTCATTCTTCCGTATACCCTCCCACTGGCTCTCCGAACATTCCAGTGGTATCATAGCACCGTTCATGCGCCACGTGCCCTGATAGCTGACAAACGATGTAACACAGGCATTGTGTTGGCGTAGAAGTTTGTCACTCATGTTCAGCTCATAGGCGGGCACGTCGAGCGTCCGTCCGTCGGTACGCACCATGTTGAGCGTCTGCCCGTCGGTTGAAATAGTGTAACGGTATGAGCCCAAAGGCAACACTTCAATATCGGCCACCTGCTGTGCCAGTCTGTCCTTTCCCTTGACACGCATCAGGGCGGCGATATAATCCTTGGAGTAGAGTGCCAGCGGCCCTACCTTGTAGGCAAAGATGCAGCGCATGACGGAGAAATACAGCCGTTTCTTATGGTCAATCATGTTCTTCATGGCCATAGCGTCATCCTGCATCTTCAGCAACAGCTTCTCGGCGTTCTCGCTGCGAGTCAAGTAGCAGCTGGAATATATCCACGTCAGTGCCACGCGCAGCTTGTCGAAGTTGCCGTCGGTACGGTCAAGCATCTCGTCGATGTCTGTTGCAAGCAGCTCGTTGATGGGAGCCTCTTCAAAGGTCTCGTCCAGCATTTCGTAGGCTATCCGTGCCAGTTTTTCCAGCTCTGGGTTGTCTACATGCCACCAGATGTCATCCATCTCGCAGGCGGCATTCCATACCAAATAGTGCACGGCCATCAGGCTCGGCTCATCAGGACAGTAGTCTTCCTCCGGGTCGTGATAGAGTGGAACGGGCTGTCCGAACATCTGCTGGCACAGGCTGGAGAACATACGCCAAGCACCGCTGTCGGCTACCACATCCTCCATATAGCTGGCCAGCGAAATGGCGACATAACGCATAATGTTGGGGCTGGCCTCGCCTAAATCCAGATGTGCTCTGTCGAAACAGTCAAGCAGTTTGTTGGCCAACTTTACATAATACGAATCGGTATCGTATGGCTTATGTGCAGGATGTGTGTGGCTGATGTCGAAAGACACGATTCTCTTTGTTCTCATCATTCAGAATTATTTAGGTTGCCGTTTTATACACATTACTCGCAATTCGTCTGCAAATTTACAGAAGATTTCTCATATTGCTGCTAAAAAGAGAAAAAAATAGATATAATGGAGTATTTTACAGAATACTGGCAGGATATTCGTCCAATCGAAAAGCGTCGTACCCGATGTGCGTGCATTAAGGAGTATTTCGCTATTGCTATCTCAAAGTGTTTTTGAAGCGGATGATAAGGTCGCGTGGTTCTTCGCTGAGCACGGCGATTTCCTCTTCGCTGATGATACCGTCGCAATAGAGCCTAATGACACCGTCTAAGTAATGACCACCAGTCATTCCGTCGTAGTGGCGGGCGATATGCTTGTCAAAGGATGCCGATTTTTTATAGAGGGCGATGTAACGCTTGTGCCACGGGCCTTCAACCGACCAGCCGTTCTCTTCGCGATAAGGTTCGTTCAACTCTGCCAGCGGGATAGGTTTGTTTGCCAGGCGTTGCATGTCCTTGACAAATTTCTCACATTCCCTTTCCAGTCCGATATGAATCAGTTCGCGGCAATACCGCTTGTCTGCTTTGGTAAGATTGATGTTCCACATAGTTATTGTGATTTCAATTATTGGCGATTTGCACAAACTCTTTGGATGAAAAACTCCGAAGGAGTGGCAGAAGCGGGGATGCTCTGTCACTCCTTCGGAGTTCTTGTTATTGTCGGAATAACGAGCAGGGGCTGCACCCCTGCCTGTGGTCGCGTCAGGCCTTCGGCCTTTCAAATTCGTTCAATTGGCTTTCCCCTTCGGGCCGCCGAGCTAAACCTTCGCGTAATTCGTGGTCTCACTCGCTCCAATCCTCCTGAGTCTTGTGGACGTAGATCTTGCCTCAGAACTTACTGATTTCAGCCATGAACGACGGGCGACGGCGATAGACCTCGCGGAAATGCTCGGCCAACTGATGGGCGGCAGTATTTCCGTTTTTCAGCTTCAGCATGGCTTCCATGTATTGACGTATGCGGCTGTAGTGTTTAGCTCCCATGTTCCTTGCGGCATAGTCTTTCAACATGCTGACATACTCCGTTAGGAGTTCTTCGGAATGGGTTGACTTCAAATGATGGGCATAACTGTCGAACATGTCCAGCGAATGGTGATTGGCATCCATGAGCAGGGCGAACAGTCGTTCCATGTCTTGCTCCTCAACATAGATGTCAGCCTCAATGCTGGAACTATACCCAGTACGCATATTGGTCTCGCTCAACAGTTTCGTAAGGAAAGGTTTCCACTCTTTGGATTCGGTGAGCTTTTTCAGCTCGTGATAATAGTCCATCGAGCCTCCCTTCAAGATAAAAAGTTCACGGCATAGCTGGGCCTGCATCGGCCAGTTCAACGTCCGGCGGTAAACGTCAAGCTCCAGCTCCTTCCACTCCACGATGCTTCGGTTCTGCTCTTCGGCTATCTTCTGACCTCCCTTTATAAGCGTGATTGCTGCTTGGAAGTCCCTTCGCTCTATGGCTTTCCCTATCTCGCGCTTTCTGACTTGTGGCATATATAGATAATGTTCGGTAGCCTTCGTGGCATCCTCCATGCGTCCCATCTTCTCAAGCAGGGCAATTTTCCGAAGGACGTACTCGGCACGGTCGCTGTCGCTGAGTCCTTGCCGCGAAATCATTTCGTCGAGTAAGTGCAGCATGGCATCGTCGGACTGCGAGGCTGCAGAAGCCTCTTGCAGCAGCCGGTTCATGTCGCAGTAACCGAAGTTCCAGATTTCTGATTTCACCATCTTCTTCAGTTTGCCAATCACTTCGTCTTTCTCCTCCTGTGGCACACTATCTGAACCGATGCTCTCCACTATCAGTTTGCCATATCTCTCAAGGTTGTCGGCAAGCCACCAGTCGCCGTCATCCTCGTCTACATAGTTCAGGTCCTCTGCGTCGGTGAGTTCAAACATCCGCATGGCTATCTGCAGGGCTGCACTGGCGTTGCCCTTGTCCAACAGACGGCGTGCATCTTTCAACACGTCGGTTGAGACATGGTAAATCTCATTCCAGTCCGTCACATAGTAACTGTGCCAACGGTCGCCAATGTTCTTCTCCTCGCCGAAGGCATCCTCTAAACGGGCAATGAAATCAGCAGCAGAGTCCTCATCCTCGATGAACCGCTCATTGAGGAAAGCGGTCAGTTCTTTATTGAACTTTTTATCTTTACGGGCATAATCCTGGCAGAACTCCCGCAGGTCTTCAAGTGTTGCCAGTGGCATCAGGTCGTTGATTTGTTTCATAATGAATTTGTTTTTGTGCAAAAGTACAACTTTTTTTCGATTAAACGGAATACTTTGACTATAATTTGTTACCTTTGTAGCCAAATTGCAATTTAAAGGAATATGGTAACAACAAAAAAGACGAAGGTGAGCACGTCTAAAAAAGGGACATCGAAGGGAAAAGCAGGTGGCAAAAGCCAGGCTGTGAGGATTCCGAAGATTTCGTGGGTTGTGAAGCCTCAGAGAATGACGTTGGTGGAGTGGCAGCGGGCTCTAAGAAAGCAGATTGCCGAGGAGGAGCCGATGGCCGTGGCGGCTGTGGATGAGAAGAACTTGCCTGGCGAATACGAGGTGAGAAATCCTCAGACAAAGCAGACGTACAAAGTGGTATACCGTGGCGAGGAAAGTTCGTGGAACTATTGCTCGTGCCTGGACTTCAAGACGTCGCGGCTCTGTACCTGTAAGCATATCGAAAGCGTAAAGCTATGGATAGAAGAAAACAGGAGGTTGCGGAAAGTACACAAGGAGCCGCCAGCCTACACGTCGGTCTATCTGTCGTACACCGGGGATTGCAAATCCCCTCGAACAGATTGCGAATCCCCTCAAACTGGCCGTCAGGTGAAGATTCGCGTGGGCAGCGACCACCGCGAAGAGTTCATGGAGCTTGCCGCACACTACTTCGATGCCGAGGGTGTGATGTTCCCCTATGCCTTTGATGACTACGACAAGTTACTTGTGGAGGCGGCGAACATCGACCCGTCATTCCGCTTCTATCAGGATGCCATAGACTTCATTCTGGAACAGCGAGAGCGGAAGTTCCGCGAGCGGCTCATCAAGACTTATACTGACCAGCGGCTCGATAATCTTCTCACCGTGTCGCTTTATCCATACCAGAGGGAGGGCATCCGATTCGCCTTCGAGCGAGGCCGTACGATTATTGCTGACGAGATGGGACTCGGCAAGACCATCCAGGCTATAGGCACGGCTGAGCTTTTGCGGCGTGAAGGATTGGCAGAGCAGGTGCTCATTGTTTGTCCTACGTCGTTGAAATATCAATGGCAGAGGGAGATAGAAAGGTTTGTGGGCGGCATAGTGGGCAACGCCTCCGAGCGTTATAGTGCGGGTTTGCAAAGCTTGGAAGCTTCACCCACTAATGGACAGCAAAGCTCGGAAACTTCACCCACTATGCCGTTGACGCTGGTCATTGAGGGAAATCCTCTGAAGCGCAAGGAACAATACGCAAGTGATGTGCCGTATAAGATTGTGTCGTACAATTGTATGTCGAACGACGTGAAGATGTGGGGTTCGCTACAGACTGAAGTGCTCATCATGGACGAGGTGCAGCGTCTGAAGAACTGGAAGACGCAGATTTCGATAGCAGCACGCAAGATTCAGTCCGACTACGCTGTCATCCTTTCCGGCACGCCTTTAGAAAACAAACTCGAAGAACTGTACTCCGTCATGGAGTTTGCCGACAACTACTGCCTCGGTCCCTACTGGCAGTTCCGTGCCGATTGTATCGTGACCGATGACGGAGGTAAGGTCATCGGCTATCAGAACCTGAACCGCGTTGGCGAGATGGCCCGTGAGCGGCTCATCCGCCGCACAAAGAAGCAGGTTGCCCTGCAGATGCCGAAGCGCACAGACCAGAACCTCTTTGTGCCTATGACGAAGGAACAGATGGGCATTCACGAGGAATGTAAGCAAAGTGTAGCCAATCTTGTCTACAAGTGGCGCAAAATGCATTTCCTCACGGAGAAGGACCGTCAGCGTCTGCTACAGTTCCTCTCGATGATGCGCATGGTGTGCGACTCCACCTACATCCTCGACCAGAAGTCTCGCTTCGATACGAAGGTCACCGAGACGATGAGCATCCTGCAGTCGGTATTCGACAACGGCGACGAGAAAGTGGTCATCTTCAGCCAGTGGGAGCGCATGACACGCCTTATTGCTTACGAACTCGACAAACTGGGTGTACGCTACGAGTACCTGCATGGCGGCGTACCGTCGAAGAATCGTCGCGACCTCATCAGCAACTTCACCGACAATCCTGACAGTCGAGTATTCCTTTCTACCGATGCTGGCAGTACGGGTCTGAACCTTCAGGCGGGCAGCATTATGATTAACCTCGATCTGCCGTGGAACCCCGCTGTGCTGGAGCAGCGCATTGCCCGCATTTACCGTCTCGGTCAGGAAAGGAACGTACAGGTCATCAACCTCGTGGCCAAGGGAACCATCGAGGAAGGTATGCTCGGCAAATTACGTTTCAAGACCGCCATGTTCGAAGGCGTGCTCGACAACGGCGAGGACACCATCTTCCTCGGCAACGAGTCGAAGTTCACCGCCATGATGGACACGCTCGGCGAAGTGTTTGATGATGAGAAACAGCAGACCACTGTCCCATCTGCACCCACTGGTTTTTCGACCGTGACTGCCGGTTCTTCATCTGTGGCTTCCCTATCCTCCGTGCCCGTCGGCTCTTCCTCCATACCCGTCGGTTCTCAGTCCGTGCCCGTCGGTTTCCCCGACGGGGATTCCGCCGACGATCCCGAGCCCGTCAAGGAAGAACCTAAGCAAGAGCAGATTGACGAAGAGGTGGTTATGGAAGAGGATACGATAGTATCAGCCCCTGCCGAATCTACTCAAGCCACATCAAGTCCCTCTGGTTCCAAGAGTCCTCGCCAGCCAAAAGAGCTGGTTGCTCAGGGAATCTCCTTCCTCTCAGGTCTCGCTGAAACGCTAAAATCGCCTGAAGCCACTGCGCAACTTGTAGACACCCTTGTCGAGACCGATGCCGAGACAGGCCAGACCTCGCTCCGCATCCCTGTTCCCGACAAGCAGACCGTTCGTAATCTCCTCGACATCGTGGGTAATTTTTTTTGCTAAATCGAAGCAGGGGCATTCCTTGTGGACGTCGGGCAGGTCGCGATGATCGAGACGGGGGGCAGAATAATTTCGTGCTGTGCGGTTGAAACCTATCCGTTTTGTCGCGACATAGGACTGTTCTGTAGTGGGTGAAGCTTCCAAGCTTTGCAACTGTAGGAGGTCGGGCCTCCGAGCCCGACAACGGCAGTAGTTTTGTGAAACGATGTTGCGATGCCTGCCGCAAAGCTTGGAAGCTTCACCCACTATCTTAGCGGCTGCCACGCTTGGAAGCGTGGCAGCCTACAACCGCACAGCTCGAAATCACTTAATCATGACTTTACGTCCGTTCTTGATGTAAAGACCGCTCTTTGTCGGCTGTCCTACAACACGGCGTCCTTGCAGGTCGTAAATCTCGCCGCGTTTGTCATTTTCCACTTGTCCGTTATCATTTAGAGGCGAAGCCTCGCTGATGCCAGTGGTCTCTTCATCCTCGAAGATGATGCCGAGTGAGAAGTCGCTGATTCGCGTCTGGGCATATTCCGGCAGCAGGCGTGCGGGCATGTGCAGGTACATCTTATTTTTACCGTAGGTCTTCTCCTTGGTGTTTGGGAAGAAACCGGGCTTGCCGGTTGTCTTCGACATAGCGAGGCTCAGTGTCAGGTAGGTCTCGCCCCAGAAGTCCTCGTACATGTCTACCGTAGCACCGTTGGGCACGCCGACGAACATGTTCACATAGAATGGCTCTTTCGATGTGTATGGAATCTCGTAGTCGCCGGCCTTGTCAGCCTTCACATAGACACCCTCGCCGGCAGGCACCTGGTAAACGCGGCTCAGCAGCACGTTGCCGTCGTTGAAGCCTGTGGCAATCCATGCCGACACGCCCTTGCTCTTCAGCGGCTCGAAGTCGAGGTTGTAGTTGCTGCTGAAGCCAGCTACCAGAGCGGAACCGATGGATATCGGCTCACCGTCGGTCTCGGCAGGCAGCGGGTCAAGTTGTTCCACCTCGCCCAGTGTGCTACCGAAGGTCAGCAGGTAGTAGCCCTGTCCACTGTTATGTTTCACTGCAAGATAGTATGTTCCAGCACCGAGCTCGTTCTTTGTCAGTGTGTTGCTGTGGGTTCCACCATTTTGTCCCCAAACATCTTTAATGCTTTCCCCTTCTTCATTGTACAGCGTTACGTAACCCAAGCCAAGCGTTTCCTGCACTTGGTAGGTAAACGTCACATCGCTCGTGGTTGTCGTCGTAAACTTATAATAGTCCACACCGTCGGTGTCGTCAAAATAGTTGTAGCCTAAGTGTCCGGCCACCGTTGCTCCCTTCTTCAGCGTCAGTGCCGATGCCATGTCGTCGTTGAGCTCAGCGTCTGTGGCATACGGGTTCTGGTCGAACTTATACTGCAGCGAGTATGCACCCTGTCCGCCGTTGTGTTTCACCTCCACATAGTAGTTACCGGGAGCGGCATTGGGCACCGTGATGGTGCCGTTGCTCCAAACGCTGCTACGATTCTTCAGTTCACCTGCTGCATTTTTAGAATAGACGGTGGTGTAGTTCAGTCCAAGGTCGCCGTGAGCCTCAACGGTGAGCGTAATGGTTCCGTCGCGCGGCACCGTCAGGTAGTGCCAGTCAACAGCGTCTGTGTCGTCCCAGTATTTGTATCCTAAGTGCCCGGTAATGGTGCTGCCACGCTTTTGATACTTGGCAGTATCCCAACTGTTGTTTGGTTCCACATCGTCGGCATAGCTTGCCGACATGGGGGTGAATTTGCAGTCCAGCGTATAGCCGCCCTGTCCGCCGTTATGTTTCACCTCCACATAGTAGGTACCTTTGGCGCAGTTGCTCACCGTGAGCACACTGGGGCTCTTTTCGTTACCGGACCAAACTTCACCACGGCTGTGTACATCGTTGTCAGCACCTAAGGCGTAGACTGTCGTATAGTTCAGTCCAAGGCTGCCGTGAGCAGTCATTGTAATGATAAGGGTGCCGTTCTCAGGAACCTGGACCTTGTACCAGTCCACAGCGTCGGTGTCGTCCCAGTACTTGTATCCTAAGTGTCCAGTGACGGCCTTGTTGATGTCCAAAGCCTTTGCCTCTTGGTACGTGTCGTTGGGCTCGCTGTCATTGGCATAGCTTGCCGACATGGGCGTGAATTGGCAATCCAGCGTATAGCCACCCTGTCCGCCGTTATGTTTCACTTCCACATAATAGGTTCCTTTGGCACAGTTGCTAACCGTGAGCACACTGGGGCTCTTTTCGCTACCGGCCCAAACTTCACCACGGCTGTGTACATCGTTGTCAGCACCTAAGGCGTAGACTGTCGTATAGTTCAGTCCTAGGTCGCCGTGAGCGGTCATTGTGATAGTGAGGGTTCCGTTCTCTGGTACTTGGACTTTGTACCAGTCTACAGCGTCGGTGTCGTCCCAGTACCCGTATCCTAAGTGTCCGGTGACGGTCCCGTTGATATTTATCGACTGAGCCTCTTGGTACGTGTCGTTAGGCTCGCTGTCATTGGCATAGCTTGCCGACATGGGGGTGAAGTTGTATTCAATGGAATAACCGCCTTGTCCACCGTTCTGTTTCACCTGTACATAGTAGGTGCCCTTGGCGCAGCTTTTCACTGTCAACTCGCTGTTACTCCAAACATTACCGCGGCTTTGCAGTTTGCCACTGGCATCCAGAGCGTACATGGTCGTGTAGTTTAACCCGAGGTCGCCACTGACGGCCTTCACATTGAACTTGGCAGTACCGTTCTCGGCAATCACGACTTTGAACCACTGCTCGGTTACGCTACTTGACAACGTGCCGGTAGCCGTGTTGCCATTCTTGATTTCCGTGGCTGTCTCCCACGTCGTTCCCTGTGCCAGTAGCCCTATCGGCGCTGCCAACAGCAGGAGGAATAGAAGTTGCAATTTCTTTCTCATACTGATTTGTTTTTTGTTAGTTTAAATGAATAAGTGCACAAAGATAAGTAATCTGTACAAGACTACCAAACATTTTTCGTTTTTTTACTCTTTTCCGTCCATATCTGCCGAATAGTGACCCTGATTCGGAAAAAAGGCAGGCTATGTTGTGGGCATAAAGATATTTTTTTGTACCTTTGCAGCGAAAATAGAAGGAAAAGGAAGATGAACAAATATAATCCCGCCGATTTCGACGACATTCGTCCCTACTATGACGAGGAGATTCCTGCTGCTATGCAGCGCATTGTGAAGAGCAATTTCTTCGGTTTGCTCTGCACATACGTGTACCCTGGCCATAATCCGGAAGAGGTTCGACAGATGATGCTATCGTTCCGTACCATCCGCGACTTCCAGTTGGAGGTGATGCGGTGTGTGAACGAGCAGGTCATTGCACGCAGCATGAAGGAGTTCACCTACAGCGGCGTTGAGCAGCTCGACCCGCAGCAGAAGTACCTCTTCGTGTCGAATCACCGCGACATCATGCTCGATGCCTGCCTGTTGCAGTACGTTCTCTACAAGAACGGCCATGAGACATCGGAGATTACCTTTGGCGCCAACCTCATGTCGTCGCCGCTGGTCATCGACATCGGCAAGGCCAACAAGATGTTCCGTGTGGAGCGCGGTGGTACGCTTCGCGACTTCTATCTCTCCTCACGCCACCTCAGCGACTACATCCGCTATGTCCTGACCCAGAAGGGGCAGAGCCTGTGGATAGCCCAGCGCAACGGCCGCACGAAAGACGGCAACGACCAGACCGATCAGGGATTGATAAAAATGTTCTGCATGAGCGAGCCGACGGACAAGATCCGTGCACTGGCCGAACTAAACATCATCCCCGTCTCCGTCAGTTACGAGTGGGAGTCGTGCGACATCCTGAAAGCACTAGAGCTTTACGAATCGCGCTATAGCCGCTACATCAAGAAACCCGGCGAGGACTTGAACAGCATCCTTACTGGTATCACCCAGCCTAAGGGCCGCGTTAACTTCACCTTCTGTCCACGCATCACTGAGCAGGACCTTCACCAGTTTGACGACTGTACCAGCAACGAGTACCACCGTGTGGTGGCACAGCTGCTGGACCAGCGTATCAATGCCGCCTACCAGCTGACGCCGAATAATTACATAGCGCACGACCTGCGCTACGGTCGGCAGCAGTACCGTGACCGCTACACCGAGGCAGAGCGACAGACCTTTCTCAACCACATGCAGAAGCTGTCGGAATTTGACATCAGCGAGCCAGACGTATTGCGCGACATCTTTCTTGGCATCTACTCAAACCCAGTAGAGACACAGCGGAAGGCCAGTAATCTTTGAACTTTGATCTTTGATCTTTGATTTTTGAACTTGACTAATACATAATATATTATGGGATTTTGGAACGCATTGTTTGGGGGTACGGAACTGACCCCCGAGGAACAGAAACAGGAAGAAGAGGCCAAACGCTTCGACCTGCTGAAGTTCGACGGCATCAGAGCCTACAAGATGGGGCAGACCGACTTCGCCATTCGTTGTCTGAACGAGGCACTGAAGATGCACGATGACTTAGAGACCCGCGACTACCTGTCACAGGCTCTTATCACCAGTAGCCAGTTGGAACCTGCATACGAGGAACTGCAGCATATAGCTCAGGCTCAGCCTGACAACCTGGCCATTTATCTCCGCATGGCCCACGTGGCCTACATGCTGGAGGATTATGAGCGGATGGCCGAAGTCTGCAGCACGGCACAGACCATCGACGATAGTAACGCACTGGTCTACTACCTCACGGCGCAGGCCATGATGGGACAGAACGACAGCGTCGGTGCCATAGCTATGTTGACCAAAGCCATCGCCCTGCAAGAGGACTACGCCGATGCCTACCTGCTTCGCTCTCAGACGCTGTTGCGCATGGGTGACACTGCGACGGCCGACCAGGATGCCGAATGGCTTATTGACCATGTGGGCGACCACGAGGACGTGCTGCTACTGAAGGCACGCATAGAGGCTGCCAAGGGCAATGCCGACGAAGCCATTGGCCTGTATGGGAAAGTTATCGACATGAATCCCTTCTCCATTGAGGCATTTCGTGAGCGCGGACAGTTGCGCTTTGACCGTGGCGATAAGGACGGTGCCGGCGAGGACATGCAGAAGGTGCTCGAACTCGATCCCAACCAGTTGGCCAACGTTAATGGCGACTACTCAGCCGAGGGCATCGAGCAGCATGTGCGCCAGGCTTACTCAGCCGTTAATCCACTTGGATTATAGAAAGTTAGCTTCTCTGGATTAAAGTTTAAATTTCATAGTTCAAAGATCAAAGTTCAAAGTTTAAAGTTCAAAGCAATATGACCCCTATCAAGAAGGAAATCGTTGACCAGCTCATTGCCGAGCTGGGCATTCAGGACTTTGCCAAGGCCACCATCCGCGAAGTGAAGCAGGTGGCCGCACGTGCCGAGAAAGCATCGGGCGTGGAGTTCATAAAAATGGAAATGGGCATCCCCGGACTGCCTGCCGCACAGGTGGGCGTCGACGCGCAGATCAAGGCGCTGCAGGATGGCATTGCCCACTCGTATCCCGACATCCAGGGAGCACCTGTGCTGAAACAGGAGGCCTCGCGGTTTGCCAAGGCGTTCATCGGCGTGGACATCGCTCCAGAGGGGTGCGTACCCGTCAGCGGCTCCATGCAGGGCACGTTCGCTTCGTTCCTCACCTGTTCACAGTGCGACCCCAAGAAAGACACGGTGCTCTTCATCGACCCGGGCTTCCCCGTACAGAAGATGCAGCTGCAGGTGATGGGCGTGAAGTACGAGACGTTCGACGTCTACAGCTACCGCGGTGACAAATTGGGCCCGAAGGTGGAGAGTTACTTGGAAAAGGGCAACATCTGTGCCATTGTCTACTCAAATCCCAACAACCCGTCGTGGATCTGTCTGCGCGAGGAGGAACTGCAGGAGATAGGCCGTCTGGCCACGCAGTACGACGTCATAGTGATGGAAGACTTGGCCTACTTTGCCATGGACTTCCGCCGCGACCTGAGCACGCCGTTCCAGCCGCCTTATCAGGCCACGGTGGCACGCTATACCGACAACTACATGCTGCTCATCAGCGGCTCCAAGGCGTTCAGCTATGCCGGCGAGCGCATCGGTGTGACCTGTATCTCCGACAAGCTGTTCCACCGCCATTTCCCGGCACTGGCCGCCCGTTACGAGGGTCTGCCCTTCGGACTGGTCTTTTCAACCCGTATGCTCTACGCCCTGTCGAGCGGCACGAGCCATTCGGCGCAGTTTGCCATGGCCGCCATGCTGAAGGCCGCTGCCGACGGCACTTACGACTTCCGCCGCGAAATCAGCGTCTACGGTGAGCGTGCCCACAAGCTGAAGGAGATCTTCTGCCGCCACGGTTTTTATATTGTCTACGACCGCGACCTTGACGAGCCCGTTGCCGACGGCTTCTACTTCACCATCGGCTACCCCGGCATGACCAGCGGCCAGCTTGCCCACGAGCTGATGTACTACGGCGTATCGGCCATCTGTCTCATCACCTGCGGCTCAGAGCAGGAGGGCCTGCGTGTCTGTACCTCCTTTATCGAGGATCATCAGTACGAACCCCTCGACCAGCGCATGGCTATGTTCGAGCAGAACAACCCGCACACGTGAAAAATTAGCCTTCGCGCGTGCATATAGGAAGGCGAAACAGAAAAAATGATTGCACTCCTTGCACCCGTTGCACCCGGTTAGGTGCCAGAGGTGCAAGGGGTGCAAGCTGTTTTCCGATATAGCCTTCCATAGGGGACTGCTTTCGAATTTGTTTCATGAGCATCCGACTGGTAGAATTTGGCATCGGACAAGCACGGAAAAGCACTAACAGGAAGAATGGAAGGTCGTTCGGTCGGATTTGCAATCCGACCGAATTGAATATAAGCATTTGTAATGCGATAAATAGAGCAGAACCAGGATTGAAAATCCTAATATTCACTACGGCTGGATTGCAAATCCAGCCGAACGGGGTGCAAAAGAATTGTCCCACGGCCTGGGACAATTCTGGAGAGGCTTCCCGTCGGGATGGCGAGGCTTCCCATCCAGACGGGAGGGCTTCCCATCCGAACGGCGAGGCCTCCCATCCAGACGGGAGGGCTTCCCATCCGAATGGCGAGGCTTCCCATCCGAACGGCGAGGCCTCCCATCCAGACGGGAGGGCTTCCCATTACCATTTCAGAACTCGACCTTGACCAACTTCTTGGTCAGTGTCTGAGTGACGGGTGTACCGACGATGGTGATGCGGTCGGCGGGTTCGTCGCTCTCGGTGCCGTTGTCGCAGGCCCAGCTCTTGCTGACGGTGGCTGTCAGCGAGCCTCCGCTGACAATAATGCCCGTGTCGCTCTTCAGGGCCTTGGGCTTGCTCATGACGTTGTCGCCGGTAGTGGTGACGACCATCGTTCCGCCACTTAACTCAATGTTTTCTGAACAATTGATGCCTTTGCCGCCGTCGCCGGTACTGGTAATAGTGAGTGTGCCTGCAGTCATAACGAAGAGGCTGTCGCTCTTGATGCCGGCGCAAGAAGTTGTATCGACGATGCCGTCGGTGTTTTCAATCTTGCACCCGCCCGAGGTAGTGATGGTCGTATTGCCGCCTGCAATGGTGGTGCGGGCTTCGTTACGAATGCCGCGTGCGCCGTCGGCCTTGACATCGATGTTGAGGGTGCCGCCCTCGATGGTGAATCCGTCGTTCACCTTCACGCCATTGGAGCCTGTAGCGGCCACGTTGACGTAGACTGTTCCACTGCGGAAGGTGATGTAGTCGTCAGAAGCAATGCCGTTCTTGCTGTTGCCGTTGACGTTGAGCGTTCCCGTGCCCTCGACATATATCTGTCCCTCGCTGAAGAGTGTGCCCTTCTGGTCGTAGCTCTGCTCAGCATAGGCGGTGCCGTCGGTCAGGGTGTTGACAGTGCCGTCGGCCAGTGTGAGGTGGAAAGCCTTGCCGCACTGGTTGTTGATGGCGGGGCCGTCGGCATTGGTGATGCTGACGCCGTTGAGCACAACCTCATACTTCAGGCTGCGGTAAACAATCAGGGAGCCGTCAGGCGTTGTGCCGCTAAGCACGAGTACCATTGTGCTGGTTGACGTGGGGTCATTCACGGTAACGTCGGCGCCGATGACACTGACGACGCCACGACTGTCGCCACTGACGGTGGCCGTCGTGCCACTATAGAGAATACGGATGGTGTCGTTAGAGGTGGTGGTGCCCTGTTCGTTGGTATAGGCGCTGAAGTCGGTGTCGTCGTTCACGCAGGCGGTGAGGGCTGCGGCGATGCCGCAGCATAGCAGACAAGCGGGGAATAACTTCTTTATAATGGTGGTAATCATCGAGGTTTGAGATTTGAAGTTAGAACTTGAACTTATAGCCCACACCAACGTAGTGCATGTCGGGGTCGTAGTCATCTTCATCGATGTTCTTGACATTCTGGTAACGATAGAAGACGTCGAAGGAGTGCTGGTTAGTGAGCTTGATGTCGGTGCCCACGGTGTAGCGTATCTTTTCTATGGCCCAGCTGTTGTACAGCTCCATGCTGGCGTAGGGTTTCAGCGTGGCGCGCTTCTTGTCGTATTCCACCTGCAGGCGCGAGCGCAACTGGTTCTTGCCCTTGCCGGCACGCACCTTATCCTCCCACTGCGAGTTGTCGAAGTCCCAGCGGGTGACGGTCTTCTCCGGCCGGTAGGTGTACTGCCAGCGTTCGCGCAGCGAGAAGTGGAGGTTGTTGCTGAACTTGTAGTCGGCGGTAAGCGAGGCGTTCAGGCGGTGGCGGGTGTTCCAGTAGCTGGGGCGCCAGTTGTTGTAGCCCGTCACGACACCGTTAGTGTCGTAGTTGTAGGTGATGCTCTCGCGGTTATTGCCGTAGAGCAACGTGTAGGCAGCATCGGCCTTGAGCCACTTGTTGAACTTATAGCTGGCCGACAACGAACCGCTCCAGCGGTCGACAGTCCTGAAGTCGTTGCGGGTACGGAAGGCTGCTTCTGCACCGATGCTCAGCTTCCGGTCAATCTTCTTGTCGGCACCGGCACTCAGCACCAATCCACCCTCGGATTGCGCCCTTGCTGGGGGAGAGGACAATGGAGAAAAAAGCAAGGACAATGCCGTGAGCAAAATGACAATCAGATTTCTCTCCATTGTGACTTTCTTACTTTAAACTGTGTGTCAACGTCGTTCAGACGCATATACTTCCGGTTGTCACTCTCGTAAGTGATACGCAACACAACGGAATCTTTCAGGAAATCTATACCGCCAATATCTATTTTCAGTATCTTCAATCCCGTTCGCTGCTCCAGGTCGGCTTTTAATTCTTCACGCTTATCGGGCTTGATAAGTTCTATACGGTCGTATTGTATGAGTTTCGTGGGCATGATTTTCATGGTCATCTCACAACCCGTAATGGCCGCTATCACAATGGCATCGATGACGAAAAGCTCTAAATATGCTGAGGCCATCGCATGAACTACCGAGAGACAGATGATGACGAAGAGATAAGTCATTTCGCGTACAGGCATGGCATCTGTACGGTAGCGCATAATCGAGAAGATGCCGAACAGTCCGAGTCCGACGCCCATGGTGGCCTTACCGCGCTCCATACCCATCATGAAGTAGACAAGGAAGAAGATGGCTACTGTCATGAGCAAGAACGTGAAGTAGAAGTCGCGGCGGTGACTCTTGCGGAAATACAGGAGGTCAATGATGACCCAGTTCACAACGACGCAGATAAAAAACCTTATCAGCGTACTGACAAATTCTGATGAAAAAGAAAAAATCTCCATACTATTAATTATTTATAATTCATTCGATTAGGTTGTTTTGCTGCTCCAAGACTTGAAGCTATCATTTCTTCAGTTCGATGATGCGCTCCACGTCGTGCAGCTTCGGTTTGAAGTTGTGTATGGGGAGCGCGCTGTTGGTCATGGCCGCGCCCATGCAGTACTTGCTGAAGCCGTGGGGATGGATGCGCAGTTGGCGCAGCATTTCGAGTACGGGCGAGTAGCAGAGCCCGTCGCGCTTCAGTTCGACAATCACAAGGTCGCCCATGTCGCGGTCGGCACCAGTGACGACGTTGTGGAAATGTAGGGCAGTGTCAATAGTCAGCCGCTCAGTCTTGGCATGGTTCACCAGCGTCACGCGGTGGAAGTGGTTGTGCATGTGGGGGATGAGATCATCGACGTTGAAGTGCAGGTGGTTGGCAAGGAACTCACGCTTCGTGGGGTCGGCAAGATCCATGTCGGTCACCTCAATACGCTTCTTCTTCGTGCGTCCGTGGTTGTTCTTGGTCTTCACCTCCATGAACTGCAGATTGCTGCTGACGTATGTGCGGAAGCGTATCTTCTGCCGATTAGTGTGCTTATGCTGGTGCATGTTGTACATGCCGAAGTCGCGTGTGTCGAAGTAGGTCGTGTCATAGAGCATGTTGCGCTCGCCCTTCAACTCCTGTACGCTATAGTCGCCCTGCGCCATAGCCAGCAGACGCATGAGCTGGGGTAGGGTAGTGACGAACTTCGTGTCAATGCGGTTCATCAGTTTCACGGCACTCATCTCTTCGAGGGAGATAGGCTTGAATTGCGATAGGATTTCCTTCATTTGTGGTATGGTAGAGGTTTGCGGTGCAAAGGTAATAAATTCCCTCCAACTGACAAAATAATTTCAGCAAAAAGGTGAAAAACTCTAACGAACGGTCATGTGGAAGCATCCTTGCTTCACCTCGTACTTGATGAAACAGCGCCCCTGTTGGCGCATGTCGCGCAGCACTTCGGAGAGCACATATTTCAAGGTGTCGTTGCGTACTTCGCGTCGGCGCGGCCCGTCAGGGTCTTCTACCGTTTTGTAGCGATTATAGCAGATGTCGAACGTCGTGCCGTAGAGGTGGCAGGAGTTCTCGGTAGCGTTGCTATTGAAGTTGCGCAGCCGGGCGACATCCTCCTGCGTCCGCAGCACGCTGGTCACGATGAGGCGGTGCAGGGGCACGCCTTTCACATAGAGGCTGTCGAAGAATGCCTGTCCGATGTCTTGTAGGAGCACGGCAGCACGGGGCACCAGATAGGGGATGCTCTGACGTAATGGATCTATATAATAATAAGGTGAACTGCCGATGTAGACCAGTTCCTTCTTCCGCGCCTCGGCGTCAGTACGGTTCTTCACCGGTGACACGCCCCAGCGTCTGGCGGCTTCGAGTTGTACGGCGTTCGTGTCGGGAAATGCCACATGGTAATTTGGCACGGACATGATGCGGTGAGGTCTGGCAGTGTTCTGAGAAGGGGAATTCAGCGGAGCGGTGATTGAAGACAGAGCTTCGGAAAGATCTGTAACATGCCCGTCTCTCCCTACTGCAATTTGTGGGAAGACAAGCCGCAACAATGCCAACAGCAGCACAGCAGCGATGAAGCCTTTCAGGTATCTGTTCTTCGTCAGTCTCATGTATTTTCTACGGTTTGAGGGTGCAAAGTTAGTGTAATTTGTGCGAAAAACAAAATAATCTGCTGAAAATTTGGTGATTACCTTTTTTTTTATTAACTTTGCAGCCGCTTTGCCCAAAAAGGGCAGATAGGAGTCAGAACAGGCGCTGCTTCTATTCGATTATTAACCAATTAAATACAAGACCTGGTAAACGCCTGTCCCGGTCAAACGGCCCGTTCGAGAGAAGGGGCAAAAAACAAATTATGTCAGAATTAACAAAGAACGTAAAGCCACTCGACGACTTCAATTGGGAAGAATTCGAGAATGGCACCGTAGCGAACGTCAGCAAGGAAGAGCTCGACAAGGCCTACGACGAAACCCTGAACAAAGTAGCCGACCATCAGGTAGTTGACGGTAAGGTCATCTC
>Ga0310786_10003816_pt1 | contig 21506 bp, 13 predicted proteins | sample AusTroGonzalo_MG_FD_203881 | JGI IMG/M metagenome (GOLD analysis project Ga0310786, IMG submission 203881) | Bovine rumen microbial communities from tropical cattle in Woodstock, Queensland, Australia - Gonzalo_03 (v2) (version 2) | ecosystem: Host-associated > Mammals > Digestive system >...
CGACGCCGGCGGTCTTCACGATGCAGCCGTCCACGGCGAGGTTACCGTACAGAACAGCGAGGCCGCCGTCCTTGGTGTAGGCGTGTTCGCCGTCGCGGATAGCGCCGTTAGCGCGGTCGAGGTCGTGATCCGGGTACATGAAGTTCTGGGAGAAAGCGACCAGGTTGTACTTGCGGCCGGGGCCAGCGAGGTAGCGCTGCTTGGCTTCTTCAGTCGGGTTGCGCTTGAGGTCGTTGAGTTCCAGGGCTTCGCCAATGGTCTTGGCGTGAACGGTCTTCGCGTCCTTGTGGAGCAGGCCCATGCGGTCGAGTTCACCGAGAATGCCCATGATGCCACCGGCGCGGTTCACGTTTTCAATGTGGATGTTGTGAACGGTGGGGGCAACCTTACAGATGCAAGGCGTGTTGCGGGAGAGGCGGTCGATGTCCTTCATGGTGAAGTCGACGCCAGCTTCCTGGGCCACGGCGAGCAAGTGGAGCACGGTGTTGGAGGAACCGCCCATGGCGATGTCGAGGCGCATGGCGTTTTCGAAGGCGTCCTTCGTGGCGATGCTGCGCGGGAGGATGCTTTCGTCGTTCAAGTCGTAATACTGGTGGCAGAGTTCCACGATGCGCTTACCGGCGGCTTCGAAGAGTTTCTTGCGTTCGGCGTGGGTGGCAACGATGGTGCCGTTACCCGGGAGGCTGAGGCCGAGCGCTTCGGTAAGGGAGTTCATGGAGTTTGCGGTGAACATGCCGGAGCAGGAACCGCATGTGGGGCAGGAGTTGGCTTCGATGGCGGCCACGTCTTCGTCGCTTACAGAGCTGTCAGCGGAATCGATCATGGCGTCAATCAGGTCGAGGGCGCGGTCCTTGCCGTCCTTCGTGGTCACGTGGCCAGCTTCCATCGGGCCGCCGCTCACGAAGATGGCGGGGATGTTGAGGCGCATGGCGGCCATGAGCATACCCGGAGTCACCTTGTCGCAGTTGGAGATGCACACAAGGGCGTCGGCGCGGTGGGCGTTAGCCATGTATTCGGTAGAGTCTGCAATCAGGTCGCGGCTGGGCAAGCTGTAGAGCATGCCGTCGTGGCCCATGGCGATACCGTCGTCCACGGCGATGGTGTTCATTTCCTTGGCGACACCGCCGGCGGCTTCGATAGCGCGTGCGACAACCTGGCCCAAGTCCTTAAGGTGTACGTGGCCCGGAACAAACTGGGTATAGCTGTTCACCACGCAAATCACCGGCTTACCAAAGTCTTCCACCTTGGTTCCAGTTGCGTGCCAAAGGGCGCGTGCACCGGCCATTTCACGGCCTTCCATAGTCTTGAGTGAACGAAGTTTCGGCATATTTTTTCCTTTTATTCTTTGTAAGGTGGCGGTGTAAAACCGCCCGTTAAAAGTTTTTGAACGGTTTAAATATAGCAAAGGGAATGTTTTAAAGCTCTCGTTTTTTGTGATTGAATGGCGGTAAAAACGCTTTTTTAGCAAAAATTTTTTTGTTTAAACGAATATTTAAATATATTTATGTAATAATATTTTAAGTAAAACAGCGCGATTTTGTGACTATAGTCACGACATGTTTTGGCGCAAGTTACAAAAATATTACGGCTATTTTTGATAAAGGAACTCGAATTTATATCTGTGAATAGCAGGAGGTGTGCTATGATAGAGAAAAGAAATGTTTCGAAATTTCTGTCGATTGTCATTTGTTCGTTGCTGGGGGTAAGCTCAGCTTTTGCTGCTTGGGATGGAACAACGAAAATAAGACCTAAACAGGATGCAAATAAAGTCTTTCTAATTACAAATGAAGCGGAATTAGCTTGGCTCTCCGATACAACAAATAGTGGTAATCAGGGGTATAATGTTAACGTCAAGTTGATGGCTAATCTTGATATGGCCGGAAAGTATTTTGTGCCTATTTGCGGTGGTGGTGGTGACAAGCTTTTCACCGGTGTTTTTGATGGTAATAATCACATTATATCCAATTTGAAAATTAACGGTGAGAAAATTGGTGAAGAAAAAAATGACCCTAGGTATGGACAGAATGTTGCCTTAATTGGTGTGTTGGGCGGTGGAACTGTAAAAAATCTGGTCGTTGAAAATGTGGATGTTCAAAGCACGACGAATATAGGTATCGTTGGTTCAACAAACCAAATTTCGGTGGGGGCAATTGTTGGTTGGATTAAGAGTGGAACGATTGAAAATTGTTCTGCGTTCGGTTCTATTATAACGAGTGGTAACGGGCAAGGCGTTGGTGGTATTGTCGGTAACATGCATAGTGGTACACTCTCGAATTGCTTGAGTTCTGTTGAAATCCGCGCTTCGGGTAAGGATGTTCAAGTGGGTGGTCTTGTTGGATTGACAAAAGATAATGCCGTGACTGTGCGTTCCAGTGTCTATGAGGGGGCTATCCTAGAAAGTACAGGTTCTGGCCATGTCGGTGGTATTGTTGGACTGCAGCTAGGTGATAGTCCGCTTGTCATTGAATGCTCCTATTATGATTCTGATGCTGTGAAAGTGGGTGTAGGCGAAAAAAATAGCGAAGACACGAAAGATGGCTCTATAGGCGTTTCTGAAGTTAATGTTGAACAAAACATGTGTGCGTTGAATGGTGGCAAGTGGACGCCGCCGAGTGGTGGGCAAAATGGGTCTTGCAGTATAGAAGGTGAAACATGGTTCACCGGTGATTCTGCTGTATCGTTGAAAGGCTATGGTGCAGATGGTTATATGGTTACATTCAATGCGAACGAAGGCGTTTTCCCTGCAAATGCAAAGAAAAGAAAATTTGTTGAAAATGGTAAATTGATTACCGCCAGTGAAATTACGAATCCGTCTCGAGAAAATTATGCTTTTGGAGGATGGGCATTGACGAAAGATGCTAAAGAACCGGCAAAGGATTTGGGTATTGTCAATAAAGTGGATACAATCTATGCGGTTTGGAAAAACATCTATACTGTTACTCTTGATGCTAATCCGGGAAAATTCCCTGATGGAGATATTGAGAAAACTGTAAAAGTGGTTGATGGGGAAGTTGTTTCTATGAATAACTTGAAACTGCCATCCACTTACAATGACGGTGAAGAAAAATATTACTTTATGGGCTGGGCTGACAAGTTGAATTCCTCTGAATTGGAAATCTTGGATCCACTTCCTACAATAACCGGTGCAAGGACTTTGCATGCCGTTTGGAGTAAGGCTGTCTTTTACATGGTTTCCTTCGACAATAATGGCCATGGCAAGGTGAAGGTCGACTTTACTCGTGTAGAAGAAGGAAAAACAATCAGTGCTCCCGATAATCCAGTTTCGAATGATGGTTACGCTTTTGGCGGTTGGTACACAGAATCTACTTGCACAAATAAGTTTGATTTTGAAAAGACTGTAATTAGCGAGAGCAGGGTACTTTATGCCCAATGGACAAAAGAAAATTATACGATCAAATACAATTTGGATGGCGGTACCAATAGCGCAAAGAATCCCTCGTCTTACAATGTCGATACGGAGACGTTTGTGTTTGAATCGCCTGTGAAAGAAGGTTATGATTTTAAAGGTTGGTATTACGACGAAAAGTTTAATGATAAGGCGACACAAGTGACCAAGGGAACGACGGGTGATAAGAACTTGTATGCAAAATGGGAACCGAAAAAATACTTTATCTATTATTTGGCTGGCTCCGATGCGTATGGAACGATTTCCCCGGATACGCTTGTTTATGGAAAATCTATAAAACTTAAGGGTAATGGTTATTTCCGTCGTGAAGACCACAAGCAGGTGGGCTGGGTTACGGCTGATGGTAAGAAGGAATTTGATTTTGAAGCTGAATATGCTGAAAAAGCCTCAATAACGCTGTTCCCGAAATGGAAAGTTCTCGCCTATACGATTACATATGTGCTGAACGGAGGCATTAACAATTCTGCAAATGTTGATCATTATGCCGATGAAGATGTAGAAGGCGGTAAGTTTATTGAATTGAAAAATGCAATGTGGTGTGGCCGTAAATTTGCGGGTTGGTATAATAACGAAAAGTTTACTGGTGACAAAATAACGAAGATTGAAAGTGGCACATCCGGTGATTTGAAATTCTATGCGAAATGGAATAGCAGCATGGGCGAGATGAAAAAGTTTGGTGCTATTAAAATTTATATGGATGGCGTAAAGTGTGCTGCGATGGATGCCGATTCGAGGGCTAAGGTTGATATTAGCAGTGATTATGGTGGTATCGGTTTTGTGACTTATAATCGTGAATTCCCGGTGAACAAAAAGCCAGAGGATAGAAAGTACTCTACGTTAGTGTTGCCCTTTACCATTGCAAAGAGCAAGGTTGTTGGTGCGGAATTCTACGAGTTCGTCGGTGTGTCTAACGTAGGGAACAAGAAAAGTGTCCAAATCACTCCTTTGAGTGGTGATAAAATCGTGGCCAACAGACCGTACATTCTTCGTGCGACCAAGGCGAATCTCACATTCAATTTTGGCGAAAATGAGACTGTTACTCTGAATACAAGCAAAATGAACAGTATCGTGAGCTCGGATGGACAGTGGGAGTTCCGTGGAATGTTTGAGACTAAGGAATGGAAAGAGAATGATCCTGAACTTGGCTATGCTTATGGTTACACTGGCAAAACAACGTCAAAGTTTACTGCAGGAAGGTTCGCGAGAAATGCCGCCGGTGCTTACATTTATCCGTTCCGAGCCTATCTCCTCTTTACGCCAAAATCTAAGGCTGCACCGAATTTCTTGACAAAATCGGGAACGGTGAATCGGGCTTCTGTTGATGAATTTGAATTGCCGGAATCAATGGATATTGAAGTTGTTTACGGAAAACAAGGTGGAAATGGCTATACGCCTGCATTCAACATGTTGAAAAATGTTCCTGGCCAGTTGAAAATTCTTGACGGCTGGTTTGATATGTTAGGGCGCAAATTGAAGGCCAAACCAACGACTAAGGGTGTATATTACTATAATGGTAAACGAGTAAGGATTAACTAATTATGGAACAGAAAAAGAAAGAATATGTTTTGCCGAGTATGAGGGTTGTTAAACTTAGAGCTCAAGTTGTTTTGCAAGAAACTTCTGACCCTGATGCTAATCCCAATGATTCCATACTTGGGGCGGCTCCCACATCTTGCGATACGGATCGCTTGGCTTAAAAGAAAAGCCTTCATTACGAATGAAGGCTTTTTGCACGGACTTTGCTTTGGTCCGTGATTTTTTAGTATGTCTAAATTTTTGCGATAAACACATTGAGCGAGAATCCGCCGTGGCTTGTGACGATTAGCTTTGCGGTGGGATTATGCTCTGGCGAAAGTCTGGGGCATTCGCACAATAGGTTTGCTGTACAAGTGTATTTTGCGCCATTGCGAGTATCGTCTTTGGGGGCGAGGATGGCAACGGTAAGCGGAATGCCGAGTGCTTTGAGGTCGTGGGCGAGATTTTTTAGTTTGCGTCCGATTTTTGTATAAAGTCTCGGAGCATCGAAGTCGAGACGCTTTCCGTAAGGCGGATTAAGAACGAGGATTGGGCTCGATTCGTTTTTGCAGGTACTCGCGATTTCTTCGGCCGTGTAAGAGAAAAAGTCTCGAATTTTCGGATGGATGGCGTTTGGAGCGATGTCTGCGAGCGGTGAACATTCAACGTTATGCTTGATGATTTCGATAGCGCGCTCGGAAATGTCGCTCGTGATGATTTTTGTGATGATAGGCTGATGGATTGCTTCGCACTGCGTGCTCGCAATGACGTGTGAGGCGAGAGTCACTGTTGCACATTTCTCTCGTCTTTCGTCTCTCGTCTCTCGTTTGATTAAGAATTTCCAAGTTGCTTCTTTAAATGCGGGCTGGTGCTTTAATGCGAATTCGCGGCATACGCCTGGAATGAGCTTATTTGCAATGTAGGCCGCCTCGAGACTGAACGTGCCACTGCCGGACATGGGGTCGATGAGGACTGTGAGGTGTGAGGTATGAGGTCGCTCGCGGTGCTCGCTTTGAGGTTTTGCAATTATGTCGTCTTGGAGGCTTTTGCTTGTGTCATCCTCTTGCGGTTTGGCCATGTGGAACGCTTCGAAAATCATCGCGGCGGCAATGGTTTCTTTGAGCGGGGCTTCGTTGACAAAGCGTTTGTGACCGCGCTTGTAGAGTTCTTCGCCCGCGAGGTCTTGCCAAATGGTGCAGCGGTCGTCAAGGAAGTGGACGTAGAGGTTTTGCTGCGGGGCGTTGCGGGGTGTCCCCGCAGTGGGGGTAGCGTAATCTAGACGAGAGGGTGCTTCGCTTGTAGACGAGAGACGAAAAGATGTTTTTGTTGATTCTTTCTCGTCTTTAGTCTGTTGGACTGAAGGTCCGTTCTCTCGTCTAGATGGAGCGAGGGGGAGGCTTCCCCCTTCTATAATTTTTTGTAGTCTTTCGGCAATGGCGTCACTATGGTACAGTCTTGAATGCTTGCAAGTCACATGAATGTTTAATGATGGACTGCAAAAATTTACTGGATTCTTCGACTTCGTCCGATGGGCTTCGCTCAGAATGACATTGCCCAAATACCTTTCGTCTTTCGTCTGTAGGGCGTAGCCCGTTCTCTCGTCTAAATACAGTTCCCAGGGAATTTCGCCTGCTTTCTTTTCGAAGTCGCGGAAATTTTCTGCTTTGAAATTCCCGATTTCCATGAGTACACGGTTAGCGACGCGGCTGTAGGCGACGGCTTTCCATGCTTCGGTTAATTTTGCGGTGAATTCGACCTTGCCGTCACCGACGATGTGCGGCTGTTCTGCAGGTTGTGTTGCACTTGATTCAATCGCCTTTGGCTCCTGATGGGCTCTGTTTGAAATCTCTTGCCTGATGTATTCTAATTCATCGATGAGCGTTTGCTCGAAACCGAGGGGCGTGACCGCTAAAAAACGGTGTGGTTTCCCGATGACTTGTCGCTTGATTCGCTTTTCGAGTGCTGTGTTCATAGTAGGTATTAGGCGATTGGTGATTGTTTTTGTTTCAAAGAGTCGCCTATGGCGTTTGATGCAATATAGAAATACTAATGAACGTCCATTTTAGAAAATAGGTTCAAAACGGCAACGCCAGAAACAATCAGCAACAGCCCGATAATGGCTCCAATGTCTGGAGTTTGTTTGAAAAAGAAAATTCCACTTACGGTAATAAGTGCGATGCCGAGCGCCGACCAGGTGGCGTATGCAATGCCAATGGGAATTGTCCTAAGGCAAAGGCTTAGCAAGTAAAGCGATGCTACGTAGCAAACGAGTGAGAAAATGGATGGGATCACTTTTGTAAATTGCTCTGACATCTTGAGAAGGGTTGTTCCTGCCGCTTCCATGACAATGGCGAGAATTAGAAAAATATAGTTGACCATGGTCTACTCCTAAAAATGTATTTCTGATAAAGAAATATACAAAATGAAAAAGTTCCGCTGCTAGGGCGGGAACTTCTATGATGATCAAACTTTGTTTGTCCAGAAACGGCTTACGTGGACTTGCTATTCTTTGATGGCAAAATTATTGGGGGATACCATGGGCAGTTTGCTCAAGTCCAGATTGATGGCGATGATATCGCCTGAAAGGGACATGATGGCGCCTGTCGATGTGTTGAATGTGCCGATGACATTTGCAAAACCGTCACTTACGGTCATTGTTGTTGGCGCGATTACATAGTAGTTTGTTCCGCGCTGGTAGAAATAACTGGGTTCGTTGACAACAATGTTTTGCGGAATTTGAACGTTTGAATTACCGTTGGCGGTTTTGGATACTGGATCCAGTGTTGCTGCACTTTCGGAACAGTTCCATGCTGTAGCTATAATTCCTGCTAGTATCAGTACTTTAAAAAAAAGATCTCTCATAATCTCTCTCACTCCACTTGTTGTAAAAATATATTGACATTTCCTTAAGCGGTTGAGAAAAAAGCTTTTTAGAACATAAAATGTTCTCTAGGTGTTCCCTTGTGTTTTTATTTTTGATACGGTAATCTTACGGTAATGTTAAGTTGCGTTTTTCGTGAAAAATGGTTTGATAAAGAGGTTGCTTTCAATCTTTTTTTTGTGTGTTGCTATCTTTTGAATTATGAAAATGAAAAAGTTTGCATTGATTTCTGCTATTGGCTTTTTGGCCGTTTCTGCTTTTGCTGCACAGGGTGCTCCGATGGGGGCTTCTGTTGATCCGACTCCCGAAGAACAGAAGGCTCTTGATGCCTTGAAAGGGAAACTTGAGGGTGCTATTGTTTGGGCGACAAGCCGTGCCAATTCACTCCATGACATTTGGATTATGAATGCGGACGGCACGAATGCGCGTGCGCTCACCAAGAGCAATAACGTGGACTGGTTCCCGCGTGTATCGCCGGATGGTGCTAAGGTACTCTTTAACCGCAGCAAGGCGGGCTGGGTCCCTGAAAACGATGCTAACTATCCTGAAAAGTGGGATTTGTGGACCATCGGGATTGATGGCTCGAACGAAACAAAGATTGTAGAAAATGCAACTTGGGGCACATGGCGCCCTGATGGCAAGTCTATTGTGTTCAGCCGTGCGGGCAAGGTCTTTACAATGGATCTTGCTAGCAAAAAGGAAACGCTTTTGCTCGATGGCGAAAAGGCTTTCAAGAAAGCAGGCGTGATTCTGCAAGAACCGAACATGAGCCCGGACGGAAAGCATTTGGCGATTACTCTTCGTGGCTCTATGCGCGAAACGGGTGTGTGGGATTTAACGAAGAACGTTTGGACGAAGTCCGGTGATGGTTGCCAGATTGACTGGAATTTTGACGGCTCCAAGCTCTACCGCGTGAACCCCACGGGTAATGGTGGAACGGCTGCTCCGAGTGAAATTTTGTGGTTCTCTGCAAAAGATGGCAAGCAGGTGGAAAAAGTCGGTTTCTTTGGCATTCCGAAAAACGTGAAGTTGATGGATTTGCCGGGTCGCCGCAGTCACGAATATTTCCCGCGTTTGTCGCCGGATGGCAAGTGGCTTGTCTGGGGTGCAACCGACAAGGGCCATGACCATGACTTGTTTGACTACGAACTTTACATCTGGAAGATTGGTGAACCGGTCGAAACAGCAACGCGCATTACATACAACAGTGGCAATGACCGCTGGCCGGATATTTGGTTCGGAAAGGTTCCTGCTGCGGCTTCGACGAACGCTGCTGCTAAGGCGGTTGATGCTGCCGCGACTGCAACTGCCGCCGCTATTGCCGGTGGTGTAAGCGATGCCAAGATGGATGAACTCATCCAGGCCATCAATCGCTTGACGGATGCAGTGAAGGCTTTGGCTCCGGCGAAGTAATTATTGCAAAACATTAGCCCGGTAATGCCGGGCTTTGTCATAGCTTTGCTTAAGTGTGAATAAAACCCGCGAAATTGGTTCGCGGGTCTTTGCTTTAGTCTTTTACGCAACGAAGGGTATGTGGAGGTCTGTAGTAGTATTCGGATGTGTAATTCGTTTCTTTTCCGAATATGGATGTACGTGTAAATGGCTGCATCGTAGCTGTAAATGTCCATCTCCAAGGTGAAACGACTTCTTTTTCTCGATCATGATTTCCGGAAATGTTGAAATTGTCTACAAGGCTTTCATCGTAAAAGGCGTAGGTGTTTGTTCTTTTGTTGAAGTCCTGTTGTGGGTAAATGAGCAATTGTTTAATTTGTTCGTTGCTTTGGGTGGTTTCTAATAGCTTGTCCCATTCATGGTAATTTGGAATGTGATATTTTTCTGGACATATTCCTTGAATCTTTTCTCCGTTTTCAGCTGCATAGAGTAGTGGGTAGAGCTCGGTTGTATCCGCATCGTCGGGCTTGTTGAGAATCTGCTTATATGTGTAAGTTCTGCCGTATCCAGGGAAGTGTTGAGGAGCATAAAATGTGTTGGAATCCGTTGTTGCCGGCGCTTCGAATTCCAAAAGGCTTGCCATCCAAGTGACTGTGGTTCCATCAGACATCTCTATGTCGAGTGTCTTGTAGACATTTCCGTCACGATTGTCGATGAGCTTTCCATACTTTGCTGTATCTACAGGTATTTTTTCTGGCTTTGGGTAATCTTTGATGCAGCGTATTTTCTCGGTACCGCTGGTTACATAGTTTGGATTGAATGTTCCACTTGTTTGGTAAACTTCACCTTTTGAATAGTTGTTGCTTATATACTCATCCGTTGTGGACACGTAGTATTCGCTACCCCGATAAAAATCAAAGCCTTGGTCGAATAATAGCTCTCCATATTGGTAATTCTTTTGGATCAGTTCAAGCATGTTGTTCCATTCTTTTTTGCTCGTAATGTGCCAATTGTCAGGACATAGTTTTGTATATATATCTTCATATACGTATTCAGTTTTATTAAATTCAAGCGAACTTGCCATCCATATTGCAGAATCCCCATTGTCGAATTTCAAGGTGAGTGTTTTATAAACATGACCATCGCGAGAATCGACTAAAGTTCCGAATTTGCCAGTTGTGTCAACAAAGGGATCGGTCAAGCTTCTGAAGCCTGTGTATTCGACCCATGTAGAATCATGGCAGATGTGGATTGAGTCTAGACCTGAGTTGTTCTTTTGTAACTCGCCTTCGTTTTTACAATGTCCCCACACTAATCCTTGATGTTCCGGTGAAATGAATTTGTTTATATACTTTTCAAAATTTGGAATAGTCTTTTTCATGTATTTCATGTTTTCTCGGGCTGAATTGAATGTTCCGTATGTCGCTGAATAGGAGTTCTCTTTTACTCTATTCTTTAAAGTCGTATCGCTCCATACGCCGTCTGTTTCTAGATCGTATGTGATTTGTGCCAAAAGGTCTATGGTTTTGGGTATATCGCCCTCGTATTGGTTGAGTAGTATAAGGGTGATTGCTAAAAGCTTTGCATCGGCTTCGCCATTGGCGAAAATATCCATGTTTTCGAATGGGGTCCCGTCATCTTCGATGTTGAATGCTTTGAGGACTTCAATTTCGGCTTGCTTTTGGGCTTGTGTAACATTTAAACCTTGTTGTACCAAGTATTGAATTCTGTTAAACGCCAAGTGACTCAGAATGTTGATGTTGACGTCTTTGTTTTTTTCAATCTTGACAAGACCATTCAATGTGATGGGGGTGTAGGATCTTTTCCCAGTAATTTCGTTGATAAAATTACCTTTGACAATCATCCATGCGTAAGGCTTGCTTAGAACTACGCTATCGATGTGATACTTGCCTTCGTCGTTGTCTATTGTTGTGGAATAGTGAATTCCTGTTTGGTGCAGTTGCTCGTCGAGTTCGTAGAGTGTAACGGTTGAACCTTTGATGAATGGCCCTTTTTGCGAAATTCCCGATACGGTTTCTCCAGATAAGACAGCGTCGCTTTCGCCATTGGATGCAATTGGGCTGAACGTTGACTCGTTGCTACATGCCTGAAATAGCAGGCTTAGTGCCAGTATGGGAGTTGCGATGAGCCCATTGAAAAAAGATTTGATAAGCATGGTTTCCTCCTTTAATTTTTGACACAACGAACGTTGAGTTTAAGGTCTAGAACATTTGATTTGAGTGTTTTGTAATTGGTGTTCCAAAAGTCGATTATTAGGGTTGGAAAATAACCCGTATTATTCAGTAGTCTTGCTGATGAACCGAAAAAAACGGAATAGAAATTGGATTGTCTGAGAGGAGTGTTATCGTAGATGTAATCGCTGTTTACATCAAAGGTGTAGTCTCCATTTCTGTCGCAATTGCTGTTGGTTTCGGTTTCTTCGGTGGTGCTTGTTTTGCAATCAGAATAATTTTCATTTATTTGTACATAGGCGAATGCGATGAAGTTGGCGTATGGCACAAAAGAGTTGTGATTTATTGCAATGGGTTCGAAAAATGTAGGAAGGGCTCCGAATTCGATATTGTCTTCTAGTATTTTGTTTGTAAAGTAGATTTTGTTCCAATCTTTGCTGTATAGGTTGCTTGGTGAACCCACATATTCAAGAAGAGCTTTCCATTCTCTAGTGTTTGGAATATGCCAGTCTTCAGGACAGATTCCTTGGTAAACGAATTCTTTCCTGTCTAGTACGGTCTCGTAATGCTGAATGAATGAGCTGTCCTTTAGGACTAAAGCTTCTTCTCGTGTATAAATGCCTTTTTGATTTTCTTCGTTTTGAGTTGCTGAATCGCCTGCAAATTGAAGGTTTTCAGCCATCCATTCATACGTTTTTTCTTTAAAGGTGAAACTTGTTGTTTTATAGGTTTTACCATCTCTAGGGTCGGTCATGGATCCTGTCTGATGCTCAATCTTTTTTGTTGAATTTTCAAATTGTTCGCTTGAAAGGAGGAACCATTTTTCCCCAGTGCAAATAGCGTATTCGTAAGAGAAGGAGGTATCGGCTCTGGTGTTCGGCATACTTGTTATTTCTATGGGAATTGCGTATTGCAACTTGGTGTATTGGCCGAGATTTTCTTGGGTGCATGACCCGAGATTTTCGTAACGGCTTAAGATGTTTGTTGCGTTCTCTTTTTGGAATACGAACGAGTATGCGGCTATTTTACCTGTTAGACTGTCGTTAAGAGCTCCGTCTGCAGCGAAATCGTTGGCAATGCTGTCGATGAGTGTTTTTACTTCTTTGCAGGAGAAACTGTAATCTCTGTGAACGGTTTTGGAAATCGGGATATATTCTCCAATAAAGAAATTTCTATCCACCATTTTGCTGACTTCGTACAAAATACGATCTTCTTCGGTTTGTCCGTTAATGTCGAGGTCTTCTGCAGAATGCTCGTGTTTCTCGTAACCGAATTGGGCGAATATTTCTTTTTCGGCTTGAGCTTTTGCAGCGTTGAAAGGCATCCCGGAACTGACGAGATTTAAGATGCGTGGGTATTCAAAGTGCGTGAACAAATTGATGTTCGTGGAATTGCGGCTGCTGATGTCGCTTGCTGCATTTAGAGAAATAGAGCAGTCCGAAAATGAATGCGTGAATTCTCTATTGTAGAATCCTTCGGCGGTGAGCAATGCGTATTGGCTTTCGAGATTGATGTTTTCAATCTTGAATTCGCCGGCATCGTTTCGAATGGTGGCGTAAAACTCCTTGCCGGTAGGGGTGAGGCTTCCGTCTTTGTTTGTTTCTCTGAGGTATACGCTGGAACCCTTTGCAAACGGGCCTTTTTGCGAAACGCCTTCAATGGTCTTGTTGTTGATGGCCACGCCTTCAGTTTCTTCGCTGATTCCGCCTGCGGTGTCGCGGCCTCCACAAGCACAAATGCTTGCGATAATTGCAAGTGCATTAAAAAGTTTTAAGGAAAATCGTTTCATATTCTAAACCTCGCTGCTCGATGGATCTTCTGTAGATTGCTTCTTAATTGTCTTTGTTAAAGGGAACAGTTGCACGTTGAGTCTGCAAATTTTTTCGACTTCGTCTTCGGCAGAGACAATTGCGAGAATTTTTCGACGACACTCTTTCAGTTCTTCCATGACTTGGTTGTAACTTTTTTCGGTAACGCCCATGGTGAGACCGCTGAAGAATCTTTCCGAGATGGGGAGGTCATCGAATGCTTGCAAGGCAAATTCGCCCATTTGCCGTATCAGCGAATGAACGGGGATAGAGACAAAGTCTAAGCGCCCCGTTGAAATTAGTTTGTTGGTTTGATGGTAATTGCCGTTTTCGTCTATGGTCAAAAAATTGTTCTTGACAAGAAAATTTAAACTGTCGCTTATTTCGGCTGCAGTGACCGGGATGCGGATGGCTTTGGCGATTTCGAGAGGCTTTGCGCCTGGCATGGCGGGGGCGATTTCGCGAACAACGGAGTGAATCCAAGATTCGTAATAAGAGTAAGATTCGCTGCCGAGCAATTTGACATTATGCGCTGATGTGATTTGCTGGATTTCTTCGAAGCATTTCTTTTTTTGATTGTCGTTTTTGGCGTTCTCGTATCGGACAAGCAACATGAAATAGTCGTATTCAAAATCTTTCAATCCCATGGCCAGGGCGGTATTGTGGGCTCCTTCCTGCACGAGTCGCGTTTTATGGTCGCTGACGAGCTTGAGATAGGAACCGGAGGAAAAGCCTGCCACCTTGGCAAACTCTCTCCACGTGAAGGCTGATGTGCGCTTCTTTTCGGTGTAGAAGTCCAGGATGTATTGGTGGTAATCCTGATATTCGATTACGGATTTAAGCATGCTGAAAAAATACACAAAATGCTTGTGAAAAACAATGTGTAATAAAACAAAAATGCTTAAAAATAAGCAATTTAAATGTTTTTACTGTGTGCTGAAATGAAAATTTTGATTATATAAAACAAAATCGGCGAGATATAAAACAAAACCGTTTTGGAACGTATTTTGCTGTATATCTTGCTAGATGTTTTTATTGAGCGTTACTGCGCAAACAGAAAGCCATAATCGCAAATGCGCCGGCGACGTTCATGCTTGCTTTGCGGCCTGCCATCGGGATGGTGACTTTCATGGTTGCTTCGGCCATGATTTCGGGGGCGATGCCGAGTTCTTCGTTGCCAAGAACGATTAAGCCTTTTGCGGGCCATGTTACGTTGTTTATGCTAGGAATGTCTTCGCCGGTTTCGAGAGCGATAATTTCGTAGCCGTTTTCCTTGTGCCATTTGATGCAATCGAACGGGCTTTCCCAACGCTTGATGGGGATCCATTCTTGGCAGCCGCGCGCGGCGCTTTTAACGGTCACGTGATCGGGATTGCAGCTATAGCCGCTCAAGTGTACGCCTTCGAGGCCAAAACAGTCTGTGCTGCGAATAATGGAACCCACGTTGAATGCACTGCGGAGATTGTGAACGAGGACTGCAAATTGAATCGGCTTTTCGTTTGCCACTTCGCGGTCTCCCGGTTCCTGTTCCAGATAAACGTCTCGTTCAAAGCCGAGACCTGCTCGAGTGCGGAACGTTTTGTACAAGTCAATCATTTGTGCTTGATTCTTGCCGGTCAATCGCTCGGATTCGGGCAAGTGGAGCCATTCGGCGTAGGTCTCGAATTCACGTTTTGCACGTGGAACATCGTCGCCTAATTGTAGGATAATTACTCGTAAAAGTTCGGCGAGCCTCTTGAATTTTGAAGGCTCTTTCATGGCTAAAAATTTAGGTTCGGTGTACATGCCTAAAATGATAGAAAAGTTGCTATCCCCAAGGCTTAAAATTGGCTTTTTTACGTGTATTTTTAAGGTTTTGACTCCATTTTAACCCCTATTTTTCTAGATTTCCATATAAATGGATAAAATACGGAAAATAAGGGTCCTTATAACGAACGACGATGGCGTTGGTGGTGTTAATCTGCACGCTCTCGCTCTTGCCCTGAGTGATATTTCCGATGTTTATGTATTTGCTCCCGAAGATGAACAAAGTGGTGTCGGTCATGCGTTTACGGTTCGTCGCGGGTTGCGGATTCAAAAGGTCGAAGCTGTTCCGGGAAAAGCCAAGTTGCCTTACGAGGTTTATTCGGTTTCGGGGACTCCGGCAGATTGTGTCAAGTTTGCCATTGGACATTTTGCAAATCATGGACTTGACGATAATTCTGAGGTTCCGCATGGCTTTGATGTGTGTTTTTCGGGTGTGAATGTGGGCGAAAATTCTGGCGTGTCGTCGCTTTATTCGGGGACGGTGGCCGGGGCTCGTGAGGCCGCGCTTTGGGGTGTACCCGCAGTAGCGCTTTCGCTTAGGGGCTTGAAGGGAAATTTGCTGCAGGTGGCGATTAAATTTGCTCAGAAAGTTGTTTCCGAAAAGATGTTCGAAAAAATTTCTAAGGGCGTTTTTTGGAATGTGAATTTCCCGAAAGTCAAGGATGACGAATTTCTTGGCTTTAAGGCTTGCTTCATGGATCAGGGAATGTTTACCGACCATTACGACCATAAGGATGGCTTGTGGTTTTTAGATGGTGAAAAGTTATGGTCGGAAGCTCCTGAAGGTTCGGATGATTGCTTGTTGGATAAAGGTTATGCTACAATCACTCCGCACCGCATAGACCAGACCGATGAAAAAAGTTTAGAAGTAATAAGTAAAATGATAGAAGGAGGGAGTTGTTGCTAGGGAAATAATTTAATGGAATGAGCACGGGGCTAACGCCCCTATGAGGTATGAGCTCGGTCGCTGAGGCTCCCTATGAGTAAAAAAAAGTCGCGCCTTTGGCGCCTAGTATTGTACTCAAATCGAGTGTAACGATTAACCTCAAACCTCAAAGCACCGCAGGTGCGACCTCATCCCTTCCTACCTACTGTCTACTTCCTACTGTCAACTAATTTGAGGTTAACTAATGTCAGAAGAAATGGTACCTGGATCGCAGTTCAAGAGTCTTGTCGAACAAGACATGCAAGACTGCTATCTTCGCTACTCGATGAGCGTTATTGTCGCTCGTGCATTGCCGGATGCTCGCGATGGCTTTAAGCCTGTGCATCGCCGTGTGATGTATAGTATGCACAAGTTGGGCGTGGTTCCTAACAAGGGAACGGTCAAGTCCGCCCGTATTGTGGGTGATGTGATTGGTAAGTACCACCCGCATGGTGATTCTGCTGTTTATGAAACTTTAGCCCGTATGGCGCAGGACTTCTCCTTGCGTTATCCGCTTGTTTTTGGTCAGGGTAACTTCGGTTCTATTGACGGTGACAGCCCGGCTGCTATGCGTTACACCGAAGCGAAGATGAATAACCTTGGCGCCCTCATGCTCGAAGATCTTGAAAAAGATACGGTCGACATGGGACCGAACTACGACGAATCTCTCGAAGAACCGTTGGTGCTCCCGTCCGCCCTTCCGAACATGATTGTGAACGGTACGTCGGGTATTGCTGTGGGTATGGCGACGAACATGGCTCCGCACAACTTGCGCGAAGTCGGTGCAGCGATTCATGCCATGGCCGAGAATCCGGATATTACTGGCGAAGAATTGATGGAATACGTGAAGGGCCCGGACTTCCCGACAGGCGCTATTGCTTGTGGACGTTCTGGCATTCGCGAAGCTTACCTCACGGGTCATGGCCGCGTTCGCGTTCGTGCCCGCACTGAAATTGAAACAGATGCGAAGGGCAAGCCGCGTATCATCGTAACGGAAATCCCGTACATGGTGAACAAGGCCGAACTCTGCAAGAAGATTGCAGACCTCGTTCGCGACAAGCGCGTTGATGGCATTACGGATATCCGCGATGAATCTAGCCGCGACATTCGCATTGTGATTGAACTCCGCCGCGATGCTGTTGGTGAAGTTGTCTTGAATAATTTGTTCAAGTACACGCAGTTGCAGACAACGTTTAGCATTTACAACTTGGCGCTCGTCAATAACCTCCCGAAGCTCCTCACGCTCAAGGATCTTTTGCAGGTCTACATTGACCACCGCCTCGATGTGATTACACGTGCAACGCAGTTCGACTTGAAGAAGGCCGAAGCCCGCTTGCACATCATCGAAGGTTTGCGCATCGCAACGCAGAACATCGATGAAGTCGTGCAGATTATCAAGGCGAGCAAGACAACGGACATTGCAAAGCAGAGCTTGCAAGACCGCTTTGGCTTGGATGAAATCCAGTCGCAGGCCATCGTTGATATGCGCCTTGGTCAGCTCACTGGCCTCAATCTTGAAAAGTTGGAAGCCGAGTATAACGAACTCGTGGCTACCGTTGCCGACTTGAAGGATATCTTGGCCAAGCGCGAACGTCGCGTAGCAATCATGCTTGAAAAGCTTGACGCTGTTGTGGCAAAGTACGGTGACGAACGCCGTACCATGATTGGCGAAGCTATTGACGATAGCGATGACGAAGACCTCATTGCCGAAGAAGAACAGGTCATTACGCTCAGCAAGGAAGGCTATATCCGCCGCTTGCCGATTGACACGTTCAAGGCCCAGAACCGCGGTGGTAAGGGCATCATCGGTGCCGGCCTCAAGGATGAAGACAATGTCGAACAAATCTTTACGGCTAGCACGCACAGCTACTTGCTCGTGTTCACGAACAAGGGTCGTGTTTACTGGACGAAGGTCTACCGCTTGCCGGAAGGCGCTCGCAATGGCAAGGGCCGTCCGATTGTGAACTTTGTCGCGCTCACCGAAGGCGAAAAGGTACAGGCTATTGTGCCGGTCCGCAAGTTCGGTGGTTACTTCTGTCTCGTGTTTGCAACGAAGAAGGGTATCATCAACAAGATGGACCTCACGCTCTTTAGCCGTCCGCGTAAGGCTGGTGTCAATGCCATTAGCCTCGACGAAGACGATGAATTGGTCAAGGTGCAGCTCGTGGGCATGACCGCCGAAGAATTCGAAGCAAGCCATGCTGCTGGTTCTGATGACGAATCCGCAGACGTTCAGCCTGAAAATGCAGCTGCCGATGGTTCGACGGGCGCATCAACTGACGACGAAGATGCAGGCGAAGGTGAAGATTTCGCTAACCGTCCGATCCCGAAGGATCTCTTGATGATTGCGACCAAGAATGGTCAGGCTGTCACGTTCCCGATTACCTGCTTCCGCTCGATGGGCCGTGGCACTCACGGTGTGAAGGGCATTACGCTTGCCGAAGGCGACGAAGTCATTTCGCTCCTCTGGCTCAAGGCTGGTAACAAGATCTTGACCATCACCGAAAAGGGATATGGCAAGCGTTCTGAACCGGGCTCTTATCGCGTGACCCGCCGTGGTAGCAAGGGTGTCCGCAACTTGAACGTCACCGACAAGATTGGTGCCGCCGTGTTCGTGGAAAGCGTTGCTGACGATTACGACTTGATTATCACGAGTAAGGATGGTCAGGTCATCCGCATCAAGGCTGCCGATATCCGCCTCACGGGCCGCAATGCCCAGGGTGTCAAGGCCATTACGCTCCGCGATGGTGACGTCGTGAAGGATGCAACAGCTCTCCCGAGTGTCGAAGATATCGAACAGGATAGCGCCGATGCCAAGGAAACTTTCGATAAGGTCAAGGGTGTTGAAGTCGATGATGATTCCGTCGTAAAGGACGATGCTGAAAAGCAAGACGTCGGACCGACGGAAACTGAAGAATAATCGGAACAAAAACTCCCAATAATTCAATCGATTTTAGCCTCCTCCCGTGATTTTTTTCGGGAGGAGGCTTCTTTTTATTCGTGTTGTTTTTTGCAACAACAAACTTTTGTTTAATTAGGGTCTTTTTTGTGATCTCACTCATATATTATGAGCAGCATAACCAAAATGTGAGGAGTTCATTAATATGAAAAAAATTTCTAGTGCGGCTAAGATTGGGTTAGTCCTGACTTTTGGATTGACTTCTGGTGCCATCGCCCAGGATTTCTGTAACGCAAGTCATTCCGGCACGAAAAAGACTGTTTCTTTTAGCGTCGGTGCTGGTGCAGACAAGGGTGAAACCGGCCCAATAGGTGATTACCACTATGAACAGTGGAACAAGAGCGGTAGCGCTACCACGGATTTCTATACGGATGGTTCTTTCTCTTGCTCGTTCTCCAATACAGACGACTTCCTGTGCAGAGAAGGTCTCTATTACGGGATGAACAGTGGCAAGGATCCTCTCGCGGTCGGTAACCTTGTTGCCGATTATAGCATGAAGACCTTTACCAATGATAAATCAATTTCTTATGCTTATGCGGGTATTTACGGTTGGATGCAGGACCCGTTGATCGAATGGTACATCGTCGATAACTGGGGCCCGGCTTCTAGACCGAATTGGCTTGGTACGTCCCAGGGCAAAATCACTGTTGACGGTGCCGAATACGAAATCTTCACGGCTGATGCAAACAGAGCTAGTATCGAGGGTAATAAACCATTCAAGCAGATTTACAGCTTGAGAAGCACAGCTCGTAAGTGTGGTACGATCAGCATTACGGAACATTTCAAGGCTTGGAAGCAGAAGGGCATTACTCTCGGTAAGTCTTTGTACGAAGCTAAGGTCTTGGGTGAAGCGGGTCAGTATCCTGAAAACCAAGGCGCTTCCGGAAAGATTGATTTTAATTATGCCAAGGTTTATGTTTCCGATGGCCCAGTAACCCCGACTTCCAGCTCTTCTGCAGGAACAGTGAAATCTAGCTCTTCTAAGGGCAGCAGCACTGTTTCCGGTACGATTGACGCTTGCAAGGATCAGATGGGCCACGAAGGCAATGGTAAGACGGATAGAGGTCGCGACAACTCTAGCGTGACGGGTAACGTCGGCAGCTCTCCGTACCATTACGAAATTTGGTATCAGGGTGGCAATAACTCCATGACCTACTATGATAACGGAACTTATAAGGCCAGCTGGAGTAATACGGGTGACTTCCTTGCCCGTGTCGGCTTCAAGTATGATGAAAAGCAGACTTATGAACAAGTTGGCCCCATCGATGCCTATTTCAACTGGAAAAAACAGGGTTCTGCCGGTGGCTACAACTACATTGGTATCTATGGCTGGACGGTTGATCCGCTCGTGGAATACTACATCGTTGATGACTGGTTCAGCAAGCCGGGTGCAAATCTCCTTGGCCAGAGAAAGGGTGAATTCACGGTTGACGGTGATACTTACGAAATTTGGCAGAACACTCGTGTAAACAAGCCCTCCATTAAGGGGGATCAGACTTTCCCGCAGTTCTTCAGCGTGCGTAAGAGTGCTCGTTCCTGTGGCCATATCGACATCACTGCTCACTTCAAGAAATGGGAATCTCTCGGCATGAAGATGGGTAAGATGTACGAAGCCAAGGTGCTCGTCGAAGCGGGTGGTGGAACGGGTTCGTTCGATGTCACCTACTTCAAGATGACCGACAAGAAGCATCCGCTTCCACAGCCTGAATCCAGTTCTAGTAGCGAAGCGAAGTCTAGCTCTTCTAAGACCGTGAAATCTTCTAGCAGCACGATTGGAATCCATGCAATTGCTTCTAGAGTGCAGTTCAAGAGCGGTAATTTCCAGGTGTTCGATATGCAGGGCCGTTTCCTTGGCGACATGAAGGTCGAAGCTGGCGCAACCGTGAATGAAGTCCTGAAAGCTAACTTCAAGAACGCTGGCGTTTACATGGTGAAACAGGGCGAATTCATGCAGCGTTTCTCCGTGAAGTAAAAAGTCTCTCCTCCAAAAGACTGATAAAAGCGCTCCCCGTTGGGGAGCGTTTTTGTATGCTGTGTAAAAGTCGCACACCACTCTTTAAGTTATTCCGGCCAAAGCCAATTTGCACTAGGTATGGCTAGAACCTCCTTTATACAAAAAGCGAGTCCCTTGTCGGAACTCGCCATTATACTTTGTTAAAAAGCAGAATTACTTCTTAGATTTTTTCGGGGGATGAGCCGCGATCTTCTTCACGCTCTTGTCCTCATCCTTGGCAGCCTTTTCAGCTTCTTTGAACATCGCTTCCACCTGTTCGAGGGCGCCGTTCGGATCTTCTTCGATGATTTCAGAAGCTTCGTCAACGAGTTCGGCGAATTCGTCGTACCAGTCAGCGAAAATTTCGACTTCGAGATGATCCACACCCGGAACCGTCAAGCGCACGCCGCAGCTTTCGCCAACGCGGTCGAGGAACTTTGCGATTTCCGGACGGAGGAGGGAGAGGTCAAGACCTTCGAGGTCTTCCGGTTCCAGGAGAACGCCGTCGACCTTATCGTCGTCTTCAGCCTTCTTGGACTTCTTGTCGCCCTTCTTGCACTTGCAGTTTTCACCGCAGCAGCATTCGTTGTTGAAGTCGCCGTTCATGG